>SXGT01540619.1_pt1 | contig 14715 bp, 13 predicted proteins | sample 3176221 | NCBI WGS metagenome assembly SXGT01 (sample SAMN11356862, study PRJNA531348) | freshwater metagenome | isolation source: freshwater sample F1-120 | place: China: Fuxian Lake, Yuxi | collected 2017-12-25
CGGCTCGGGCAAGACCACCACGATTGGCAAGCTCTGCCACAAGCTCGTCCATGACGGCCATCGGGTTCTGGTGGGCGCCGGTGACACGTTTCGCGCGGCTGCGGTCGATCAGGTCGGCATTTGGACCAAGCGCGTCGGAGCGGACCTGTTCGAGGGCAAGGACGGCGCGGACCCGTCGTCGGTGCTGTTCGACTCGGTCAAGCACGCCACGGCCGAAGGGCATGACATCGTCATCTGCGACACTGCGGGTCGGCTGCACACCAACGCGCAGCTCGTCGACGAGCTCAAGAAGGTCAAGCGCGTCATCGCCAAGGCACAGCCCGGGGCGCCGCACGAGGTGCTGCTCGTGCTGGATGCCACGAACGGTCAGAACGCCATCGCGCAGGCCCAGGCCTTCGGGCAGGAGCTTGGCGTCACCGGCCTCGTGCTCACCAAGCTCGACGGCCCCGCCCAGGGCGGCGGGGTGCTCGGAATCGTCGCCGAGCTCCGGATCCCGGTGCGTTGGGTGGGCATCGGTGAGCGGACCGAGGACCTGCGACCGTTCGATGCGCGTGCCTTCGTTCAGGCGCTGTTCGGTGGCGCCGCCAACAATGGCACTTCGGTGCATGGTGCGAGTTGACGCGCTTGTGTCACGCGTCTACAGTCAGCGCTCTCGTGGTGACCGCGTGGGTCACAGGCCGGTCGGGATCGGGAAAGGACAGCGTTTGCGCGTGAGGGGAGCCACCTCGAAAGCCGTCGTCTCGTGCCTCGCCGTCGCGATCCTTGCGGGCGTCGTGCTCGAGGCGTCGAGCGCCTCGGCGGCCGAAGAGAAGCGCAAGGTGCACGTCATCCAGCAGCGGCCCTTCCTGCATCGCCTCCGTCTCGAGCTCACGCCGCAGTACGGCTACACCATCAACGACACGCTCTCCACCCACCACCAGGCGGGCGGCACCTTGCGGTTTCACATCGACGAGGAGTGGAGCCTCGGCGGCACCTACGCCAAGTACTTTGGCTGGACCAACGCCAACTTCGACCAGGTGGAGAAGGACTTTCAGGTCTTCCCGGAGTTCGGCGGCCTCATCGACTGGTTCGCCGGCGGTGAGCTGTCCTACATCCCCATCTACGGCAAGTTCGTGCTCTTTGGCGCGTGGGTCGTGCACTGGGACTTCTACCTCCTCGCAGGCGGCGGCGCGACCAAGCTGATTCACGGCGGCGTGCGCGGCACGGGCACCGTCGGCGCGGGCACGCGTATCTACTTGACCAAGTGGCTCACGCTCGACGTGAGCCTCAAAGATCACATCTACTCAGTGCCGTTCAAGGCCGGTGACGAGATCTGGAACAACGTCGTCTTCAACGTGGGCTTCGGCTTCTTCATGCCGTTCAACCCGGACTACAAGTTCCCCAAATGAGTCGCCGCCTCACCACCGCCGTCATCTTCACGCTCGCGCTCGTCGCGTCGGCACAGAGCGCGCAGGCTCAGCGCGCGGACCTGTCCAACTCGCCGCCCATCAAGAGCGCCATGCCGCTGCGGGACGCGCGGCACCAGCTCACGCCGGTCTTCGGGTTCACGATCAACGACCTCTACCAGCGCAACCTGGCCGTCGGCATCGACTACCGCTACTACTTCACCGACTGGCTCGGCGTCGGGCTCGACTTCATGGCGACGTACTATCACTTCGATACCTCGTTGACGAAGTCCATCGATTCGCAGCTCACGCGCCCCGGGCAGTCGGGGCACCCGTCCACCTCCAGTCTCCAGACGCTCACGCACGTCGCGGTCAACCTCGTGCCCGTCTTTGGCAAGTTCATCGCGTTTCGGAAGCTGCCCATGGCGTACGACCTGCACATCGTCGTCGGGCTCGGACTCGGCACGTGGACTGGCCAGGGCCGCATCGAGAATGGCATGCACTTCTCGCCCATGATCGGCGTCGGCGGCCACTTCTTCTTCTCCAACTGGATCGCCCTCAACCTCGAGGTGCGCGACTACATGATGATCAAGATGCCGGTCGCGGCCCAGGCTTCGGCCACCAACCCCGAGTCGAAGTTCGTCAACAATTGGATGTTCACCGTCGGGGTCACCTTCATGCTGCCCCCCGAGGTCCAGCGGGAGCTCTGATGCGCGTTGTACTCGTCGCGCTCGTCTGCAGCGCGTCGTTCGTGGCCTCCGCGGGTCACTACGATCTGGTGGACATTCCGGACGTCGTCCCAGCCGCTCACCACGCCGCGCTCCAGAAGGCCGGTATTCGCACCTCGCGCGACCTGTACGACAAGGCCGCAGGCAAGGACGAGCGCGCCGCGCTCTCGGCAACGACGGGCATCGCGTACGCCGATCTCTATGCTTGGGCTCGCTTCATCGACCTGATGCAGGTGCAGGGCATCGGGCCCAAGATGGTCAAGCTGCTGAACGCCGCGGGAGTCACGGGGCTCGCCGAGCTCCAGTCCGCTGCGGCCGAGCCGCTGCACGAGCGGGCCCGTTTGGCCAACGTGGGCAACAAGTACTCCGAGGTCGTGCCCCCACCCGACGTGATTGGCGCCTGGATCGGCGTCGCCAAGTCGCTGCGCTCGAAGCTCACGCGTTAGGCCGGGCCTGCCTTTCGGGGCGCGATCGCGACCTCCTTGACGAAGTGCCACTTGACGTATTTCTCGAAGAGGCCGGGCTTGCCCTCCTCGACGAGGGACTCCACCGCGAACAGCGTCGTCGGCCCTGAGCCTCGGCCTTGGGCGATGAGCATCAGCTCGACCTGGTAGAGCTTCTCGGTCGTCGACACCTCGAGTCGCAGCCTGTGGCGGGTCCCGGGCGTGAACGGGATCCCGTCACAGAGGACCGCGAGGCTCTTCAAGCCGACCTCGACGACCATGGCCGGGTAGAGCGCCTTGCCGTATACGAGCTGCCCGGCGATACGCGACTTGACCCGGAAATCCTCGGTGAGGAAGACCCCCGTCACGGAGCCCGGACCATCGAAGCGCCTCGCGGGTGCCTCTGCGTCGCGCTGGAGCGGGTACCGCTCGTGTTTCCAGACGTCGTCATTCGGGTCGACCCGCGGGCGCGGCGGTGTGGCCGTGTCGTCGGTCAGACCGAACTGGTAGTGCACGAAGCGGCCATGCCGATGCAAGGCGAGCGCGCCCGCGTCCAGGCTGACGCGCAGGATGTCCCGGAGGAAGCCGACGAGGTCCGCGTCGCTCCCTGGCGTCGCGGCGCGAAGCCACCGCACGCCGACGCCAGGACGCGGCGGCGCCTTGACGCGCACCACGCGGGCGACGAGGTGCACCGGCTGGACGCCCGCCGTCTGTGGCGCGAACGCCAGGACGAGCACGGTGCCTACCGGGAGGCGATCGGGCGTGGCGAGAAACGCGCCGCTGGCCGAGAGGTCCTCGGTGTGGACGTCGTAGCGCGCTGCGTCGATGTAGGCGTAGGTCCGATAGTCGACCGACCGGCGCTCGCTGCGTCGGCGCTCGAGCCCAGAGCTGCTCTGCTGTTCCATCGTGAAAGCTCCTTCGGCGCCCGTCATGGGCGAACGACACGGTCATCGGTACAGCGTTCCGGGACTTAAGTTCGGATGATCGATTCGGGTCGAGCGGCCAACCAAGGCACCCACTGGAAGTGGAGCACGCCGATGAATCGTGATAGCAACCAAGCGGTGAAGAAGGCCCTCATCACCGGCATCACCGGCCAGGACGGGAGCTACCTCGCTGAGCTGCTGCTCGAGCAGGGCTACGAGGTGCATGGCATCGTGCGCCGCTCCTCGACGTTCAACACGGCGCGCATCGACCATCTCTACCAGGACCCGCATATCGAGGGCGTGCGCCTCTTTCTGCACTACGGGGACTTGGCGGACGGCTCGGCTCTGGCGCGGCTGTTGGCGCGCGTGCAGCCGCAAGAGATCTACAACCTGGCGGCGCAGAGCCATGTGAAGGTCAGCTTCGACGTGCCCGAGTACACCGGCGACGTCACAGGCCTCGGCACGACCCGGCTGTTGGAGGCCATCCGCGAGGTCGGCATCAAGCCGCGCTTCTACCAGGCGAGCTCGTCGGAGCTCTTCGGCAAAGTCCAGGAGGTGCCGCAGCGCGAGACGACGCCCTTCTACCCGCGTTCGCCGTACGCGGCGGCCAAGTGCTACGCCTACTGGATGACCGTCAACTACCGCGAGGCCTACGAACTGTTCGCGTGTAACGGCATCCTGTTCAACCACGAGTCGGAGCGCCGCGGGCCGACGTTCGTCACGCGCAAGATCAGCCGCGCGGCCGCGGCCATCAAGCTCGGCCGACAGGACAAGCTCTTCCTCGGCAACCTGGAGGCGCGGCGCGATTGGGGCTACGCGCCAGACTACGTTCGCGCGATGTGGCTCATGCTCCAGGCGGACGTGCCCGACGACTACGTCGTTGCTACGGGCGAGACCCACACGGTGCGCGAGTTCGTCGAGCTCGCCTTCGGTCGCTTGGGGCTCGACTGGAAGAAGCACGTCGAGGTCGATCCGCGTTATTTTCGGCCGACGGAGGTCGATCTGCTCATCGGCGATCCCTCCAAGGCGCGCGCGCTGCTCGGGTGGGAGCCCAAGGTGCGCTTCGAGGAGCTGGTGCGCCTGATGGTCGACGCCGACCTGGCCGAGCTCTCCGGAAAGGGGCGGACATGAGCCCGGCGTTCGACCTGGCTGGCGCTCGGGTGCTCGTGACGGGCGGCGCTGGCTTCCTCGGTTCGCGGGTCTGTGACGCGCTGCGGGCGGCGGGTGTCGGCCCCATCCGCGTGCCCCGCTCGCACACGAGCGATCTGCGTACTCGCGCCGCGTGTGACCTCGCGGTCCAAGACATCGACCTCGTAGTCCACCTCGCGGCCAAGGTCGGTGGCATCGGCCTCAACCGCGAGAAGCCGGGCGAGCTCTTCTATGACAACGCCATCATGGGCCTTCAGCTCATGGAGGCCGCGCGCGTCGCGGGTGTCCGGCGCTTCGTCACGGTCGGGACCATCTGCGCCTACCCCAAGTTCACGCCCGTGCCCTTCTCCGAGGACGCGCTGTGGGAGGGCTATCCGGAGGAGACCAACGCACCGTACGGCATCGCCAAGAAGGCGCTGCTCGTCATGGGCCAGGCCTATCGCCAGCAGTACGGCTTTGACGCCGTCTACTGTCTCCCCGTCAACCTCTATGGTCCGGGCGACAACTTCCACCCGAGTTCCTCGCATGTCATCCCCGCGCTCATCAAGAAGGTGTACGACGCTCAGGCGCTCGGACGCGATCACCTCGTGAGCTGGGGCGACGGCAGCGCGACGCGCGAGTTTCTGCACGTCGATGACGCGGCCCGCGGCATCGTCGCGGTCGCCTCGCACCTCGCCACGGGTGAGCCCGTCAATCTGGGCGCGGGCTTCGAGGTCAGCATCCGCGAGCTCATCACGACGATCGCGCGCCTCATGGAGTATCGCGGCGAGATCCGCTGGGATTCCTCCAAGCCCAACGGCCAGCCACGCCGTCAGCTGGACATCTCTCGCGCGCGCGCGTGGCTCGGCTTCGAGGCACGGGTCCCCTTCGAGCGCGGGCTCGCGGAGACCATCGCGTGGTATCGCGCCCGCCCGCTGCCCGTCGAGGAGCCGACCTCGTGAGTGACCTCCCACAGGGCTCGGCGCGCGGCACCTTCGATCCGCGCCGACGCGGCTACGATCCGCGCTTTCGTGCCTATCGCGTGCTCATGTACGCGCTCTTTGGCGTCCTGACCGTGTGGTTCTGTGGATCGCTCGTCTGGGCGGTCGTCACCTACATCCAGAACCACTAGGCCCCATGCGGTGGACACCCGCCGCGGGACTGTTCGTCGTCGTCGTGTGGACCGCGCTTCGTCTCGGTCGCGTCGTGCCTGCGGTCGGTGGGGTCTCGCCATTCGCGCTGCTCGCGTCGGCGTGGGCGCTTCTGCTGGCGGTGGAGCTCGCTCGTGGGGCAGCCTGGCCGCGACCCGACCTGGCGCTGGTCGCCGGCATGACGCTCCTGGCGTTGCGCGGCGGATGGGTCGATTGCGTGATACTGGCGCTGATCACGTTCGCGGTGCAGTCCGCGCGCGGCGCCTCGGCGACACGTGCCGCGCTGGCGCTCGTCGGCGTCGTCCTCAGCGCCCAGGCCGTCTCGTTCATGATGACGACGCCACCGTCTGCGGCGGTGCGCGACCACCGATTCGGCGGCCTCGTGGGCGACCCCAACGAGGCCGCGCAGCGACTCGTGATCGTAGCGCTCAGCCTTCTGGCGCTTTGGCGTACTGCGTCCTCACGAGTGCGTGGCTCTGTCGTCGCTCTCGGCGCGCTCGTCGTCCAAGCGCTCGTCGCCACCGCCAGCCGAGTCGGCCTCGTCGCGTTGCTCGTCCTCAGCCTCGTGGTCGTCGTGCCCATCGTACGCGCGCGCCGGTGGGTTGCCGTCGGCGGCGTGCTCGTGGCCACCGGAGTCCTTGCGGCCATGACGCCGGAGCTCGTCTGGCATCGCCTCGCCGCGCTCGTCCTGGGCGACGATGGCGGGCACCGTTGGGAGCTCGTCGGCCGCACGTGGGATCTCGTGCGCGCGCATCCGCTCTTCGGCGTCGGCCACGGCGGCTTTCGCCTCGCCACCGGCGCACTGCCTGAGTTCCGCTACGCGCCGCACTCGCTGGTGCTCGAGACCGCCGCGGAGTTGGGGCTGTTTGGTCTGTCGGTATTGGCGGCGCTCGTGTGGGGCCTGTGGCGTCGACTCGCCTCACCGGAGGCACGCGCCCAGCCGATGGCGTGGGCCGGGCTCGTGACCGTCGTCCTCGGCTGTCTCGGACCGCTCGAGGGCCGATGGCTGGCCGTGTGCGTCGGAGTGGCCGCGTCCGAGGCGTCCCGGCAGCGTGTCCACGATGGGGCTAGCGCACCACGCGTATCGCCGCGCTGAGGCGCTCGAGCGTCATCGGGCCGCGCGCCACCGCCACGAGCGCCTCTGAGCCGCGACGCAAGGCCAGCGCCACAGCCGGGCGGCCTTCAGCGACGCCCTCGAGAGCCGCTCCGCGAAACCCGTCGAGCGCGTGCTCGACCGGGCTCACGTTCAACGCGCGTGACTCGCTGACCGCCACGTCGACATCGGAGAGCAGCGCGCGCACGCTCACGAACGGGTGCGCCACCGGGCCAAGGCGCACGACGATGGTCAGCGCGTCCGACCGGCAGCCGATGGTCCCCACGGCGTCGCTCTCGGCGCTCGTGACGGTGCACCGTGCCAGGTCGGTCGATACCGCCAAGCCGCTCACGGCGTGGTGGGTCCAGCCGTCAGGCGGCAGACGCGGCGAGAGCTCGACTCCGGCCAGCGTCGCCTCGATGGCAGGCAGGTGCGTCACGAGCGGTCCGCGCAGGCTGACGGCACGCGCTCGAAGTGATCGTCCATCTGGGAGACGTCGCGTGAGCGTCGCGACCTCACGGGCGTCCGCGCACGGCGTCGGAGCGGTGGCAGCAGCGTCGGCGAGGTCGAGCCACACGCGCAGTCCATGCACCGCGTCGTGGAGCCGCACCAGCGGCGTCTCGCCCTCGGGTGCCTCGGCCGTGCAGTCGAGCAGCCGCTCCTCGGCGCCGCCGTCCTCGGGTGGCAGCGCCGAGACCCACCAGAAGCTCGTGTTCGGCCGACGCCACACGAGCCGCGCATCGAGGTCCACGACCCGGTTGGATTGTGTGATGACGTGCCCGCGCGGGAACTCGGCCAACGCCGCACCCGTCTCCGCGAGTCGCGCTGCGGTGGCGTCGGCCCCCGCGGCATCCAGCGAGCGAAAGCGGGTGACCAGGTCGGTGACGCGCACGATCGCGGCGTCTTGCGTCGCGTCGGGAAAGCGCGCGTGGACGAGGTGCGTGCGGCCCTCGACCGCGACGAGTGACACCAGGTGCGTGTCGACGACGCCCCGATCGCGCGCTCCGACGAGCCGAATCGGCCGTCCGAGGAAGGTTGTCGCGATGGACAGGGGCTCCTCGGGCGCGTCCAGGTCTTCTTGGAGCTCCTGGACCCGTGCCTCGAGCCGCGTCACTGCAGGGCCTTGCGCGGTCGTGACCGTCACCTCGGCTCCGGCCTCTGGCTCGCGCAGCACGATCTCGCCGTCCGCTTCGGCGTCATCCAAGGGCGTGAGCAGGAGCCAGCCCGGGGCCAGCGGAAGTCTCAGGCGGCTCGCGAGGTGGCGCAGCTCGCCGCGCACGACGTCCCAGTCAGGACCCGACACGTCCTCGAGCACGGCGTTCGACCGCCGGCCGCTCACGGCACCCGGCAGAAAGCCGACGGCGCGCTGGACTCGCTCGAGGGCGTCATCCACTCGGTCGGGCGGCCCCGTAACGACGAGGGTGTACACGCGCTCCTGACGGCGCGTGGCCACTGCGCGAAGCGACCGATTCGGGTCGTCGTGGCTGCGACCGCGAAACACTGCGGCAGGAAAGCCGAGCCAGGTCGTGGGGTCGACCTTGCCGCCGTCCGCCGCGGCGAGCGTCGAGTGGCCCTCCATCCACCCGCGCAGAACGTCAGCCTCCGCGTCGCTGTCCTCCGCGGTCGCGGGGTCGACCCAGAGCGTGGCCTCGACGCCCGCCGCGAGGCTGGCCTGAGCGATGGAGCGGACGCCGTCGCCGTGGCTCGCGCTTTCGCCGACGACGCGCCCGGCGCCGTCCGGCCCGCCGTCAATCCAAAGGCGGTAGTCGCGATCGACGAGGTCGTCTCCCGACGCGACCCAGTCGCGGAGCGGCGGAGGCGTCCAGGGGGCCGCCGTACCGTGCAGCCGACTCACGGCCTCCCCCGAGTCGAGGTCGATCTCGAGCTCGAGCGCTGTCGTGGTGACGCGGAGCCCGTCGGGGAGCAGCGCGATGGGCGACATGAGCGGGAGCACGAGGCGTGGCCCGAGCGCGCGGCTCGAGCCGAGTCGGGCCTCGAGCGGAACCCACGGCTCCAGACCCTCGAGCGGCGTGACGCGCAGCACCGGCTCGTCGGGATCGTCGCCGAGCGCGAGGATCGCGGTGCCATCGAGGCCGTCGCCCAGAAGGCGGTCGCTGAACAACACGATCAGGCGGCCGGCATGTGTGCCGCAGTCGAGCGCTCTCCCGTCTCGCGCGGCGCGGGCCAGCGCGCTCGTGCTCTGTTCCTCGCCCGTCGCCGCGACGATGAGCTCCAGGCCGCCGTCGCGCGCGATCGTCAGCACCCAATCGCGGGTCTCGCAGCGTCGGGGCCAGGTGCTGTCGGAGTCCGGCGCGGTGTCGGGCCTCGGCTCCCAGAGCCGCGCCAGCGACGTCTCGGGTGGTCCGGCCCACCACGTCGCGCTGCGAATGCCCACCGCGATGCCGAGCGCGATACCGAGCGCGAGCCACCAGAGACGCCGGGACGGGTCCTCCACGGGTGTCTTGGGCTGCGTCTGGTCGGTCGCGTCCGTCAGAACGAACCGGAGAGCGCCCCGACGACACCGCCGCGCACGGGCGCGACGTCGAAGCCCAACACGACGCTCGGGCCATGGGGTCCGGACTCCGGCCCGCTGACGTAGATGGTGTGTGGAAGGGCGACCGACGCGATGGCGCACACGGCTCCAAGGCCGAACAGCACCATGCTCCCGATGAACAGGTTCGTCGACGTATAGGACTTAGACCGATCCTTCTCCAGCTCCGACGGTACGACCGCGAGCATAATCCCGGCAGCCGTCCCGAGGAGTCCACCGACGGCGCCGAGCGCGATCTTCCAGCCTGACAGGTCGCGCGTCTTGCGTAGCGGCGGTGGCGGCGGCTCCGGGATGGCCGGTGACGCGGCGTCTGCAAGGCGCGTCGCCTCGTCGCTCACGGTCGTTGCTGGCGCGCCAGGTGCGGCGATCGGGACTCCAGGCCGTACCGAGAAGCCGCCTGCGGCCTTGCCGTCGCGCGTGACCAGGCTGACGACTCCCGTCGTGCCTTGGCTCCCCAGCATGATTCGGACGATGGCGATGCGCTCGACCGGCAGGTGCGCCGCGCGCTCGATGATCTGCGCGTCGGCGAGCTGAGCGACGACGCCCAAGCCCTGCGCGTCCATGACCACCTCCACCTTGGCCGAGCGCTCGATGGCTTGCTTGAGCGCCGCGCTCAACGCGGCGAGATCGGTGTGGGCCGCGCCCGCGCCCACGACGACGACGCCGCCACGGACGCCCGCGAAGTGTTCGGCCACGGTCGCAGGCACCAGTGCGGCCTCCCAGGCGGCTGGCGGTGCGCCGAGGGCGTGAAGGGCCAGGGTGGCGAGGGAGAGCGCGTTCATGCGAGTTAGGTGGCCAAAGCCCCGGGGGAAGTCAAGTCGGTCGAGTGAGCCTCGCGTCGGAATTGCCTCGAGGCGAGTTTGGCATTAGCGTCCGCCGAATGACTCGCTCATGGGCTGTGGCCTTCTCGATTGGAATCTGCGGCTGCGCGACGACGGTCCCTGGAGACGGGCGCAGCGAGCGTGAGGCGTTCGAGGAGGCGATGCGCGCGCCCTATCGCTGCGTGCCTGCCGACGACGATGCCCTTTTGGATGGACCGCCGATCCCATCGTCGACCGAGACGCCCGTCTCCGCTGACGAGGCCCAGCGCCTGGCCGACGCGTTCCTTCAGGGCGCTCCACCGACCGTCGCGCTGCTGACGCACGAGACTTGGCGGCTCGTGACCTCGTCGACCGAAGGCGGCGCGACGCGTTGGGACCCGCTCGGCCTTCGAACCAAGACAGGGCAGTCGAGCGAGCAGTTCGCCTTCGGGTTCGTGGCCGATCCGCTCTCGCCGCGCCCATCTGAGTTGGTGCTCCACCACGTCGACCGCACTCCGGACCCCAGAGCCCGTCCGCGCCGTTGCGTGGTCGCGCGCGCCGTCGCCCCCGGCAGCGCCATGCCGCTGTCGGTGCCCTTCGACGGCGACACGCTGGAGTGCCGGCGCCGCTCGGTCGTCGGGACGGGCTCGCCCGAGCTGTTGTGCCGCATTCGACCGCCGTCGGGACCCTCCCGCCTCATATGTCTCGCGGCGGGCGCACCGAGCGGGGAGTCCTGCCGGTTTCATGCACCGCCGGTCACCTGTGCAACGTACTGCGCACTGATCTCGGCGGCCTGCAAGGGCCCCATAGCCGCCTACGCCACCGAGGCCGACTGCCTCTCGCGCTGTGCTCAGGCGCCATGGCAATCGACCGCGATGGGTCCCGTCCCCGAAGGGCTCCGGTGTCGCCATGTGGAGGCCCAGCGTGCACGCGACGGCCTGCCGGACGCGTGCGCCGACGCCGGCTTCGACAGCCCGCGCTGCACGCTCGGGCAGAAGGCGCCGGAGGTGCCACGCCGCGCTGGAGACGCCGTCACCGTGCTCGGGCTCTATGACGGGACCGACGCGCCCGACTGGGGCGGCGGGGAGCGCTGCCGCAAGGTGATCCTCGAGCAGCGCGTCGGTGCCATCGCGACCGCGCGCGGCCTGCGTCTCGTGACCCACGACATTTCGCGCGGGCTGCCCACGGCGGCGCTCCTGCGCGAGACCTATGCCGTCGTCACCTGCTACTTCGACGGTGCCATGTCCGGGGCCCGTGGCTATGTCGGCTGGATGGCGGCCGTCATCGACTCTGGCCGGCCCGCCATCATCTTGAACGACTTCGGCGCCTACCAAGAGTCCAAGGACGGCTCCTGGCTGGATCCCGCGGCGGTCAACCTCGTGCTCGGACGCCTCGGTGTGAACTACCGCGCCGACTGGACCGGCGATCCTAAACTGCTCAAAGCCGGCCGCGCCAAGAAGGAGTCCTTTCGACAGAAGCGGCCGCCCGATCCCAAGTCCGCCAAGCACTACTATCGCTTCGACGTCATTGGCTCCGAGGTCGTGGTCCACTTCGGCGTGACGCGCACCGACCGTCCCGGGACCGAGTCGGCCGTCGTCTTCACGAGCCCTAAAGGTGGGATGGCGCTCACGCGCTACTACGAGACGCAGGACGGCGCCGAGCTCATCGACCTCGACGTGCTGCTGCGCGCGCATCTCGGCGCTTCGGCGCGCAAGGGCGGCGTGCCGTGAGCTCCCCGCGGCCCGAGCCGTCGCGCGGTGATGCACGCGATCTCGGGCAGCTCGGCTATGCCCAGGAGCTCGTCCGCTCGATGGGCGGCTTCTCCAACTTCGCGGTCTCGTTCAGCATCATCTCCATTCTCACGGGCGCCTTCACCGGTTACGACTGGGGTCTCGCCTGGGGCGGTCCCTTCGTCATGGGCGTGGGTTGGCCGCTGGTCGCCCTGGGCAGCCTCACGGTCGCGCTCGTCATGGCGGAGCTGGCCAGCGCGTTTCCGACCGCCGGCGCGCTCTACCACTGGGCCGCCCTCCTCGGCGGCCGGCGCATCGGCTGGTTCACCGCCTGGTTCAACCTGGTAGGGCAGTTCACCATCACCGCTGGCATCGACTACGGTCTCGCTCAGTTCCTCGTCAGCCTGATGGGCTGGCCAGCCGATCACGGACGCGTTCTGTTGGTCTACGCGCTCGTTCTGGCCTCGCACGCCGGGCTCAATCACTATGGTGTAAGGCTTGTGGCCAGACTCAACGACGCGTCGGTGGTTGTCCATATGGTCGGCGTGGTCGTCATTGTCGGGACGCTGCTCGCGTTCGCCGACCTCGCACCCATCGGCACCGTCTTTACTCCCGGTACTCCGGCCAAGGTCACGGCAGGGCAGGGCGGCCTCGCCTTCTGCTTCCTGGTCGGGCTGCTTCAGGCGCAGTGGACCTTCACCGGCTTCGACGCATCGGCCCACGTGAGTGAGGAGACCGTGGATCCTCGCACCCGCGCTCCGTGGGGCATCGTGCTTTCGGTCGTCGTGTCTGCCCTCGTCGGCTGGGTCATGCTGATCGTCGTCACACTCGCGATCACCGACTACGACGCGGTCATCGAGGCCTCCAACGGCGGCAAGAAGGCGATTCAGCACATCTTCGAGACCGCGCTCGCCGGCCTGGGCGCGTGGGCTGGGCGTGTGCTCACGCTGTTTGCGGCGCTCGCCATGTGGTTCTGCGGCCTGGCGTCCGTCACCGCGAACAGCCGCATGCTCTACGCGTTCGCGCGAGACGGCGGCGTCCCGGCCTCGGGGCTCCTCAAACAGGTCGCGCCCTGGAACGGGGCGCCCGTGGCCGCGATCTGGGCCTCGGTCGCGGCGGCGTTCCTGCTGCTGGCGTGGGCCAAGGCGTATGACACCGTGCTCGCCATCTCGACCATGGCGCTGTACGTTGGTTATGGTATTCCGATCGTCCTGTGGCTGCGAGCCGGCCCCGAGCGCCGCGAGCGCGACCGCGGGCCGTGGCACCTCGGTCGTTGGACCGTACCCGTCGGCGTCGTCGCCATTCTGTGGGTCACCGGGGTGGTGGTCCTGTTCTCGATTCCGCCGAATGAGCTTGCAGGCAAAGCGCTCGCCGGAGTCACCGTGGCGCTCGTCGCTGGATGGTGGCTCCACGCGCGGAAGGCGTTCGCGGGACCGCCCATCCCCCGAGTGGGCCGCGGCTCGCCGGTGTAGGGCGTTTGGGCTAGAACGAGACGCCGCCGCCCACCAGGAACTTGTAGAAGGAGATATGCCCACCGCCTTCGCCGATGTTGAAGTCGAAGACGAGTGGTCGGACGAAAAGGAGGCCCATGCCGTTGAAGCAGAGGCGCACCTCCCCGCCGAACTCCAGGTGGAAACCGCCCTTGCTTGCACTTCCAAATGGCCCCGAGGCGACCAACCCGCCGCCGCCAATTTCAATGAACGGCGCCAGGTACACGAGGTTCTTTACGAGAAAATCCCACCGAAACTTCAGCCCGCCCTCGATGACTGCGAGACTGGACGCACCGAACTCGACGTTGAACCCACCGCCAATGGCTGGTCCGTCACCCTTACCGAAAAGGTGATACATGAAGTCCATCTCGAACGCGCCCACGGCGAAACTGCCGAATCCCGATCCCGACCCCATGTACGCTCCGGGACCGAGCGCGAGCGTGAACTCCATCTTGTTGCGGTTGGGCCCCAGCGGGCCGGCGTAGGCCGTGGGCGCGAGCAGTGCGCTGGCCGCGACGGCGGCAACGAGCAAGGTCTTGGTGATGCGTGTCATAGGGCTCCCCTCTTTCTGACGAACGTCAACGACTGAATGCGCCGGGCTATCCCACTGCGTCAGCGGCCGAACTATCGACCCGCCCAGGCCGATGGTCAACTTTCCACCGCCACGGTCAGACACGGAGCACGCTGACCGTGGGTCGCGACCCGTCGCGCGCGGCGCTCGCGTCGTAGACGAGCAGCACGTTCTGTCCAGCGTCGGCCAGCCCCATCTCGAGCACGACCGCGCGCGCACGGAGCTCCGGATCCCGCAACGTCTCGGCGGGCTCGAGCACCGGCGTCACGCCCCACAGCAGCGCCAGACTCTGACACGTGGAGGCTAGTGCGGAGAGCGCTACGATTGGGGCCGCCGGTCGCTCGGAGGACACGAGTCGGGCCATTCGACCATACAGAGTAGGTACAACGATTGCCCGCACCTGGAGCTCGCGCGAGAGATGCGCGATGGCGCGGGAGACAGCCTCGGAGCGCGCGGCATCCTCGTCGCGGAGCTCCTGGGCCGCCGACAGCACGTGGTGCACGAGGCCGGCGAACTGACCGTGGGACCACTGGTGCGCCTCGACGCGCCGCAGCACGCGGTCCATGGTCTCGACGGCGGCAAAGGGATACGCGCCGCTGGCCGTCTCGCCCGACAGCATGACGGCGTCCGTTCCGCCCATCGCGGCCCAGGCGACGTCGGTGACCTCCGCGCGCGTCGGCCGGGAGGCGTGGATCATCGACTCGAGCATCTGCGTCGCGACG
>SXGT01534970.1_pt1 | contig 14714 bp, 10 predicted proteins | sample 3176221 | NCBI WGS metagenome assembly SXGT01 (sample SAMN11356862, study PRJNA531348) | freshwater metagenome | isolation source: freshwater sample F1-120 | place: China: Fuxian Lake, Yuxi | collected 2017-12-25
ATGTCAACGGGATGGGCTCCCACGCGCACGAAGGCGACCACCTTGTCGGCGGGACCTTCCATCAGGAGTTGCAGGAGACTGTGCTGATCGGTGGCGCCACGCGCAGCGATCGGCGTTGGGCCCGCCGGAAGTCCGTCGGCGTCGCGCTTGCCGAGACTCTCACCCCAGAGCTGCACGAACCACGGCGCGATGGCCTGCAATGCATCGGAGTACGGCATCATCACGTGCGTTCCCTGCCCGGCGCGCTGATGTGCGCGCCAGAGCAGCGTCGCAAGCAATCCCGCCGGATTCTCGCTCAGCGTGTGTGTGTCGCAGCGGTCACGCATGGCGTGCGCGCCCGCGAGCAGTGCGTCGGCGTCGTATCGCGCCAGCGCCGCCGGCAGCGTACCGACCGGGGTGAGGACGCTGAAGCGTCCGCCGACATTCGGCGGGACGGAGAATGCCGGAATGCCGTCGCGCGTGGCGATGGCACGAAGGGGTCCGGCAGACGGATCGGTTACGATCACGACGTGTTTGGTCACTGCCAGCCCGCCGTGCTTCAGCCAGGCGCGCACAAGGGCATACTGGGCCAGCGTTTCAACCGTCGACCCAGACTTCGAAATCACGCACCAGAGCGTCCGATCCATGGCGAGACGTTCGCGCAAGGCGGCGAATGTGCCGGGGTCGACATTGTCGACCAAATGGAGCCGCGGCACGTCTCCGTACGTGCCAAGCGCCGTCCGCAAGGCAATGGCCCCGAGCGCAGAGCCACCGATGCCGAGCACCACGACGTCCGTATACGGTACCGGCAGCCGCGCTGCGAACTCGCGCACGCGCTTGAATTCGTCGGCCTGCGCCTCGAGCTCAAGAAATCCGTACCGGCCAGCCGCGCGATCCGCGGCCACGGTCGCGTGGACCTCGCCGAACCGGATGGCGAGGTCGTTCCACTCGGCCGGCGTCAGGCCCGAGGGCACTACCGCTGCCATCATCCTCGCATCGTCAATACGCAGCGGCATCGTCACTCCACCGTGATCTGGAGACCGTCAAATGCGGGCCGCACGCCGTCGGGCAGCTCAGCCTCAAGGGCAGCGTGCGAAATCCGATGCGTGAGATGCGTCAGGAAGGTGCGTTCGGCGCCAATCCTTCGCGCCGTCTCCACGGCCTCACTGATCGAGAGATGCGTGGGGTGCACTTTCCGGAACAACGCATTGAGCACCAGCACCTTCACGCCGGCAAGCGTCGCCGCCGCTGCGTCGGGCAGCTCTTTTGCATCGGTGACGTAACCCACGTCACCGATGCGATATCCGAACACGCGCATCCGCCCGTGCGGCACGACCACTGGCGTCACGGCAAACCCCGCGATCTCCGTACGCACGCCGGCTTCGAGGGCGTGCAGGGTCGCCTCAGGCTTCGACGTGCCGGGCAGCGCGATGACCGCGCGATCAAATGCATACGCAAATTTGGCGCGCACGCTCTCCATGGTCTCCGCGGGCCCGTAGAAGGGCAGCGGCAGCCCGGCCTCGGCGCCGATGCCACGCACATCGTCCAGTCCGTGGGTGTGATCGGCGTGATCGTGGGTCAACAGCACGGCATCCACACGATCCACATCGTTGGCGATGAGCTGCAACCGCAATTCCGGAGGCGTGTCGATGAGCAGTCGCGCGGCGCCCTGCTCCACTACCGCAGCCACGCGGTTGCGCTTGTCGCGCGGATCCGTGGAGAGACATACCGCGCAGCGGCACCCGACCTGCGGAACGCCGAAGCTGGTTCCGGTGCCGAGGAAGGTGAGCTTCACTCGCGTCGGCGCGCCGTGGGGTGCATCAGACCGTCTCGACCTTGAGCGTGTTGGTCGAGCCGGGCACGTCGAACGGCACGCCGGCCGTGATCACGACGCGCTCCCCGGCGACCGCGAATCCCTCGCGAATCACCAGCGCGCGGGCCGCGCTGGCCATCTGGTCGTACGTATCACAATGCGGCACGAGGAAAGGCGAAACGCCCCAGACCATCGCCAGCTGGTGCCAGGTACGTGGCTGGTCCGTAAGCACGACAATCGGGACGCCAGGCCGCCGCGCGGCGACGACGCGCGCGCTGAAACCGCTCTTGGTGAAGACGATCACGCAGCGTGCGCCGATGAGGCGCACCGCGGTCACGGTGGCCGAGGCGATCGTCTCCTCGACGCTGGCCCTGCCCGCTTCAAGCCGGTCGAGGCCAAGACCGCGCGGCACCGGATGCGTTTCGGCAGCGGCGGCGATGCGATGCATCGCCTCCACGGCAAGCACCGGATTTGCACCTGAGGCCGTCTCCGCCGAGAGCATCACGGCATCCGTGCCGTCGAGCACGGCATTGGCGACATCGTTGGCCTCGGCCCGCGTCGGCCTCGGGTTCTCGATCATGGACTCCAGCATCTGCGTGGCCGTGATGACCGGGCGCCCGTACCGGTTGGCGAGGCCGATGATCCGCTTCTGCTCGAGTGGCACACGCTCGTACGGCAGTTCGACCCCGAGGTCGCCGCGCGCGACCATCACCGCATCGGTGACCTCCAGCAGGTCTCCGATGCGGTCCACCGCACTGTCCTTCTCGATCTTTGCGACGATCAGCATGCCCTTGGGGATCAGCGCGCGCAGCTGGCCGATGTCCTCCGGTCGGCGCACAAAGCTGAGCGCGATGTAGGAGAGTTCATGCTGCACCGCAAAGGCGATGTCGGCGCGGTCCTTCTCCGTGAGTGCCGGGGCTGAGACGTCAGTACCGGGGAGGTTCATCCCCTTGTGCGATTTCATCGGCCCGCCGTACACCGCGGTCACGCTGACGCGATCACCGTCCACGCGCGTCACGGTCAACTCGAGACGACCGTCGTTGACGAGAATGCGCCCGCCGACCCGCACGTCCCGCGCGATGTCGTCGTAGGTGACGGGAATATCGGCACCCTGGGCGCTGCCTTCCGGAACAAAGGTGTACCCCGTACCAGGGACAATGTCGAGTGTGGCCGGCAGATCGCCGATGCGAATGCGCGGTCCCTGCAGGTCACCCAGGATGGCGACCGGGCGGCCGGTTTCGTTTGCTATCGCGCGCACGGCCGCAATGACCTTGGTGTGACCTTCGTGTGTGCCGTGCGAGAAGTTGATGCGCGCGACGTTCATCCCGGCAGCCACCATGGCACGCAGCACGGCGGGGTCCGACGACGCCGGACCAATCGTGCAGACGATCTTCGTCCGCGCGTGAATCACGCGACGCGACTCATTTTCTTCTCGATTCCGGCGAGAAGGCCATCAAAAGATTTCTGGAAGGAATCGAGTCCCTCGACGAGCAGCTTGTCCGTCACCCCGTCCAGCGAAATGCCCAGCGCTTCAATGGCGGCGATGTCTGCGCGTGCCCCAGCGATGTCGGCGTCAACCGTGCGAGCCACGGTGCCGTGATCGCGGAAGGCATCAAGCGGTGCCGGCGGCAGGGTGTTGACCGTGTTCGGTCCCACCAGCGCCTCCACATACTTCACGTCCGAATAGGCGGGGTTCTTCGTGCCCGTGCTGGCCCATAGCGGACGCTGCACCTGCGCGCCCTTGGCAGCGAGCGCATCCCAGCGCGCTCCGGAGAACCGCTCCAGGAAGAGCGCGTAGGCCAGCTTGGCGTTTGCCACCGCTGCCTTGCCGCGCAGTGCCAGCGCCGCCGGCGTGCCAATGGCATCGAGACGCTTGTCGATCTCGGAGTCAACGCGGCTCACAAAGAAGCTGGCGACCGATGCGACGCGCGAGAGCGCCCGGCCGGCTGCGGCGCGGTCTTCCAGTCCCGCGAGGTAGGCTTCAATCACGTTGGCGTGGGCTGCACACGAAAACAGCAGCGTCACGTTCACATTGATGCCGTCGGCAATGAGGCGGCGCAGCGCGCCGCATCCCGCCGCAGTTCCCGGCACCTTGATCATGACATTGGGACGGTCCACGGCCCGCCAGAGCCGGTGCGCCTCCTGCACTGTGCCCTCCGTGTCGTGCGCCGCACCCGGGGAGACTTCAATCGAAACAAAGCCGTCGCATCCCTGCGAGAGATCGTAGGTGCCGCGAAACACGTCGCAGGCGGCACGGACGTCGTCAGTCTCGACGGCCTCGAAGATCGCCCACGGTGTGCGGTCGCCTGACAGTTCCGCGAGTTGCGCATCGTACGCGGTCCCCTGCCCCAGGGCCTTCTCGAAAATCGTCGGATTTGACGTCATCCCCGTGAGCGCATCGTCGCCGATCCGGCGCGCCAGCTCGCCGCTGAGCACCAAGGTGCGGTCGATGTAGTCGAGCCAGATCGATTGGCCGGCGGAGTGCAGTGCCTGGAGCGGAGTGCGCGGAGTCGTGGACATATGGGGACCGGTGTGCGTGGGGCCGTGGAAGTCGCGCGACTGCCGCGATCGACCGCCTCCGCAAATATAGTCGTCCCGAGTGCGCGCCTATTCGGGCTTCTTGTTGGCAAACCCCTGCCGCGTCATCGCGCCCCAGCTCTCGACGCCGCGGAAGTACTTCCAGAACGCCTGCAATCGAAACCAGACCGTCATCTGGCGGAAGCCGAGACCCTCAATGAAGGCAAATGCCAACAGGCGCAACGTGTCGCTCCGCCGACGATACTTGCGAAACGAAATCTCCTCCAACACGACAGCCCAGACCGAAAGCAGCGTCCCGTACCCGACCGCGACGGAAAGGAAAAGCAGCGCGAACTGCCAGCTGATCGCGCCAATCAGGAATCCGACGATAGTCAGCAGGTAGCCCATGACTTCCACCACCGGCGCGAGCAGTTCGCCAAACACGAAATACGGCATCGCAATCATGCCCGTGGCACCATAGCGCGGGTTGAGCAGCATTTTGCGGTGTGAGATCATCGTCCCGATCAAACCGCGGTGCCAGCGCTCCCTCTGGCGGGCCAGTACCGCAACGCTCGAGGGCACCTCGGTCCACGCCACCGGATCCGGAATGAAGGGCATCTGCGCCTTGATGTTCCGTTCCTTGAGGTACCGGTGCATCCGCACGGCCAGGTCCATATCCTCCGTGACGTTTCCCGTGAGGTAGCCGCCGATGTCGAGCATATAGTCCCGTCGGAACAGGCCAAACGCACCGGAGATCACGAGGTTCCCACCGAGCCGGTTCCACGCCAGGCGCCCGAAGAGAAACGCGCGCAGATACTCGACGACCTGACATCCCGCGAGCCACTCGCTCGAGACGCGCGCGTCAACCACGCGTCCCAGCTCCACGCGGCAGCTGTTGGCGACGCGGATCGTGCCACCGACCGCGGCCACGTGCGTCCCAAGCACGAACGGGCGAGCGAGCCGGAGCAACGCGTCGGATTCCACCAGCGTGTCGGCGTCCACGGCAAGCACAAATGGATGCCGTGCCGCGCTCAATGCCGCATTGAGCGAATCGGCCTTGCCGCCATTGTCCTTGTCGATGACGATCAGGCGGGAATGCATACGCGAGCGATACACCGCGCGGATCGGCTTGGTGGCGATCGTGCGCGGATAGGCCGGCGGCACCTGGTAGAGATCGAACTCCTTGATCAGCACGTCAACGGTGCGGTCACGCGACCCATCGTTGACGAGAATCACCTCAAGGCGCGGGTACTTGAGCGACAAGAAGGAGAGTACACTGGCCGCAATCGTGACTTCCTCGTTGTACGCGGGGACGAGAATGCTCACCGGGGGCAGCGCGTCCGATGCGAGCAGCCGCTGCAGCACCTCGTCCTCACTCACCTGCCAATGCCGCCACAGTTCCGGAATGGAGACAATGAGCAGGAAGGCATAGAACGAGTTCAGTGCCAGAAAATAGAAGAGGGCGACGCGGTCGGCTGTGGCGAGCGCTTCGCGAACGACCTGAATCCAATCGGCAGGGATCACTACTCGGCCACCAACTCGAGCAACGCGCCGTCGCCGAGTCCGCTGATCAAGCGCGCCATGTCCGCCACATACCGGTCGGGGTCGGCGCGAAGCTGGCCGAGGGCCGCGCGCCCGCGCTCTCCCAGGCTGCCGAGCGCGAGGCAAGCCTCGTAGCGGACGTTCCACGCCGGGTCGTGCACGACCCGGCTGAGCGGAGCGAGCGCAACGACGCTTCCAAGCTGGCCCATCGCCCGCGCGGCAGCCGCGCGAACGCCGGGATCCGGGTCGCCACAGAGTGACCGCAGCGCCGTGAGCGAATCGGGATGTGGACGACGACCGAGCGCCCGGGCGACGGCGCGACGCACGCGCGGGTCGTGATGCGAATCGAGGGCGGCCGCCGCATCGAGGGCGCCGTTGAGGCGCAGCTCACCGGCAAGCTCAATCCAACGGCGGAGCGCCCGTGGCTCCGCGTCCGGCGTCAGGCGGAGCGCCAGCTCAGGCTCCACCGCTGTGCGCAATTGCTGGAAGGAGGCGGTCAGGAACTTGCGAATCACTGACGGGAGATGCGGCAGGCGGTCCAGCGCGCGACCAATCATCGGGGCATCGGCGACGCGCGGGAACGCCGAAATGGCCAGCACCGCAACCGCAGGTTGGCCATCTCCCAGGAGGCGTTCGACAACCACGCGATCAGCAGGCCCGCCCACGAGTGCCAAGGCCCGCGCCGCCTCGCGACGGTGCCACCAGGCAGGGGAGGTCGCTCGCCCGAGGATGTCGCGCATCCAGGGTTCGTCGCGAACGGCGGAAGCGAAGGCCTCGCGGGCATCAGGCGTGAACACCGATGCGGCGAGCTGGGCAGCCAGGTCGAGCGCGCTCTCTGCCGGCAATTCACGCAGTGACCGAATGAACGGCTCGATCACGCCATCGCCGGCGATCCATCCCTTGAGGGCGGCCTGCGACTCCACCAGCAGCACGGCCAGTCGTTCGCTACGCACCACCGTGCGGCGACGGCGAAAGAGCAGGAATGCGATCAGCCCCGCGAGAAACACCGCCTGCGCAAGGGCTGCAACGCCGAGAATAGCTGTGGGATTCAAGCCGGTTTGGCGCGGGCACGCCAGCCGCTCAGCTTTGCCGCAAGTATCCGCAGGCTCACTGGCTTGAGCAAATAGTCCACCGCACCGGCCTGCAGGGCGCGGAGTTGTTCAGCTTCGGTGCCGTGTACGGAGAGGAATATGACGTCGAACTGCCCGGGCCTCGCTATACGCAGGCGTTCATGCAGCGTGTGCCCATCGAGGCCGGGCAGGTCCACATCGAGCAGGATCATCGTCCGCCCGCTGCGCGACCGCATCCGCAGGAGGCCTTCCAGCGCCGAGATCCCATCGGCAAAGTGGCGATGCGTCAGCCCGCGCGTTTCAAGCGCAAACACAATGAGGTCGGCGAGCGCTGCGTCGTCTTCCACGACCACGACATCGGGCGCCACGTCGGCGTCATCGGCGTTCCACTCACACGCCGCAACATTCGCCTCGCGCGCGGCGTTGCGGGCTTCACGCGCCGCGCCAAGAATCGCGACAACCGTGGCTTCCGGTCCCAGCGCCGAGCCGGCGATGACTCCGGCCGTCCACGGCGGAGCGTGCTCGGGGCGTTGTCCGGCCTGAGTCGAGAGCCACTCCACCGCGGGCGTCGATCCGCCCTTCATCAGCAGGGCAATTGTGAGTTCGTCGACCAGCCCGGCGATGCCGCCGCCTTCGGTCACTACGCTCGCGATGCGACCGCATTCGCGATGCCACGCGGAGGTGGCCCGCGGTGTGCTTGGCGCGTCGGTCGGGGCGATGACTGTGATGCTCACCCCACTGCGACCGCGCTGCGCGAGTTCGCTTTCCAGGTCGCGAAGCGTCCGCGAGGGCAGCGAGACGCCCGACGATGCGTGGATTCCCGTGGAAGCCAGCCGGCGCCTTGTGCCCTCAAACAACGCACCAACGCGTCGCTGAAATTCGGCCGGGGCGAACGGCTTCAGCATGTAGTCGTCGGCCCCGGCGCTGAAGGCGCCGTCGCGCGTCCCTACATCGGCATGGCCACTCAACACCAGCACGGGGACATTGATCAGCGTGGGCATGGCGCGCACTTCGCGGACAAGATCGAGCCCGCTGCTTCCGCCGAGTTCGACGTCAATGACCACGAGCGACGGGATCATGGTCGTTAAGGCGGCACGGAAGGCCGTCGGATCGGCCACCGTCTCGATGGAGAGGTTCAGTTGCTCGGCGGCGACGCGCACGATGGTCCGCATGACCGGGTCATCATCCACTGCGAGCACAGAGCCGGTCGCCTCGCGTTCAAAATCTGCGACGGCGTCCAGCGCATCCAGCACCTCGGAGGGTTCGGTGCGGATGTCGAGCATGCGAATACCCGCCGGGCCGGCGGCCACCGGCGCGTTGGCGGGCGCACCCCCTGCATCACGTTTCCGCAGCAACAGCCGAGCCACTCCCCGCATTTCCTCGAGCCCCTTGGTCGCATCACTCGCGATCACGGCTTGCGGGGCACCGTCTTCGAGGGCCTCGTCCAGTTCATCCGCGCTCACGCGCTCCACCTGATAGCCCCGCGCGCTGGCTTCCGTGGTCAGCGGAACCGCGACGGCATCGCGCAGCCCAACGATGAGCAGGCGTCGGCCAGGAACCGTTGTGGTCTCAGCCTCGGTCATCATCTGCTCGCGCAGCGAGCGCGCGAATCGGGCCACGATCGGACTTCTCCGATCGCGGTCGAGGTTGGGGTCGGCAACCCATTTTTTCACCGCGCCCTCGAGGGCGGCGGCCATCCGTCCGACGCGCGGATACCCGAACGTAGCGGCGCTGCCGTTGAGGCGGTGCAACTCGCGCCGCAGCGGCGTGAGCAACTGATCAGCCGACGGCTGGCTGGCTAGTTGCGCGGCCAGCTGGTCGAACGCGTCAAGCGTCCCGCGCGCCGTGGACAAGAACTGGCGGCGGGCTTGCTCCATCACTTCGTCGGCGGAGGCGCGGGGCTGGTGGGACATCTATCGGCTTACGGCAAACTGTTGACGGTTCACAGAGCGGTCATGCTCGGCTGGGAGGTGGCAGGCACGCGTTCGGCTCACATCCGCGGCCGCCGGCCGTCGAGTTCCTCGATTGTCTTGGTGCTGGGCGCACGCTCGCGCTGCACCCGCTTCGCCACCTTCTCTGCCGTTTCCAACGCGCGCAGCACATTCTCGCCAGCCAGCTTGCGGAGTTCCGCGTCGGTCCATCCCCGCACAATCAACTCGGCGAACAGGTCGGGATAGGTGGAGATGTCCTCCAGGCCCACAGGAAGATCGTCGTCCACACCGTCAAAGTCGCTGCCGATGCCCACGTGGTCGGCGCCGGCCGTCTTCTTGATGTGATCGAGGTGGTTCGCCACGTCGGCCAACGTGGACTTGGGCGCCGGATTCGCCGCATCCCAGTCGCGCAGGCCGCGCGAAACTGCGGCCGTGTCGGCGCCGTGGCGCTGCCGCAGCGCCGACTGCTGCCGCCCGCGTTCCAGCGTGCGGGCGCGGATGGCGGGCGAGACAAACCCGGGCACAAAGGTCACCATCACCACGCCGCCGTTCTTGGGCAGCCGCTGCAGGATGGAATCGGGCACGTTGCGCGGATGGTCCACGATCGCGCGCGCGGATGAATGCGAGAAGATGACCGGCGACTCCGTCACGTCGAGCGCGTGGCTCATGACACCAGGCGACACGTGCGAGAGGTCGACGAGCATACCGAGCCGGTTCATCTCGCGGACCACCTCACGGCCGAAGTTGGTCAGGCCGCCATGCCGGGCCGAATCCGCGGCCGCATCGGCCCAGTCCAGCGTCACGTTGTGGGTCAGGGTCATGTAGCGCGCGCCAAGGTCGTAGTACGCACGCAGCGCGCCAAGCGAGTTCTCAATCGCGTGCCCGCCTTCCATGCCGAGCACTGACCCGATCCGCTTGTTGCGGAACGCGCTGCGCATCTCCGCCGCCGTTCCCGCCGGCACAAACGCCTCCGGGTATTTCGCGATGATCCGCCGTGCAATGTCGATCTGTTCGAGCTGCATCCTGGCGTAGCCGTACGCCTTCACGTCGCCCGGGATATAGACCGACCAGAACTGCCCGCCGAGTTTTCCGGCACGAATCCGGGCCAGGTCCGTCTGGTGCGGGGTCTTCTTGCGGAGGTCGTAGGCCTCCACATCACGCTGCATTCCAGGCTCTTCCCGGATCGCCCACGGAAGGTCGTTGTGGCCGTCGACCAGGGGCGTCGCCGACAGGAGTTCAAGGGCGTGCACGCGCGCCGCGGCGCGATCCATCGGCGGGCGTGCAGCCGGATTCGCCGGACGGCGCGCCGCGCCGCGCTGCTGCGCTGCGGCGGTCTGGGGTGCGGTTGCCGCAGTCATTCCAATGAGCACGGCGACGAAGCCAAGGCGAATCGCAGGACGACAAGTCATGGGCGTTCTGTGGGTCCAGGCGGTAGGAAACTTTGCGGTCCGGTCGGCCAACCCTGCAGCGCCGACGCCTAATCATACATTTATGCGACGCGCCCGGGTGAGGCGTGCGGCGATTTGTCCCTTTCCACGTTCGGACCCTCCCATGCAGCGACTGCTCCTCATTCTGGCATTCCCGGCGACACTTTCGGCCCAAACGGTGTCGCGCATTGTCGTGACGCCGGCTCCGGCATCGCTGACCGCCGGCGACACCCTTCGGTTGAAGGCGCAGGCCATCGACGCCGCCGGCCGGCCCGTGGCCGGTGCCACCATCCGGTTCCAACAGGTTGGTGGCCAGTTCGAAGGCATCGTGACGCCCGACGGGCACGTGACCTCTGGCGCCGTGGGCACGCTCCCCGTGGTGGTGAGCGCGGTCGTTGGCAATGAGAAACCGGTCATTGCAAAGGTGGAGGTACGGGCACTCCCTGGTGCGGCCGCGAGCGTGCACCTCGCTCCCGTTGTGACCAAGCTGCTGGTGGGCCAGAGCGTGACCATGAAGCCGCGCGTGCTGTCGAAAGCCGGGGACCTGCGTGCCGACGCGGTGGCCTGGACCAGCTCCGCGCCCACCATCGCCCGCGTGACCGCAGACGGCAGCATCGTTGGCCTGGCCGCCGGTCGCGCGTTGATCACGGCGAAGGCAGGGCCCGCGACCAACACGATTTCGATTCAAGTCATTCCCGCCAATGTAGGAACGCTGTCGCTCACCCCCGCGTCGCCGCAGGCCCGCACCGGCGATGTGGTGCGGTTCACGCTGCACGCGCGTGATGCGAATGGGGCGGCGATTGACGGCCTGACTCCGACGTGGCTGCTCGCACCCGGCGACGGTGCCATCGACGCGGGCGGCGCCTTTGTTGGATACGAGGCGGGCAGCTATACGGTGACGGCCATGCTGGGGCAGCGCACGGCGCAGGCCACCGTCACGCTGACCGCGCGAGACGTGCGGCGCCCGGCGAAACTCCTGGGTTCGGTGGTGCGAAACACCTTTGCGACATCGGAAGTCTGGGTGCACCCCACCGCGCCGATCGCCTACCTCGGTACCCACCTCGGCGGTGACCGCGTTTACATCCTCGACGTTTCCAATCCGGGCGCGCCCGCCGTGATCGATTCGCTGATGGTCAATGCGCGCGTCATCAATGACGTGATGACCTCGGAAGACGGCAAGGTGCTGGTCGTCACCCGCGAGGGCGCCGACGACCGGAAGAACGGCATCGTGATCTACGACTCGAGCGATCCGCGGAAGCCGAAGAAGGTCAGCGAGTTCACGGAGGGCGTCACCGCCGGCGTGCATTCGGCGTACGTCTACACCCAGCCCCGGTTCGGCCGCCACATCTACCTCACCAACGACGGCACCGGCGCGCTGCATATCGTGGACATCAATGATCCCGCCAAGCCGAAGGAAGTGGCCGTGTGGAAGACGCCGCGCACCGACGCGGGACGTTCGCTCCACGACATCGACGTGCGCGACGGCATGCTGTACGCGAGCTACTGGAACGACGGGCTGGTGATCCTCGACATCGGCAAGGGAACCCACGGCGGCTCGCCGTCCAATCCGACGGTCGTCTCGCAGTTCAAGTACGACCTGAGCACGCTTTACAAGCAGGTCGAGGCGACGGACGGACTGGGCTTTATTCGCGGCACGCACACGGCATGGCGCCACAAGAACTATGTGTTCATGGCCGATGAAGTGTTTTCCCAGTCGGAGATCCAGAAGCTGATGGGCAAGGCGCCGGCGCGCGCCTTTGGGCGACTGCAGGTCGTGGACATCAGCGACCCGTCGAGCCCGAAGTCGGTGGCGTACTACGAGCCGGAGTACGGCGGCGTCCATAACATCTGGATCGCCGGCGACACGCTGTACATGGGAGCATACAACGCCGGCTTCCGCGCATTCGACATTTCGGGTGAACTTCGCGGCGACCTGCGGGCGCAGCAGCGCGAAATCGCGGACTTCATGCCAAGCGACCCGAAGGGCTTCATCCCGAACACCACGATGACCTGGGGCGTGGTGGTGAAGGACGGCATTGCGTACATCAACGATTTCAACACGGGCTTGTCGCTGGTGAAGATCGTGCCCAAGTCCGCGATCGTGCCCTGATGGACTCGTCGCTGCGCCGCTGCGCGACGGTCGGCGCTGCCGTGTTCCTCGCGGCTGCGCCGGTCGCCGCGCAGGATCGGGACTACCTGCTGTTCGTGGGATCAGAGAGCGTGGACCGAGTGGCGCTCGTCCGGGTTGGGCCGAGCGGCGCAACGGTGGAGCGCGAGCGCTACGTGGGATTCGCGCCGACGGAGCTGGCGGGCCCGCATGGTGTGGGCACCTCGCCCGACGCCCGGTGGTACTTCGTCTCCACGGCACACGGAATGCCGTTCGGTCGCCTGACGAAATACTCAACGGCGGACGATGCGCAGAAGGGCCAGGTGCAACTCGGCAGTTTTCCGGCGTCGTTGCAGGTCTCGCCCAATGGTCACTACGTCTACGTCGTGAACTTCAACCTGCACGGCGAGATGCTGCCGTCGTCGGTGTCCGTGGTGGCCGCGGACGAGATGGTTGAGGTGGCGCGAATCCCGACCTGCACCATGCCCCATGGTTCGCGGTTTACGGCGGACGGTTCGCGGCACTACTCGACCTGCATGATGGATGAACTGCTGGTGGAGATCGACACGAAGGCGCTCGCTGTGTCGCGGCATATGCTGCTCACCGCCGGCAAGGAGATGGGAATGGCCGGCCCGCCTCCGCAACGCGGCGCGGTGGCAACGCACGACGCCGGCGGCCATGGCATGGAACCCCCGAAGCCCGGCGACGTCAGCTGTTCGCCCACATGGGCGCTTCCATCACCTGATGGCACACGGGTGTGGGTCGCATGCAATCGGTCGAGTGAGATCGTGGAAGTGGACGCCGCGAGGTGGAAGGTCGCCCGGCGGATCCCCGCCGGCCCCGGCGTGTACAACCTCAGCGTGACACGCGACGGTACACGACTCATCGCAACAAACAAGCGCGGCGCGTCCGTATCCGTCTTCGACGCCGGCTCCGGCAAGGAACTCGCGCGGATCGCAACGACGCGCACGGTGGTCCACGGAGTCGCCGTCTCGGACGACGACCGCTATGCCTTCATCTCGGTTGAGGGGACCGGAGCACAGCCCGGCACGGTCGATGTCATCGACCTCGCGGCGCTCAGGACAGTCGCGAGCGTGAATGTGGGCCAACAGGCCGGCGGCATCGACTTCTGGAAAAGCGAACGGCCCCGCTGACCGGGCGCCCAGGCCACCAGACCGTCCGCGCGGCGCTCGTCGCCGCGGCACTGGTCGTGGCAGCCGGCTCCATGGCGCCCGCGCGGGCACAGAGCGGCGAACCGAATGTGAGCGGGCGGGTCCTTAGCGCGGCGGGGATTCCGGTCGCCGGGATCGAAGTGCAGTTGGAGGGGACCACGTTCACGACCCGCACCGACACCCGCGGGCGGTTTGCGTTCACCGGAGCGCCCGGCGGTCCACAGGACGTTGTGGTGCGCGGCATCGGTTACCTGCCGGCGCGCGCTGCCGTGCGCATTCCGGAACGGTCGCTCGACGTCACCATCACGATTCTCGCGCAACCGGCCGCGCTCGACACGGTGACGGTGCGCGAAAAGGTCACGGTGCTGTCCGGAATCGTGGTGGACGAACGCGAACAGCCTGTGCCCGGCGCCAGCGTGCAAATCGCCTCGAGCGACAGGCGTACGGTGACCACCGGCGACGACGGGTGGTTCACCATCACCGGGCTCCGCGCGGGGACCATCGTGTTTCGCGTCACGAAGGACGGCTACTTCATGGCCAACAGCGCGGTGCGACTGACCGAGTGGCGGGGCGTGGTGGTCCGCCTCGAAACGCTGCCGGAGCGCATGGGTGCCACCGCCCGGGGCGACCGCAGCGGGACCAGCAACAACGCGATCATCGCCTGGCGCGACGCGGCGCTGCGCATGTCCATGCGCAGCGGACGCGCCGTCGTGATTTCGTCTGACGACCTGGCGCCCTTCGCCAACATGGCGCTGGGCGAAGCCATCCTCCATCTCAAAGCCGCAACGCACCTCACCACGGAGCTCACGCGCGCGCGCACGGCGATCTGCGTGGTGCAGGACGGCCGGCGGGCCATCGGCAGCACCACGCTGGACACGTGGCGCGCCGATGAAGTGGAGATGGTCGAGCTCTACCCGCCGGGCACCGACGCCTCCGGCACGGTTGCACGTTACCTGCGCAGCGCCGGCTGCCGCGGGGAGTTCAGCTCCCAGGGCCGATCGCGCGGCGCGTTTTACGCCGTGCTCTGGATGAAATAGCAGCCCCTAGTAGCGGTAGTGCTCCGACTTGTAGGGTCCGTTCACGTCCACCCCGATGTACGCCGCCTGATCGGCTGAAAGCTGCGTGAGCTTGACGCCGATCTTTTCCAGATGCAGGC
>SXGT01704474.1_pt1 | contig 14714 bp, 13 predicted proteins | sample 3176221 | NCBI WGS metagenome assembly SXGT01 (sample SAMN11356862, study PRJNA531348) | freshwater metagenome | isolation source: freshwater sample F1-120 | place: China: Fuxian Lake, Yuxi | collected 2017-12-25
GCTGATTATTTCAAATTAATCATCTCCTTAGATTTTATTTACATGTTGTTTTTTTAGATGTCAATTTACCATGCTGATTTGAGCTAAAACAAATCAGTGCTTGATCTTGCGACGCGAGAATGTAGCCTGACTAAGATGGTGAGTTTTATCAGGAGCAGACAATGAAAGATCAAGGCGATTGGCTATCGGCACAACAAGCGGTGATGCCGGATGGTAGTGAAGTCGGTGGTTTGCGTTTGGTGAATAAGAAATTGCCGCCTCTGGTGCCGCCAACTACATCGTCCGATGAAAATGAATTTCTGGCTAACGACGTGGTGCCCACACCGAGTCCCACGCCGCCTTCAGCTTAAGTATCGACACAAGTCTTTTAGCTTAAGACCACACTCCCTGCTCCCGCACGCGGGAGAAGGAGCGCTATCGTTGCCTCGAATTGTGTCGATACCTATGCCGTCTAAAGGCATTTCCCAAAACCCGAACTTCTTCGGTAAAGTGGCGTCCAAGTTCGATTTCACGCCTTGCGTCTTATTTTCACCGGAGAAAACATGCAATTTCCCCTTCATTCGTTCACAGCGCTTGTTTGCCTCTTTCTACTTCACAGCGCCATTTCATCGGCATCAGCGCACAGCATTAACGATGTACAGCGTTGGAAAGCGCAAGCCCAGCGCGTCAGTATTGCGCGCGACAAGTGGGGTATTCCGCATGTCACAGGCAAGTCCGATGCCGATGCTGTGTTTGGCATGTTGTACGCGCAGGCCGAGGATGATTTTAAGCGCATAGAGATGAATTACATCAACGCCTTAGGACGACTGGCCGAGGTAGAAGGTGAAGCGGAACTTTGGCGCGATTTGCGCATGAAATTGTTTATTCAGCCGGATGACTTAAAAGCGCGCTATGCCCGCTCTCCGGCATGGTTAAAACGCTTGATGCAAGGCTTTGCCGATGGCTTGAATTTTTATCTGTTGACCCACCCGGAGGTCAAACCCAAGTTGATCACGCATTTTGAGCCGTGGATGGCTTTGGCGTTTAGCGAGGGCAGTATCGGTGGCGATATCGAATCGATTAATTTGAAAGCGCTAGCCAGTTTTTATGGCGCACCCGAATCGCCGCTCAGCGCGAAGGCATTGGCTCATCTCGACGACACGCCACTGCTGCCCGAGCCACGCGGTTCAAATGGCTTTGCCATAGCTCCCAAACTGAGCGCGAATGGTCACGCCCTGTTGCTGATTAATCCGCACACTTCGTTTTATTTCCGTCCCGAGATTCAGGTCAGCAGCGAACAAGGCTTGAACGCCTATGGTGCGGTCACTTGGGGGCAGTTTTTTGTGTATCAGGGCTTTAATGCCCATAACGGCTGGATGCACACTTCAGATGCGGCGGATGTGATTGATGAATTTTTGCTCAAGGTGCGCCAGCAGAATGGGCGGTATTTTTATGAATTTCAAGGTCAGTGGCGACCTTTGAAATCTGTCATCCATAAGCTGCCATACAAAGCCGAACAAGGCATGGCGGAACGCAAAATCATCACGTATGCCAGCCATCATGGTCCGGTGATACGCTCACAAGATGGCAAATGGGTCGCGGTTAAGCTGATGCACGAGCCGACCAAGGCCTTGATGCAATCCTATCTGCGCACCAAGACCCGCAACTATGCAGAATTCGTCAAAGTGATGGACTTGCGCGCGAATTCATCGAACAACACAGTGTATGCCGATCGCGATGGCACGATTGCCTATTTTCACGGTAATTTTGTGCCGCGACGCGATGCTCGTTTTGACTATAGCTTGCCGGTCGATGGCAGCATCACTGCCACAGATTGGAAGGGCTTGCATGCGGTAAAAGAGATCATCCAACTACGCAATCCCGCCAATGGTTGGCTGCAGAATACGAATAACTGGCCGTTCTCTGCCGCCGGAACTGCCCCCGCGAGTCCCAGTCCGCGACAACAAGACTTCCCTACTTATATGTGGAGCAAACCTGAGAATGCGCGCGGCGTGCATGCGGTCAAGCTCTTAGAAAAGGCGCACGATGTAAGCTTGGACAGCTTAATTCAACTTGCTTACGACAGCGAACTGACTGCATTTGCCAGCTTACTGCCGCCTTTATTCAAAGCCTACGAGGCTCAGCCCGATACGACACTGGCAGAGCAAATTGCCGCCTTACGCGGCTGGGATTTGCGTGCTAGTCTAAATTCGATTCCGACCTCGTTGGCGATTTATTGGGCGCAAGACTTAGTACAACATCACAGCGCGGCGGCACGTGACAAGCGGATTCCGGTCGTCGATTTCTTACCGCAGGTTCCGGCAGCAGAACAAATCGCCGCCTTGCGCCGCGCCAGCCAACGGCTGCATGAAGATTTTGGACAGTGGCAAACCCCATGGGGCGAGATCAATCGCTTTCAGCGTTTGTCTGGCGACATCCATGCACGCTACGACGACCAAAAGGCAAGTCTGCCCATTCCATTTGCTTCTGGCAATTGGGGAGCCCTCGCCGCCTACGGAATGAGTGCCAAGCAAACTACCAAGCGCATCTACGGCGACCGCGGCAATAGCTTTGTGGCGGTGGTGTCTTTTGGCCCGCGCGTAGAAGCAAAGAGTATTTTGGCGGGTGGTGAAAGTGGTGATCCGTCATCACCGCATTTTCAAGATCAGGCCGAGATGTATAGCAAAGCGCAGTTCAAGCAAGTTTTGTTTTATCCAGAAGACGTCAACGCGCATTTGAAGCGGCGCTATCATCCGGGGCAATAGCCCACTGCCGCGCCCGAGCATAACGTTGCGCGGGTGCGGGATGGCTGGCGCTTTCAAAATTCGGATAGCTCGCCAGCTTCGCCAGTTTTTTAAAAAAACGCAGTAAGCCAGCGATCGGATACCCGGCGCGCACGGCTAAGCGCCAGCCAGCTTGGTCGGCTTGAAATTCCTGTTCTTTCCCCAAGGGCGCTAGTGCTTTGATCAGTTGCGTGTCGTGATCGACGGCCTGTTCCAACTCTGCAAAGCTGCGGAGCCGCCACTCGGGAAACTGATCCAATACAAATGCGTATTCGTCTTGATTGTGCGCGAGCAAAGCGTGTGCCATTTCATGCGCGATCAACATGGCAAGTTCAGTCTCGCTGAGATTCCAAAGACGTGCTTGCTCCAAACTAAGCAAGAGCTTGCCACCGGCCATCGCATACGCGGTTTCTTCAGGCTCTGCGCTGGTGTGCACCTCCCATCGCCAGTCTCTGCTTTCAGGAAAATCCAATGCCGCCTGCGCTCGCAAACGCGTCAAGATACGCGCAGCTTTCACCAGGAAATCGGCATCGGTATCCAGCAATTGCGCCGCATCTAGTTCGGCGATTCTTTTTTGATACATGACTACTGCGCCTTGATGAACCTGTGCAGCGCTTAGAACCCAAGGCTGCACTTCCTTAGTATCTTGTGCATGGGCGTTGAGCGTAACAAAAGCAAACACCAGAGCAAAAAGTCGCATCGGGGTGGCGCTGAGCATCTGAGATTTGTATTTTTTCCACATGATTGTTGAAGAATTTACAAACTGGGTTTAGTATGGGTTGCGGTAACAATATTGAAACGTTTTATCCATCTAGGACTTATGCAAGACAGATGCTGGCGTTTTTGTGTTCGCCTCGCCGTACGACTGTACTGTCTTCAGCTCCACGCCTAGCCAGCACAATTTTGCCTAAGTCCTTTCTCTAAACGCAAGCAAAGGAACACTATGGAACTCGATGCACAAGTCAGCACCCAAAACGGCTACAGCCCTGCCCGTGAAAAATTCATCTCCAAGACCTTCAATCACTTAGGCGGCTCCATCGTCGCCTTTACTGCCATTGAAATGCTGTTTTTCTCTACCGGGCTGTCGGAAACCATCGCGATCGCGATGTTTAATCTGCCCTGGCTCGCCATCATAGGCGCATTCATGCTGATCAGTTGGCTGGCGTCGCGTGCCGCCCACACGGTCGAGAGCAAGGCAATGCAATATGCTGCCTTAGGCGCGTTCATTGTAGCGGAGGCGATTATTTTTGTGCCACTGCTTTACCTCGCCAATGCCTACGCGCCTGGCGTGATCACCAACGCCGCCGTGGTCACTCTGGTCGCTACCGTCGGTTTGATCGCCATCGCTTATACTTCTCGCAAAGATTTTAGCTTCCTCGGTACCACATTGAAATGGGGCGGTTTGCTTGCATTAGGTTTAGTCGTTTCTGGTGCGATCTTCGGCTTTGAACTTGGTCTATTTTTCAGCTTTGCCATGGTGGCGTTTGCAGGTGCTGCGATCTTGTATGATGCGTCCAACATCATTCACCACTATGACGAAGACCGCTATGTCGGCGCCGCTTTAGAATTATTCTCCTCGGTCGCCCTGATGTTCTGGTACGTTTTGCGCATCTTTATGTCCCGCGATTAATTTTTGTTGTTATCCATGCGAAACGGCGGGCAAACCCCGCCGTTTTTTATGTCGACTCCAAACGCAAATTCTTCAAGTGCAGCGGCTCGCCGCACTCTGAGCACACCTGGCCTGCCGCGGTGATCTTCCCGCATTCGGTATGGCGCAAACGCAGGGTGGAAGGCTGATCGCAAAGCAACCATTGTTCGCCGTAGCGCATCATTTCTAGAGTTAATGGCAGCAAACCCAAGCCTGCCTTGGTCAGCTTATAGGTGAAGCGCGGCGGTCTTTCCTGATACGGAATCTTTTCCACGATAGCGGCATCCATCATGCGCTTTAAGCGTGACGTCAGGATATTCGTCGCAATTCCCGTCGCCTTTTGTAGCTCATCAAATTTTTGCGGTTGCTTAAAAAGCTCACGCAAAATCAACATGATCCATTCATCGCCAATGATTTTGGCAGTGCGCGCCACTGGGCAGGCCTGCAATGTCTGCGTGACGACTTTTGCCATTGCATCTAGCTTCGGTGTTTGGTTTGCTTTATTCATGATGTCTCTTTAATTTGTTTTCTCGTCCGCACAGGCAAAAATTCCACTTCGATTTTATACACTTGCATTTTGAAAGTCTATGAATTATGATGCCTTCGTTACTTGCATTTTGCAAGTAACTGTTTAGACCGATGCGTCAGTGGGCCAATTTTGATCGCCAGAGGCATCTTGCAAGGAGAATTCCATGAAACGAACTTCCATCGCAGTGCTCAGCAGTTGCCTGTACTTGAGCGCCTGCGCACATACGATAGACCTGAGCTTTAATGACAAGCAACAAGGGCCGCTCGCCGACTTTGAAACATTGGTGGCGCAACATTCATCAGTCAAAGAAACACAGTTAGCGCAAACCCCCACTGTCGCCAACCCACAAGCAAGCGCTAATAAAAGCAGAGGCACAAAATGAAGCTACCTATCCAAATGCACGTGCTCAAGCAGCGTGTCAGTCAAGACATAGCGGCCTATTTCCAGCACTACCAAGCCGACGAAACTCGCTTGCTACTCGATAGCACAGGCCCCGGCTTTACGCGCCAGTACATCGTCTTAAATGCCATTGGTTATGAGCGCTTGCGCGAGTGCAAAGAGATTCATGCCTTTTCTGGATCGGTGTTCGCCTTGTTTGGATTTATCGCTTTTTCCACGGGAGCAAATCGCCTGAGCGTGGATGAACTATGTGACCCGCGCACAGAAAAAATCTTCCGCGATCAACATCACAGCGGGCGCTTTTCCGGCATCAGGAGTCTCGCCCGATTGGCGACTGGCGGCTCTGCATTCAGCTCGACCCAAGCCTTAATTGATTCGTTGGAAACGACCTTCGGTGATTTTGTGAATCAGCCATTTAGTTATTTTGACGCGAATATTCACATTTATCTGGCCAAGACCAAAGGCCAGCCGCCCTTGATTTTGTCGAACAATGCGCGCTGCTCACCGGAGCTGCAAATGCTGCGTCAACACCCGATCAAACACATCATCGCGATGGCGGCTAACGTCCCCTTCGTGTATGGTGGAATTCAATCCAACACTCCGTATTTTGATCCTGTGTATGGCGGACATTACTTGCCCACACTCAAATCCTTAACCTCTGACGAACAACCAACCTTGATCTCGACACCGTGGCGCTCTGGACGCAAAGCGCATCGACATTTCGTCAACTGCTACCCACGCGGCAACCCGTATTGGTTGATGAGCAAAGACTTTGCACGACTGGTGGCCGGATTTAATAACGTCACCTGGAGCCGCGATATTTTTACTGCGTTTAAATTGGAGTAGTTTGGAAACAAACTATCTTTTCTCTGGCGGAATAGTCTTCAAGCTTGCCACCAACTCTGCGTGTGCGGCCAAGTCGGCAGCGCGATGCTTGATGGTAGTGCTAGCCGGATTATTGCCGAGATAGTTTCCATTCTTCCAGTTATGTGCGGGACGGACAGGGCGCGCAACAAAACCGCCACCGCAATTGGGACATACATTGCCCAAGATGGTATCAACACAGCTAGCGCAAAAAGTGCACTCGTAACTGCATATCCTTGCCTCCGATGATTCGGGCGGCAAGGCGCAGTTACAATGTTCGCAGGTGGGTCGTAGTTCTAACATAGTTAATCCTTCATAGTTGATGCAGTCAGGACTGCATCATACCTATTTTAAATTTATTCAACTTAGGGCTTACGCAAAATTGCGCTGGCTAGGCGCGGAGCCGAAGACAGTACACTTGTACGGCGAGGCGAACGCAACAACGCCAGCGTCTGTTTTGCGCAAGTCCTAAACTAAAGAGAAGCCTTCATCCAGCCAACCCGTCACCCCACCTATCATAATCTTCACAGGCCGCCCAAGTTTCGCCAGAACGAGCGCTGCTTTTGACGCGCCATTGCAATGCGGACCGGCGCAATAAGTGACGAACAAAGTCTCTGCAGGATACTCCGCCAATTTGGAAGCGATGATTTTTCCACGCACCAAATTAATCGCGCCTGATATGTGACCGAGGGCAAACATGTCTGGGCTGCGCACGTCTAATAAAACAAAACCGGGATCATCGCTTTTCATCGCGTCATTCACATCCCAGCAATCCGTTTCAAATTCAAAGCTCTTAGCAAAATGCGCGACCGCCTGTTCTGGGCTAGCGGCGGGTACGGCATTGACGGCGTTGTTCGACATATTTTCTCCTTTGGTTCATGGTGCAGCAATGAACGACATCATGAAGGATACGATCAATTCATCCAAGTGGCAGGAACGCCAATCAACGGTCGTTTTCCGCCACTTACAAAAATAGTGAAAATTCTCTTTTCAGTTCAAGATAATTGCGCTAATGTAGAAAAAAGAAGCCCGATATCCACAACACTCTATGCAAAAAATTAGCCCACATCGCGTCGTTGCACTCGCCTATGATCAGCTTTGCACTTTCGAATTCGGATGTACGGTCGAGCTATTCGCATTGCAACGCCCAGAGCTGGAGACCGATTGGTACCAATTCGATGTCTGCGCCGCGGAGCCGGGCAAGATACGGGCGGCGGGCGGCATCATGGTGGAGGCGCCTTATACACTCAAGCTGCTCGATCATGCAGATACCCTAATCATTCCGGGCTGGCGTGATGCCGATGAAGAGCCACCGGAAGCCCTGCTGAAGAAAATCCGCAGCGCCTATCAACGCGGCTGTCGCATTTGCAGTATTTGCTCCGGCGTATTTGTGCTCGCTGCGGCTGGCATCCTTGATGGCAAAACCGTGACCACACACTGGCGCTATGCAGCCAAACTCGCTGCTCGTTACTCTAAACTCACAGTCGAGGCTGATGCGCTTTACATCGATCAGGGGCAGATCATTACCTCAGCCGGTTCGGCAGCGGGGCTGGACATGTTGCTGTATCTGGTACGCAAAGATTATGGCGTCAAGATCGCCAATAAGGTGGCGCAGAGATTAGTAATCGCGCCGCATAGAGAAGGTGGGCAATCTCAATTTGTGCCACGACCAATATTCCCCGATGAGCGACATCAGCTTTCACGTTTATTGGACTGGATCAGAGCTCACCTGCAAGCCGATTTGACCATCGCAGCACTGGCGAAACGTGCCGCCATGAGTGAGCGCAGCTTACAAAGGCACTTCACCGAATACACAGGTTATTCGCCCAACGAATGGGTCATCCGTGAACGCATCGCCAGCGCCAAAGAGCTGTTAGAAAGCTCGCGCAAGCCTTTATTCAAAATCATAGAACAATGCGGCTTTGGTTCAGAGGAAACCTTTCGCCGCCACTTTCGCCGCATCGTAGGAACTAATCCCACCCATTATCGTCAACAATTTTCACAGCCCACTTAACACTCTGAAAGCAAGTCATGTACACACTTTACATCGCCAACAAAATCTATTCATCCTGGTCACTCCGCCCTTGGGCACTCATGCGCGCATTGAATATTCCGTTTGAAGAGAAAGTCGTCACCTTTGGCTCAGGTAGCAATTGGGACAGTTTCCGCGCGTTCTCTCCGGCTGGAAAGGTGCCCTGCTTGCATGACGGCGACGCGGTGGTATGGGATTCTTTGGGGATCACCGAGTTTCTGGCAGACCGGCATCCCGGCGTCTGGCCACAAGACCCAAAAGCTAAAGCATGGGCGCGTTGTGCCGCTGCTGAGATGCATTCAGGCTTCACTAACTTACGTGGCACCTGCCCCATGCACGTCGGACTGCGCATCCACATCGATGCGATCCCGGCAGGCGTCAAAGCGGATCTGGCGCGCATCAATGAACTGTGGGACGAAGGTTTAAAGAATTTCGGCGGCCCTTTCCTGGCCGGCAAGCACTTCACTGCGATCGACGCCTTCTTCGCCCCAGTGATCTTCCGCATTCAAACCTACGGCTTGCCAATGAACGACGCCGCCGGAACCTATGTCCAGCACATGCTGCAACAAGCACCTATACAGCAATGGCAAGACCAGGCCTTAGCAGAACCATGGGTAGAATCCGAGCACGAAGCCGGGGCGATGGCGGCGGGGCAGGTAATTGAGGATAAGCGTGTGAAATAAGTTAGGACTTACGCAAAATCGCCCCAGCGTTGTTGCCCTTGCAGGGCGCATCTGCACAAGTATGTGCAGATCGCTACGCGGGCAAGCTGCATGCAGCTAGAATCTCCCCGCTTCGCCCTCCTAGCCGTGCTACAGCACTGTCGTCGGCGGCGACGCCTAGCTGGGACGGTTTTGCGTAAGTCCTAAAGTAAAACCTATACAGGCTTGTAGCGATCACTGATTTGGTGAATACTGCAGTATAGGCAAATCGAGGTTCGTCCTTAGCGGCGCGCGACAGATTTGCCTCCTATCGCTGCACTTATACCTTTGTCATGATGATCACTCGGCCTCGTTTCAGAAGCTTAATCATATCGACCTTGGTCTTGGCGCTGTCATGCCAAGTTTGCCTGGCATCGCGCCTGACAGCAAAATCACAACCATCGCAATTGGTGACCACTACCGAGCAAAGCGACTTTTCTTTTGCACAACCACGATTTGAGCATATTGGTGACGCTGAATCCATTCCTGATGGGATTATCACCGCCTTAGCGCAAGATTCCCGAGGCCTGATTTGGATAGGCACACAAAAGGGATTGGTGCGCTTTGATGGTTATCGTTTTCGGCTGTTCAAACGTAACGCAGCCGACCCCACTTCTATAGGCGGCGAATATGTCCAAGCATTGTGGGCTGCACCGGATGGGCGTATTTGGATAGGCACGATGGCCGATGGTCTATCGGTGTTTGATCCGCGCACAGATCGCTTCGCGCATTTTCGGCATGATGAAAAGCGTGCCACTAGTTTGTCGTCGGGTCGAATTTACGCATTGACTGGTGACGCCAAAGGCGGACTTTGGATCGCCACAGAGAATGGTTTGGATTATCTGGCGCCATCGGCAACTGAGTTTATTCACTACCGCCACGAAGTGACCAATCCCGCAAGCCTGCTTGATCATCGTGTCCATAGTTTATTGCTCGATAAAGCTGGACACTTATGGGTGGGAACGGCAATCGGTTTGCAGCGCTTGGACCTTAAGACCAATACTTTTGAGCGCATTGCTGATTCGGGTCTGGCCGCTACTATGCCGCCGGGGGGACGTTCGACAGGTGTCGATGTGCGTACATTATTCGAGGCGCAAGATGGGAAGATATGGATAGGCACACGCGAACATGGCGCCGCATGGTTGATGCCCGAAACCAACACTGTCGGCACGGTAAATTGGCTGCCTCTAAATCTGAACCGGAGTCGCGGGGATACTGTCTCGTCTGATTTAGGGCTGAACCACTCCTGGGTGTTTGGCATGGTGCAAATCGACACCAATGAAATTTGGTTAGCCACCTATGGGGGCGGTATCAATATCGTGTCCGCGCAAAATGCTCAGGTCGTACAGCATTTGCGTCATGATCCAGCAGTCGCTGGCAGCTTGGCCTTAGATTCTGTGAAGCCGCTTTTACTCGACCGTGCTGGGTTATTGTGGGTAGGCACTTGGGGTGGCGGCCTGCAAAGACGCAATAGTAAAAATAAAATGGCGCGCCTCTTGCGCCATAGTCAAACCTTACCTAACGGCTTGAGTCATCCTGATATCCATGCTGTGTTAGAGCGTGCAAATGGCCAACTCTTGTTTGGTAGCGATGGCAATGGCATCGATATTTTCGATCGCAACAAAGGACGTGTTGGAGGCTATCGTGGCATCGATAGTGTCGATAATAGCGACATTCAAAACGATTCGGATCCACTGCCAGATGCCACCATCTTCGCCATGGCGGAAACAGTCGACGGTAGCCTCTGGATAGGCACCCAACAAGCAGGCGCCGCACGCCTTAGACGAGGTAGCCGTACTTGGGAAAGCGTCCCGGGATTGCCCGTATCGCATGTACGTCGACTGCTAAAAAGCCGTGATGACGGCCTATGGGCGGCAACTGACAGGGGTGTGGCGTTCTGGAAACTGGGCGCCACAAGTTTTACTGCAGTGCCAGATGCCGCTGGCAATGCCATGCAAGTCAATACCTGGATGGTCGTGGAAGATGCGCAAGACCGGATTTGGGTGGCAAGCGATAACGGCTTATGGGTAAGAGAGCCTGGTGGTCAAGGACTTTTCCGTATTCACCATGAACCCGACAGATCAGATAGTCTGGCGTCAAACTACATTACGACGCTGCTCTTAGATAGACGCGGCCAACTCTGGTTAGGAACGGATAAAGGTTTGGACCGGCTGCAAAGCTGGGATGGCAAGCTCGCCCGCTTTGAACATGTCAGTGCCTTGCTGGGAAGGGCGGGACAGTCGATGGGCACCTTTTTGGTGGAGGATGATCTTGGCCGTATCTGGAGTGATATCGCAGTCATCGACCCGATAGCGATGCGCGCGATGCCCTTGACCAAGGCCGACGGTATCGATATTGGCGCAATCTGGGCAGGCGCTTATCTTCGGAGCCGCGATGGCTTGTTATTTTTTGGCGGAACACAGGGTGTGGCGATCGTCGATCCGCGCCAGTTTACAGAATGGAATTACCGCCCGCCCCTCATCGCCACCGAGCTAAAGATCAACGGGAAGTCATTCGCATTAGGGGATTTGGCGACAGCACAGAAAGGCAGCGAGAACATCCTCGCCCATCTCACTTTGAATCACGAACAGCGCAACTTTGCGCTCGAATTTACCGCCCTCGATTACACCGATCCGAAAAGAAATCGCTATCAATTTCGCCTGCTTGGCTACGAAAATGAATGGGTTGATGCCGATTCCGAACATCGCACTGCGGCTTACGGCAATTTGTGGCCAGGTCACTATACCTTGGAGGTGCGCGGAAGCAACCGCTTAGGCCTATGGAATCCACATCCACTGCGTGTCGCGATTGAAGTCCTGCCCGCATTTTGGCAAACTTGGTGGTTCTTGTTGTTAGTCCTCATTCTGTTGACGAGCACGACAATTGCGCTGTATCGATGGCGTACCGCCCGCCTCAAAACCTTGGTTGCAGCACGAACCGCTGACTTGGCAAGATTGGGACAAATCGGGCAAGAGCTGACCGCCACTCTCGACATCGAACAAGCATTTGAGCGTGTCTATAGACAGGTCAAAGCGCAGCTTGACGCCAATTGTTTTTACATCGGCATTTATGATGAAGCCGAAGATCACATTCGGTTTTTATACCAAATCGAAAATGGAAAGCGACACGAACCGCTCGTCATCAGCATGAGCGACAAAAACAGGCCCGCGGTATGGTGCGTGCGCGAGCGCCGTGAATTGATTGCCTTTACTAGCGAGGATCTGCGCGACTATGTCTCGGAGATTTTGCCACCCCTGTATGGCAAAGCCATGGAGACGATCGCGTATTTTCCCTTGATGCTAGAGCAACGCGTGATAGGTTGCCTCTCCGTGCAAAACCCCAAACCGCATGCCTACAAGGCAGACAAAATCGAATTCATACGCGTCTTGTCCAACTATACTGCCATCGCCATCGCCAATTCCTTTGCCCATAGTCGATTGGCAAACACACATGAAGCCTTGAACAGCGCTCATCGCCATTTACAAGAGACACAATCACAATTAGTTCAACAAGAAAAAATGGCGTCGCTAGGCCAACTTGTCGCCAGTGTCGCCCACGAAATCAACACGCCCCTCTGTGCCATCGAGTCTAGCGGCAAAAACATCAGTACGGCAGTGACGCTTGCGATGGAGAGTTTGCCCCACTTGTTTCAAGTGCTCACACCCCAAGAACAAATCCTTTTTATGCTATTGATCGCAGCTCCTGGCGGTGCCGCAAGCGTGCTTAATACGCGCGAGGAGCGCGCCCAGATCAAAGCACTGATAGCGCAACTGGAACAATACGACATCGCTGAAACGAGCATGGTGGCGAGGATTCTGGTGCAACTCAATGCACAAGCCATAGTCACCGACATATTACCGTTACTCCATCACCCCCAACTGGAGCAGATTTTACAGGCGGCGCAGCACATGGCAGCGATTGTTGGAAATGCCCACAACATCAATCTCTCGGTCCAGCGCGTGGTCAAGATCGTGTTTGCGCTGAAGAGTTTTTCACGCATAGGCAACTCTGCCGTCAGGATAGAGATTGATCTAAGAGAAAGCATAGAAACCGTACTCACGATTTACCAACATCAATTCAAACAGGGGGTGGAACTCATACGAAACTACGAAGAAATTCCGCCCTTGCGCGGTCTGGGCGACGAACTCAATCAAGTGTGGATTAATTTGATCCACAACGCCCTGCAAGCGATGGAGAATAAAGGCACACTCAGTGTCGGCATCCGACGCCAAGCCGACATCGCCATCATCTCGTTCACCGATACCGGCTGCGGCATTCCAGACGAAATACGCGACCGTATCTTCGACCCATTTTTTACCACAAAACCGATAGGTGAAGGCAGCGGACTAGGTCTTGATATCGTCCAAAAAATCGTCCGCAAACACCACGGCCATGTTGAGGTTCGAAGCGTGGTTGGTGAAGGGAGTTGTTTTGAAGTGCATTTGCCGTATGGTCCTGAACCGTCGCTTCAGGAACCTAGGGTAAGCTGATGTGGCGGCGACACACATCACTCAGTAGAAGTTCTACTCAACTTAAGTTCATCTAAGCTTGAGCGTTTTACGCTTCATTCGCGGTTACTTCGCGCGTTGACATCACGAACTCTTATCGGCAACCACCGTCGCTTTTGCCCGCTCGTAGAGAATTTTCATACTGCCTTTATCACATGCGCCTACCACGCGATTTTTGCTAGGAGTATCTTTGCCGACGACGGTGAGGGTGTAAGCTTTGACGCCTTTGGATTCTACTTTTTTCTCTATCTTTGCTTTGAGATCATCGCAAGATAAACCAGCGGCATGGGCTGAGAATGCCGCTGATATCAAACTCACTGCCAAGATTCCTTTTTTCATGGTGCATGCTCCTCTATGAAGATATGAAAAACCCGCCTTCACAAATTAGCACTGGGAAACAGTTCCGCAAAGAAATATCGACTCATTTAACCCAGATTGTTGTTTTTTAAGACTGCAGCAGTCTCACAAATTCACGGTAGCAAAATTAAATTGATAAATCCCATAGCTACCCGCCGCCATAAAAATCTGGTTACCAGTCACACTCACTTTGCCGTTCCAGGAGCTCGCTGCAAAATAGGCTTGCGGGATTGGTTTGTCGAATTTGCTGACGTCGTACACAAACAAGCCATAACCGTTTTGCAGCAACAGTTTGGATTGTTGTACCGAGTTCAACTCGACATAGTCACCCATACTGATGCGCGATTTGGACACAAAATCTTTGCCGACTAATTGCAACAGGCTGACCTGATATTGGTAGCTCGCATCGTCATACGCATTCAAATAAACATTGGCACCATCAACTAATAATTTGGTCGGTGTTTGGCCTGAGAGCATGAAGCTCGCTTGTAAATAGGCCAGATCATTGCTGAGTATCAGCATATTCAAACTCGGCTCCTGGGTTTTGCCTTTCCAGTTGTAGTCGATGGTGAACAATTGATCGCCCTGCACTGCTTTCAATTCGCCAGGGATATTGACCTCTTTTCCCAACTGCGGCTTGCCTGAACTTTGCAGAGTGAGCGCTTTCAAATAATACTTGGCCATGGCATTGCCGTCGGGAGAAAGCTCTGCTTGCGTTTTCTTATAGTTGACCCATGTGCCCGAATTGCTTTGCACGATACCGACGGCATGCTCGCCTTTTGCCATGCTTAGCTTGTCGTGAAGCACTGGCTTGGTTGCATCGGCGAGACTCAATACTTGGAAACCATAGATACTGTTGTAGCGTGTATAAGGCAGAACGTCGGCAGTGCTGCTGGTATCATTACTCTGCGAGA
>SXGT01102000.1_pt1 | contig 14712 bp, 9 predicted proteins | sample 3176221 | NCBI WGS metagenome assembly SXGT01 (sample SAMN11356862, study PRJNA531348) | freshwater metagenome | isolation source: freshwater sample F1-120 | place: China: Fuxian Lake, Yuxi | collected 2017-12-25
ATGGACGGCTACGCCCTCGAGCGGGACCGCGATGTGGCGGCCGACGAAGGTGCCGCCTTTGGACAGCGCCTCGAGGTCGCCATCGATGTAGAACGTCTCGTCGGGCAGTTCGCGGCGGCCCTTGCTGGCATAACTGAAGAAGGTCCCGATCCCGCCTTCGATATCGACCCAAGAATCGCTCTTGGTGGCGCCGGTCGCAGCCGACAAGGCATAGAAATCGTCTTTCCGCGCCATCAGATGCTGGGCCATGGCCTTGAGCATCCGGGCCCGCTCGTGGAAGGTGAGCTTCCGCATGGCGGGGCCGCCGACCCGGCGGCCGTAGTCGAGCATCGATCTGAAATCGAGCCCGTTGTTCCCCACCTCGGCCACCGGATCACCGGTGACGGCGTGCACCAGGGTGGTGGCGTTGCCGGAGCCGGCGACCCACTGTCCTCCGGCAAAAGATGTCAGAGTGCGCATGGCGTCAGATCCGTTCGATGACCGCGGCCATGCCCTGCCCGACCCCGATGCACAGGGTCACCAAGGCATAGCGGGCCTTCCGGTCTTCCAATTCGTGAGTGGCGGTCAGCACCAGCCTCGCCCCCGACATGCCTAACGGGTGGCCGAGCGCGATGGCACCCCCGTTGGGATTGAGCCGGGGATCATCCGAGGCAATGCCCAGGTCGGCGGTGCAGGACAGGACTTGGGCGGCAAAAGCCTCGTTGATCTCGATCACGTCCATTTGGTCGAGGGTCAGACCGAGCCGGGCGAGCAGTTTCCGGGTGGCGTGGACCGGACCGATCCCCATGATCCGCGGCTCGACCCCGGCCACCGCGGTGCCGAGAATTCGGGCCCGGGGTGACAAACCCTGGGCCTTGAGGCCGGCGTCCGACGCCAGGAGCAGCGCGCACGCACCGTCGTTCAGCCCGGAGGCATTCCCGGCGGTGACCGAGCCCTTGCCGTCGGTCCGGAACGCCGGTTTCAACTTGGCCAGGCCTTCCATGGTCGTGTCGGGCCTGATGAACTCATCGTGCTCGAACCGGGTCGGCTCTTTGCCCTTGCCGGCGGCCGGAATGGTGACCGGAACGATTTCCTTCGCAAACCGGCCGCGCGCCCGGGCATCCGCCGCCTTGATCTGGGAGTGATGGGCGAACCGGTCTTGGTCTTCCCGGCTGATGGCGTGGGTCTCGAGCAGGTTTTCGGCCGTCTGACCCATCGGATCGACCCCGTACCGCTCCTTCATCTTGGGATTGACGAACCGCCACCCCAAGCTGGTGTCGAACATCTCGATATCCCTGGCAAACGCCGCCTTGGCCTTGCCCAGGACGAACGGCGCCCGGGTCATCTGCTCGACTCCGCCGGCGATGTAGAGGTCCCCGTCGCCCGTCATGATGGCGCGGGCCGCGTGACCCACCGCCGCGAGCCCGGATGCGCAGAGCCGGTTGACCGTCTCCCCCGCGACGGAGGGAGGCAACCCGGCCAAGAGCGCCGCCATCCTGCCCACGTTGCGGTTGTCCTCCCCGGCCTGATTGGCACACCCAAGAATGACGTCACCAATCAGCCCCAAATCGAGTGCCGGGTGCCGAGCACCGAGTGCCGAGATTGCCGCCGCCGCCAGATCGTCGGCCCGAACCCCCGCGAGACTGCCACCCAGGCTTCCGATCGGGGTTCGGACGCCGTCGACGATATACGGAGTATGCATAGTGTGCTAATTTACACGCCTCCCTATGGAGGTGCGATGAGCGAGGCGACGGTCCTATTCGAACGGCGCGACGGAGTGGCCCGGGTCACTCTGAACCGGCCGGATGTCCTGAACAGTTTCAATGACGCCATGTTCGAGCGGTTGGTGGCCGTGCTCGGCGAGGTCAAGGCCGATCGGACCATCCGGAGCGTCTACCTCACCGGCTCGGGACGGGGCTTCTGTGCCGGCCAGGACATCACCGGCTCCAACATCACCGGAGACTTGGCCAAACACCTCGACGATACTTGGAATCGGGTGGCGCTGGCCATCCGGCACCTTGACGTTCCGGTCGTGGCCGCGGTGAACGGCGTGGCAGCTGGCGCGGGCGCCAACCTCGCGCTGGCTTGCGACTTCGTACTGGCCGCCGAGGAGACGTCGTTCATTCAGGCCTTCATCAATATCGGGTTGGTTCCCGATACCGGCGGGTCGTGGACCCTGCCGCACCTCGTCGGCCGGGCCCGAGCCACCGCCGCCCTGATGCTGGGCGACAAGATCTCGGCCAAACAAGCCGCCGAGTGGGGTATGATCCTCAAGGCGGTTCCGCTCGCCTCCCTCGAGTCGGAGGCCTGGGCCCTGGCCGTCCGCTTGGCGGCCATGCCGACGTTGGCGCTCGGTTTGACCAAGCGGCTGATCAACGCGTCCGCCACCAACAGCTTCGAGCAGCAGTTGGCCATGGAAGCCGAGCTTCAGTCCATTGCCGGGAAGAGTCATGATCACGCCGAGGGCATTGCGGCGTTCAAAGAAAAGCGGAAACCGAATTTCCATGGCCGCTAACGTCGCCGTCTTAGGCGCCGGAACAATGGGCAGCGGGATCGCCCAGGTCGCCGCGGCGGCCGGTCACTCGGTCATCCTGGCCGACCCCTTCGCCGGGGCGGTGGACCGGGCCCGCGCGGCCCATGCGAAGGCCATGGCCCGGGAAGTCGAAAAGGGCCGGCTGACCGCCTCGGCCGCTAAGCAGCTGGCCGGCCGGATCTCGTATCTGACGCCTTTAGCCGGGGATTTTTCCGCCCTGGCCGGGTCCGATCTGGTCATCGAAGCAATCCTCGAAGACCTGCCGATCAAACGAGCAACCTTCAAAGGCCTTGACGCCGCCGTCGGCCCTGACGCTGTCCTCGCCACCAACACCTCGTCACTGTCCGTCACGGCCATTGCCTCGGCCTGCACCCGGCCGGAGCGAGTCATCGGAATCCATTTTTTCAACCCGGCTCCGGTGCTGCCGCTCGTCGAGATCGTGCCGGGGGTACTCACCGACCCAGGCGTGGCGAGCGCCTCGCGAACGCTGCTCAACGCCTGGGGCAAGACGACCGTGATCGCCTCCGATACGCCGGGATTCATCGTGAACCGGGTAGCCCGGCCGTTTTACAGCGAAGCCCTCCGGATCTATGAAGAGGGGCTCGCGGACAAGGCCACGATCGACTGGGCCATGCGGGAGGCCGGTGGCTTCAAGATGGGTCCGTTCGAGTTGATGGATCTGATCGGCAACGACGTCAACTATGCGGTGTCGCAATCGGTGTTCGAGGCATTCGGGTACGATCCCCGGTATCGCCCGTTCTTGAGTCAACGGCGGCTGGTCGAGGGTGGCTTGTTCGGCCGCAAAAGCGGACGCGGACATTTCGACTACCGGACCGGTGCCGTCAATCCGGAACCGACCATGGACCGGGATCTGGCGGTCGCCGTTTTCCCCCGGATCTTGGCGGTCCTGATCAATGCCGCCGCCGATGCGTTGTTCTGGCGGGTGGCCACCCGCGACGACCTCGACCTCGCGATGACCAAGGGCGTGAACTACCCGAAGGGCTTGCTCCAATGGGCCGACGACATCGGCCCGGCCGAGGTCCTGGAGCGCCTCGACCAGTTGCACCGCGACTACGGCGAAGACCGCTACCGGGCGAGCCCCCTGCTCCGTCAGCTGGTTCGCGACGGCGGACGATTCCATTCATGACGGAGATCGATCTTCAGCTCCAGGCCGAGCGGGTGGCGGCCGGGATGCTCCGCGACGACGCGTACAGCCGCTGGCTCGGCGTCGAGGTCCTCGAGATCGCTCCGGCCCGGGCGGTGCTTCGGATGACGATTCGCCCGGAAATGTGCAACGGCTTCGGGGTGTGTCATGGCGGCGTGTCGTTCGGGCTGGCGGACACCGCGTTTGCGTTTGCCTGCAACACCCAAGGCAATCTGGCGGTCAGCATCGAGAACAGCATGACCTACCCCGCCGCGATCCGGCCCGGCGAGGTGGTAACGGCCATCGCCACGGAATCGGCCCGCAGCAACCGGATCCTCTACTATCAAGTCCACGTGACCAAGGCCGACGGCACGGTCGTGGGCCTCTTTCGAGGCACCGCGTACCGGACCGAGAAGCCCCATCCGATTTGACGGCTATCCTATGACGCAGTCCATTGATTGGAAGCGGGTCTACCACCTCTCCCACGTGTCCCGGTTGCTCGACGACATCGAGGAGACCAGGCTCGTCCCCGAGAAAAAGGTGGCCTATCAGTTCACGGCCCGCGGGCATGACGTGCCCCAGGTCATCCTGGGGCAATACCTGACCCATCCCCACGATGCCGCGAGCGCGTACTACCGGTCCCGGCCCCTGCTGTTGACGTTAGGCCTTTCTATCCCAGACGCCTTTGCGGGGCCGATGGGCAAATCCGGGGGCTTCAGTGACGGCCGGGACATCGGGGTCGTGTGCAACTTGCCGAGCAACACGGGGCCGGTGGTGCTCCCGATGTCGGGCGATGTCGGCTCGCAATACACTCCCTGTGCCGGGTGGGCCCAGGCCATCACCTATCACCGGGACGTGTTGGGCGACGCGAGCTACCAAGGGGCGATCGGTTGCGTGCTCGGAGGCGATGCCAGTGTCGCCACCAACGGGTTCTGGGCCGCGCTTACGATGGCGACCACGCTCAAGCTCCCGATGCTGTTCTATATCGAAGACAACGGCTACGGCATTTCGGTGCCGTCGCACCTCCAAACGCCGGGCGCCAACATCGTCGACAACCTGGCCTCGTTCAAGAACCTCCGGCTCTCCCACGGCGACGGCACCAATCCAGCCGAGGCGTCGAGGCTCTTTGCCGAAGCCGTGGCCCACGTTCGGGCCGGCCACGGGGCGGCGATGGTTCGCCTGACCGTACCCCGGCTGTCGGGACACTCGGGCCAGGATACCCAGGCGTACAAGCCGGCCGAGTTCGTAGAGCGGGAACGGGGCAACGATCCGCTCCCGAAACTCCGAGCCTTCCTGGCCGCCGGCATTCTCTCCGAGGCGGAACTCGCCGCCATCGAAGGCGCGGCCCGGACTGAAGTCGAGGCCGGCTTGGCGGCCGCGTTGGCCCGGCCCGAACCAAACCTGGCGACGGTGACCACCCACCGGTTCGACGACGCGGTGGCCGCCCGCGGCGGCCTGGCGCCCGGGGGACATACGTTTCCGGCTTCCAGCGAGATTCCGGCACCCGATGGTCCGCGGATCAACATGCTCACCGCCGTCCGCCGGGCGCTCGACGCGGAGCTTCGGACCAACCCGAAAGCGCTGCTGTTCGGCGAGGACGTCGGGCCGAAGGGCGGCGTCCATGCCGCGACGTTAGGGCTCCAGGATTCCTTCGGAGACAAACGGGTGTTCGACACCAGCCTCTCGGAGGAAGGGATCATCGGCCGGGCGGTGGGGATGGCGCTCGCGGGGTTGATGCCGATTGCCGAGATCCAATTCCGGAAGTATGCCGACCCGGCCACCGAACAGCTCAACAATTGCGGCACGATCCGGTGGCGGACCAACAACCGGTGGGCCGCGCCGATCGTGGTCCGGATGCCGGGTGGCTACGCCCCCAAGTGCGGCGACCCCTGGCACAGCGTCTGTGGCGAGGTGTCATGGGCCCATGCGGTCGGGTGGCAGGTGGCCATTCCCTCCAACGCGGAAGACGCCGTCGGGCTGATCCGGACCGCCATGCGGAGCAACAACCCCACGATCTTCTTCGAACACCGCGCCTTGCTCGACGGGACCTGGGCCCGGCGTCCGTACCCCGGCGACCAGTTCGTGGTCCCGTTCGGGAAGGCCCGGACCATCCTCGAGGGCGACAAGCTCACCTGCGTGACGTGGGGTGCCATGGCGGAGCGCTGCGAGGCGGCCGCCAAGAAGACCGGCTCGGCCGTTCACGTGCTCGATCTTCGCACGATCGCGCCGTGGGACAAGGCCGCGGTCCTGGCGTCGGTCAAGAAGACCCGGCGGTGTCTGATCGTCCACGAAGACACCCTGACCGCCGGCTTCGGCGCCGAGATCAGCGCGACCGTGGCCGATGAGGCGTTCCTCTCGCTCGACGCGCCGATCAAGCGAATGGCGATTCCCGACGTCCCGACGCCCTACAATGTCGCCCTGATGAACGCGGTCCTGCCCCAAGTCGACGCGATTGCGGCCACGATGACCGAGTTGATCGAATTCTAATGCCTGAGACCGCCGCCACCTTCGAGAGGAACGCTCCGATGCGCCCGACTTCATGGATCCGACCGTGTCTGCTGTTCGTGACCGTCATTGCGGGCACCGCCGAATCGCAGGGGCTTCCCACCGAACGCCCGGAAAAACTTGGCTTTGCCGCCGCCGGGCTGGCCCGCCTCGACTCCGCCATGCAGGCGTACGTCACCGACGGCAAGGTGGCCGGGGTCGTCGTCGCGGTGGCGAAAGACGGCCGGTTGGCCCACTGGAAAGCGTTCGGGCTCCGGAGTGTCGAGGCCAAAGATCCCCTGGAACCGAACGACCTGTTCCGGATCTACTCGATGACCAAACCCATCACCAGCACGGCCATCATGATGTTGGTCGAGGCCGGCAAGGTTGGACTGGATGATCCGGTGGCCAAGTACCTGCCGGCGTTTGGAGACGTCAAGGTGTGGACTCAGAGCGGGCCGATCCCCCCCCGCCGGCCGATGACCGTGCGAGATCTATTGCGCCACACCTCGGGACTCTCTTACGGGTTTTTCGGGCAAACCCCAGTCGACTCGATGTACCGGCAGATGGCGGAGCCCTCGAACCTGGCCGACCTGACCGACAAACTGGCGCAGCTGCCGCTCGTCGGGCACCCCGGCGAGATCTGGAATTACAGCTATAGCACTGATGTCTTGGGGCGGATCGTCGAAGTGGCCTCCGGCCTCTCGCTCGATCGGTTCTTTGCCGAGCGGATCTTCGCCCCGCTCAAGATGAAGGACTCGTTCTTCGAGGTACCCGCGGACAAGCGAAGCCGGTTGACCGGACACTATGCCCGCTCCGGAACCGGGCAATTCCGATTGGTCGATTCACCCGACAGCGGGCGCTATACCCGGCCGGCGCGGGTCCTCTCCGGTGGCGGGGGCCTGGTGTCGACGGCCTCCGACTACCTTCGGTTCGCCCAGATGATTCAGAACCGGGGGGAGTTGGACGGAGCCCGGGTACTCAATCCGTCGACCGTCACCGAAATGCTCCGGAACCAGTTGGCCGGTGAGATGGTGCCCGTCGTGGGCCGGAAACTCGAGGGCACCGGATTCAGTCTCGGCTTCAACGTGACCATCAACGCCCGGGACCCGCTCCAGGGCAACAATGGAACGGCGGCGTGGGCTGGGATTGCCAACACGTTCTTCTTCATCGATCCGGTGACGAAGGTCACTGGGCTGGTGCTGACCCAACTCGATCCGTTCGGGGCCCATGCGATCGACGCCACCTTCCGGCAGTTGGTGAACAGCGCGCTCCGCTAGTTCACTCGCTCCGAAGGGCCACCATGGGGTGGACCCGGGAGGCCCGGAGGGCCGGCAGGTACCCCGCCGCGAAGGCGACGAGCCCGAGCACCAGCCCGGCCGCGGCAATGGCGAACGGGTCGTGACCCTCGAGCCCGAACAACAGCGACTTGGCCGACTGCCCCACACCGATGGCCGCGGCAACTCCCAGCACCCCGCCGACGACCGCCATCCGGCCCACCTGCCGCATGACCATGCCGCGGACTCTTGACCCGTCGGCGCCCAGGGCCATCCGCACTCCGATCTCCCGGGTCCGTTGGGTCACCAAGTAGGCCAGGACGCCATACAATCCGACCGCTGCCAACAGCGTGGCCAGGAGCGCAAACGCCGCCGAGAAAACGCTGATCATCCGATCCAAGGACAGGGTTTCTCGAACCTGGTCCGGCACCGTCTTGAGGCCGGTGACCGGGAGGCTCCCGTCGATTTTGGCCATCACCGCCGGAATGGCCCGAACCACTGGAGCCGTGGCCGCGCCGGTCCGGATGTAGAAGTTCATCGACCCGAGGGTCGTGTCTTGCCGATACGGGAGGAAGATCTGGGCAGGCACGGCCCGTTTCACTTCGCTGTACTTGGCGTCCTTGACCAGCCCCACAATTTCGATATCGAGGTTGGTGGCCCGGCTACTCATCGCCATCCGCTTGCCAACGACCTCACGTCCGAGTTTGAACTTTTTGGCGAAGGCCTCGTTGACCATCACGACTTTGGGTCCGCCCGCATCATCCGCCGGCGTAAAGTCCCGGCCGGCCAGGATCGGAAGCCCGACGGTCTCGAAATACCCGGTACCGACGAGGTTGAGGCTCGAGCTGTTGTCGGCATTGTCGTCACGGGGGAACCCCTCGACCGCAACATCGTTATTCCAGTTATCGCCGGCCAAGATTGGCACCATGGCGGCGGCGACGCTGGTGACGCCCGGAATGGCCTCCAGTTCTTCCTCGACCTGGCGGAAGAGCGCCCGGGTCCGACCCGGCTGATAGCCGCTGAGTTCGGGGGCAATCGAGAACGTGACGAGGTGATCGATCGTCAATCCAAGCTCCTCCCGGCTCACATTGAGGAGGCTCCGAAGGAAGAGGGCCGCCGACGACAGCAAGGCCATCGACAGGGCGATCTGGGCGGTGACCATTCCGGTCCGGAACCGGGTCCCGCCTCGGGTCCCGCCGGCCCGGACGCCGTCGGCCTTAATGACCGAGATCAGTTCCGGCCTGGTGCTCTGCAGTGCCGGCGCCAACCCGAACAACACGCCGGTCGCGAGCGAGAGCAACGCCGCGAATCCGAGCGCGGAACCGTTCAACGAGAAGTTCATGCTCGACGCGACGGCGGGAGGCAAGAAGGACACGATGCCCTTGAGGGTGGCCTGGGCCACGAACAGACTGAGGACTCCGGCCAGCGCCGCAAGCAGGACCGATTCAGTGAGCAACTGGGCCACCAACTGGCCCCGCCTCGCGCCGAGCGACAACCGGACCGCCATTTCCCGGGCTCGCCCCGCCGCGCGAGCCAGCAGCAGATTGGCGACGTTGATGCCGGCAATCAGCAGCACGATCCCGGTGACCACAAAGAGCAGGGTCATCGGCGTAGCGGCTTCCTCACCCACATTGCTCTGCCCCCGGCGCCCGGCTGTCACCTCAAGCATCTTCGCCCGGAATTGGCCGAGGACCTCGGCGTTCATGCCCACTTGGAGCGGCACCTCGACATCGGCAATGATCGGGCGATAGATGCCGTTCAGGCCGGCTTCTGACTGCTCTGCCGAAACCCCCGGGCGGAGCCGGCCGAAGGCGTAAAGCCAATAGCTACGCCGGTTCTCGAACCCCTCAAATCCGGGAGAGACCTGGGCTCGCATCGAGAGCGGGACGAACACATCGGGCCGGGCCCCGAGGGTGGTGCCGCTGAATCCGGCCGGGGCCACGCCAATGACAGTAAAGGCGTGGCCATTGATGGTCATGGTCTGGTTCAACACGGCCGGGTCGGAACCGAGGCGACTGGCCCAGTAGTCGTGGCTCAACACGACGGCAAAGTGACCGCCGAGCGATTGATCGTCGGCCGGACCAAAGAGCCGCCCGAGTGCCGGCGTGAGCTCGAGGACCGGGAAGTACGAGCCCGAGACTAGCAGACCGCGTGTCGATTGAGCGGGGTGCCCGCCGATGGTGATGTTGGCCCCAAAGTTCCGGTGTCCGGCGAGCCCGGTGAGCACCTGTTGGCCCCGTTCCAAATCGCGAAACATCGGGTAGCTCAAGACCACGTCGCAGCCGCCGGCGTTACTGCACGACTGCGACCCCGGCTTGGGGCCTGGCGCCGCCACGTTGACCAGCCGATCAGGCTCCGGCACCGGCAACGGCTGGAGCAGGACCCGCTGAAACATCGAGAAGATCGCGGTGTTGGCTCCGATGCCGAGCGCCAGGGAACTCGCGGCCACGGCGGTGACAAAGGGGGCTTTGACGAGCGTTCGCAGGGCGAGGGTCAGGTTGGGCATCGGTGTCGTAGAGCCGTGTTGAGGGGAATAGGATTCGGACGTCCCCCGCGCCAAAAAGGTTTCCCCTACCACTCCCGGGTTCTCGGAATCGCGACAACATGAGGAATGGTCGGGCGGGTCCTGGGCCGGGATCGAGCCCGTCGGTGGCGCCGACACCGGCGCCAAATTGAACCGCCGCACAGGACCGCGAACACGCCCACCACGCCGATACCCGCCAACGCTTCCAGGACACTGACCATCGGACCGACTCCGCCAGGGACGGAGGCAATATCGGACAACCGTCGTTGAGTACAAGTTGGGAAAAAACCTTGCCGCCGCTGTGCGGCTTTCCTCACCCGCCGCAGCGCGGTAGCTTCACCTGCTGGCCTCACCCTATCCGGAGTTCCTGATGAACAAAACCGCACCGCTCCGCCGACTGTCGCGACATACGGCCGCCATCGCGGTCGGCTTGTTCGCCGTCACCCCGGCCACCGCCCAAACGCCTGACCCCCGGGTCGGCCTCAAGGCCGGCTGGAAAGACGCCGGCATCGCAGCCAGCGGCATGACCCTGATCGGGCATCATGACAAGCCGGCCGGCTTTTTCGATCCGGCAGCACCCTACGGTGGCGGAGCGCACGGCAACTCCGATCTGGCGTTCCGGGGCAACTTGGTTTTCCAGGGGAACTATTCCGGTTTCCAGATCTGGGATGTCACCAATCCGCGGAGCCCGGCGCTCCGCACCTCGGTGACCTGCCCCGGCAATCAGGGTGACCCGTCGGTGTTCGGGAACCTGTTGTTCATCTCGATCCAGGCCACCAGCGGCCGGCTCGACTGCGGCTCCCAGGGTGTGACCGATACGGTGAGCACCGAGCGGTTTCGGGGGGTCCGCATCTACGACATCAGCGATCTCGACCACCCCAAGGTGTTGGCCGCGGTGCAGACCTGCCGGGGCTCCCACACCCATACCTTGGTGACGGATCCGAACGACCGAGCGAACCTCTACGTCTATGTCTCCGGGACGAGCGTGGTCCGTTCGGGCCAGGAATTGCCGGGGTGTTCGGGTTTGCCTCCGGATCAAGACCCGAATACGTCGCTGTTCCAGATCGAGGTCATTCGGGTGCCTCTGGCGGCTCCGCAAGACGCCAAGATCGTCAATACGCCGCGGCTCTTTGCCGACGAGAAGGGTGCGATCGCCGGGCTGGCCAAGGCCACCAAGGGCGGTCCCGGCACCCAGGAGACGTCGGAAACGAACCAATGCCACGACATTACGGCCTATCCGGAGTTGGGTATCGCGGCCGGGGCTTGCTCGGGCAACGGCATTCTGCTCGACATTCGCGACCCGGCCCATCCCAAGCGGATCACCGAGGTCAGTGATCCCAATTTTGCCTACTGGCACTCAGCCACCTTCAACAACGACGGCACGACGCTGCTGTTCACCGATGAATGGGGCGGTGGCAGCGCCCCGCGGTGCCGGTCGACCGATAGGCCGGAGTGGGGCGCCAACGCGATCTACTCCCATGCCAACGGCAAACTGACCCAGGCGAGTTTCTTCAAGCTGCCGGCCGCCCAGACCGAGCAGGAGAATTGTGTCGCGCACAACGGTTCACTGATCCCGGTACCGGGTCGCGATCTCTTCGTGCAGTCGTGGTACCAGGGCGGAATCTCGATCATGGACTTCACCGATCCGCGGCGTCCGTTCGAGGTCGGGTACTTCGACCGGGGGCCGGTCGACGCGGCCAAAGCGGTCCAGGCCGGCCAGTGGTCGAGCTACTGGTACAATGGCTTGATCTACGGATCGGAAATTTCCCGCGGGATCGACATTCTCGAGTTGAAGCCGAACCAGTACCTGACCCAGAACGAAATCGAGGCGGCCAAGTTGGTGCGGTTCGACCAGTTCAACGCCCAGCTCCAGCCCAAGATCACCTGGCCGGCGGCGTTCCCGGTGGCCCGGGCCTATCTCGATCAACTGGTCCGGAATGATGGGCTCCGGAGGGCGTGGGCGGCACCCGTCGGGCGGAGCTTGGACCGGGCCGAGCGGTTGAAGGGTCCCGCCCGGCGGACCGCCCTGACCGCCCTCGCGAAGCAACTGGATCAGGATGCCGCCGGCGCCGGGGACGCCGACCGGGTTCGAAAGCTGGCAGCGGTCTTGACCGAACTGGCCAAGTAGCCCGACTCGAAGACCTGGAAAGCAAACGGCCCGCCAGTCGAAACCTGGCGGGCCGTTTGTGGTTCAGGTCGGACCCCTTAGCAGCCGGGGCCGGCCAACGCCGGGTTCCCGCTGTTACGGCGAGAATCACACTCGCCCGAGGGAACCGGGAGCGAGGTGGCGACCGAGTACGACGCCGGCTCGGACACCCCGGCCGGATACTGGAGCCGGAGGTTGTTGAGCGCGGGATTCCCGAGCAGCCGGCGGTTGTCGACCCACCGATGCCCCTCGAACAACAGGGACAACCGGCGCTGGGCCAATAGCTCGGTCCGGAAGTCGGCGGCATCGGTAAATGCGCCGCGGGCCGTCAAGCCACCCGACAATGTCCGCACTGCATTGATGGCATCGAGCGCCTGCCCCGTCGCGCCGGTGAAGTAGCTCGCCTCGGCGTAGAGGAGGACCAGTTCCTCGTTCCGGATCATCGGCACCGGCGTGGTGATGTTGGCATACACCTTGGGCTCGATGTCGCTGGTGAACCCTTCGACGTTACCGACCAACGGCGCGGGTTGAACCTTCTCGATGTACCGGAGGTCGGCCGTGACCCCGGGGACGGTCTTGAGCGAGGTGTTCATGTAGTTGAACTGGCCGCCGCCCGGGAAGAGCAGGTTGGCCACGTCGTTGGTCGATGCCGAAAAGACGTGATACACACCCAAGCCACGGTTGGCTCGGGTATACCCCGCCACTCCGGTGAAGAACGACCCCTGGAGCGCGGCCAGTGCGGCCGTGTAGCACGGAACCCCGCAGCCGATCGAGCCGCGATAGGCTTCGACCCGAGCCTTGAGGGCCCGGTTGAGCTTGACGAAGCCGGTCGGCGTCGACGCATCGAAGCCGATGCTGCCCCCGGCGAATCCAGCGCCCGGGCTTCCGACATACCCGGGGGCCAAGGTGAACGGGAACGAAGCGCCACCACCTTGCAAGGCCGCCAGACCGGAATCCAGAATGGCCGTGGTGAACCGGTACCCGGAATCTCGGGACACGAACGGCTTGATGTCGGTCGGGTTGCCCGTGACTTGAGTGACCGTACCGAGCGTATCACGCCCGAGCAACAAGAACAGCTGCTCGAGTCCCTGGATGGTGTACAGCACCCCGCGGGTGGCGGACTTTTCGGCGCCAGTCAAACTCACACTCGCCGTATCGAGAACTTCTTTGGCCACGGCGATGTTGCGGAGGTCGCGGAAGAATCCGCCCCAGAGGCCACCGCCGTTCAACGAGTTGACCTTCCAGTCACGGTACGGTCCGCTGATGGTGCCGCCGAACTGCGGCTGCATCAACCAATACTCGCGGCCGTAGTTCCCGGACGCGGTGATGAAGTTCGAGGTGTTGGCGCGAACGGTACTGAGCACACCTTGGACCGCCAGATTGACGGCAGCCCGGCTGTTCTGGGTGCCGCCCAAGTTCGGGGCATTCTTGTTGGGAACGATGAGGCTATCCGCCGAGCAGGCAGTCGCCAGCACGAGGGCCCCGGGAACGATCGCACGCAGCGAGCGGTTGATGAAATCGGAGTATCGCATCGGTCAGAACCCCAGGTCGATGGAGAAGTAGAACTGACGGGAGCCCGGGAACGAGGCCAAGTCTTGGGCCTGCCGGATGTTCTGGCTGCCGCGCCGGACGTTTTCGGGGTCGAAGGCCGTGTACTTGGTGAACATCAGCACATTCCGGCCCTGAAGGCTGAACCGGAGCGACGAGGCCCGAATCGCCTGGGCCCACGCCCGCGGGGCATCCAACCCGAGCGAGATGTCGCGAAGCCGGACAAACCCGCCATCTTGGGTATAGACGCGGGCATCACGGCCACCCTCTTCGTAGGCCTTACGACGGAACTCACCGAGCTTGGTGCCGGCGGGAATGGCATCGATGATCGCCTGGGTGGTTCCGCGCGGCGCGTTCTTGAGCGTGACGGCGTCGTCGTAGTCCTCCGAGGTCCCACCTTCGTCGGTGATGTTCTGGGTGAAGTTGAACACCCCGCCGCCCTTCCGCCAATCGAGGCTGAAGCCCAAGGTCAGTCGCTTGTACGTGAGCGAGTTGTTGAAGAACATCTGGAACTTCGGATTGGCGTCGTCGATGATCGAGTCAAGCGCCGACACCGCCGTCGGAGCCGCCGGGCTCCCGATCGACCGAAGGAACGTATAGCCCACCGGCTGCCGGACGCCGTTGATGTAGGGTATCAGGCCCCAGATCTTGGTGGTCACTTGGCCGCTGATGATCCGGGGCCGGGTCGAGCCCGAATTGCCGCCGGACGGATTGAACGGGGGAATGAACGACGGGAGGTCGGTAACCACCTGGTTGTTCTTCTGGAACGAGGTAATCGCCGTCCATTGGAGGTCCCGGCGGTTGACCGGCACCACAGTCAAGCCAACTTCCGCACCCTTGGTGGTGAGCCGACCGGCGTTGACCACCACGTTGCCGAAGCCACTGCTGGGGGCCACGGCCGGATTCAGCAACTGATCGCTGATCTTCCGCTGATAATAGGTGGCCTCGATCTGAACCCGTTCCTTGAAGAACGTCAGGTCGGCGCCGCCTTCGTACTCGGTCAGCGTTTCCGGCTTGATGGCCGCGTTGCCGACCGTACCTGGAACGATGACGCCCTGCTGCCCGCCGACCAGCACC
>SXGT01693293.1_pt1 | contig 14710 bp, 10 predicted proteins | sample 3176221 | NCBI WGS metagenome assembly SXGT01 (sample SAMN11356862, study PRJNA531348) | freshwater metagenome | isolation source: freshwater sample F1-120 | place: China: Fuxian Lake, Yuxi | collected 2017-12-25
GGAGCCGCCTCGGGGGCCGGGGCTGGAGCGGCCTCGGGTGCTGCGGCTGGCGCCGCGGCGGGAGCGGCTTCAGGGGCCGGGGCAGGGGCGGCGGCAGGAGCGGGGGCAGCCGAGGGCGCTGCACTGCCAGCGGCGGGGGTGTCTTTCTTGCAGCCCACGAGGGCGAGGGTAGCCGCAGCGAGCGCGACGGAGGCCGTACGGTTCAGCATGATCGAGAAATCCTCCAGATGGGTTGCGGTCTGACGCAACGAGGTTCGTGGTTGCGACGCGGGGTCGTAGTGGTAATCCAACGCGCGGGTTGGGGCAAGGGTTCGGCAAAGACGACCGGCATCACGAAGTGGTCAGGGCCCCTCCGCCGGTTCAGCCGGTGGGGCAGTGCCGGTGCCTGGGGGCCACACCAAGGGCGCCGGCCCCTGGGTGCGGAGCCGTTGGTAGTCCGACTGCGGGATGCTGGGGACGCCGCGGGGGCGTAGGGCCCCGCTGCCGTAGCGCGTATAGGCAGTAGGCGGCAGCTTCCCCTGCAGTGCAGAGCGGTCGTACCCGTAGACGTCGAGGTAGAAGACTACGTCTCCGGCGTCGTCCACTCCCACCGTGACGTAATCCACGTAAACGGGCAGTGAGCGCGTGAGCGGGATCTCGGTGGTGTTGCCGCGCTCGAGGATCGCGGTCACGGCGGCAGCGTCCTTAGCTGCGCGCGTCTCGAGCAGGTAGTAGGCGAGCTCGGTCGCCTTGTCGACGCGCATGCAGCCGTGGCTGAGCGCCCGCTCTGACTTCTCGAAGAACTTCCGCTTGTCGGTGTCGTGCAGGTAGATGGCGTCGCTCTTCTCCAGCAGGAACTTCACCTGACCGAGCACGTTGTGCTCGCCGGCCGACTGCACGAACTTGTCGGAGCCATCGCTCATCGTTCGGATGTGGATCCCCTTCTTAGAGAGGTAACGCGGGTCCTTGCTGGTCTCCGGGAGGATCTCCGCGTCGCGAATCCGCGCCGGCACGATCCATGTCGGGTTGAGGATCACCTTATAGAGGCGAGACTCCAGAAGCGGCGTTCGGTTGATGAAGCCCTGCCGCCAATCCTCGAGGTTGTAGTCGAGCTTGTTGTTCCCAACGACCACGCGGTGCTTTCGGACCTCTTGACCGTTCTCGAAGAGCTCCAAAGTGAACGAGGGGATGTTGACGCGAATGAACTCCGTAGCGTCGTCCCGCAGCGCCTCGGACTCCCTCCAGCGCTGCAGGGCCAGCTCGATGGCCGTGGCCTTCGTGGCGTACGTCTCACGGAAGCGCTTCAGCGTGTCGAGCCCGGGCTTACCGTCGGCCACGAGGTGGTGGCGGCGCTGAAAAGTGCGTACGGCCTCCATCGTGGCCTCGTCGACCACTCCCGTGACCTCCAGCGTGGCGTAGCCGTCGAAGTTGAGCCGGGCCTGCAGCGCCTTTACGTCCTTGCCCTTGTCGCCCGGATCCATCCGGCGAATTGGCACGGCCGGCGGCCGCCCGCGCTGCTTCTCTTCGGCGGCCTTCGCGCGCCAGATCGGGAGCGCCGCGCGGAGCGCGCCGTACTCCGCGCGCTTCGGCCAAAGGGCGACGAGCGCGTTCCGGACATCTGGCAACGTCGCCAGCGCTCGCTCGGCCAGCGTGTCCCGGTTCTCCCGCAGGAACTTGGGTCGACCCTCCACCGACACCGCCTTGAACGGGTGGATCACGCGCAGGACTCGGAAGTCAGCCACATAGCGCATGAGCGCAGCGGTGAGGCGCACCTCGAGCGCGGCGGCCTCTGGCAAGGCATGGACCGCTTCGAGGTCCACGCCGTCCAGCCCGTACGGCTTCGGGTCGATGGCGTGGCTGGGAAGATCGGCCACCAGCTCGACCAGTTCCCGGGCCGCCGTGGAAGGGCCGAGCCCCCGGAGGAAGACGGGCTCCCAGGCGCGTTTTTCGTACAGCGACTCCAGGGCGGCGGCGAATTCCTGCTTTCGGACGAGACGCTTGAGCTCGCCGACCAGCTCGGGAGACGTCACGGGGCGCGCCTCCGGGGTGGCGGCCGCCTCAACCAAAGGAGGCATGGCGGGCGGCCCGGCCGGGTGGGCCGCGGGCCCTGTCTCCGCTGGTCTCCGTTGGGCCGGCGCTTCGGAGACCGCGGCCCTCGCTTCGGTGGCAGTCGTCTCGGGGAGGGGCAGCGGGGGCACCGCGGCCTGTGGGACAGGAGCGTCGTCGGCTTCGGCGCTCAGGGGACGCGTGGCGGCGCTCGGCGCGGCCCGGAGGCCCTCGGCAGACGGACCATTGGCTGGCGTGTGCGGCTTGGCTGCCGGCGCCGCAGGGTCCCCGTTGGCGAGGGGCTCACGTGCGGGCGTTGGATCACAGGCCACGAGGAGCGCCAGAATCAGCGCGGACTCACGGAGGGTGCATTGCGTCGGGACGCGCATGGCGGCGCGCAAGATGGTGCCCCAACACGCCGCTGTCAATTCATGTTGGGGTCGGGGCAGCAGAGCTGTCGCGCTCCGGTGGAATTCATGTTGGGGCCGGGGCAGCAGAGCTCCCCGGCCCGGTTCACCTCCGCGCTCGCGCTCCGGTGAATTTCTGTCCTTGGGAGCGCCCCCTGGGCCCCGGGCGGTCCGGACCTCCTCGGAGCTTGCTCGGCTACGAACCCCGGCGCCAAGCCGGTTTCTGTGGCACGTCGGGGCGCATCCCGGGCGCCACGTCGTCGGTGGTTCGGAAGTGGAGCTTCGCGACCAAGGCGAGCGCGTCCTTCCCTCTCTCGGCGACGAGCCGCTTGGCCGCCGCCAAGACGGGTGGCCCAGCGCCCTTGGGCAGCGGAAGGCCGATCTCCTTCTCGAGCGCGCGCATGCGCCAGACCAGCTCGGCCCGAGCCATGATCGAGGCCGCCGCGACAGCCGGGTCCGCTTCCGCCTTCGGCCACTGCGACCAGCTGATGCCCTGCGCTAGTGGGCCCATGTGCTTCCGGACGACGGACGGGTCCGCTGCGAACTGGTCGGACAGCGCCCACGTGGCACGGGGAGCCTTCTCGAGCAGGCCCTCGATGGCCTTCGCATGGGCCCACCCGAGCAGCGTGTTGAGGTTCTTCGTCCTTCCCCAGACCTCGTTGTACTTGGCGGGCCCGATGACCACCTTCTGGTACGAGCAGAAGGTCGCCAGCTCCTTCGCCAGCTCCACCATTCGTTTGTCGGTCAAGGTCTTCGAGTCGGCCACGCCGAGCTCCTCGAGCAGCGGTACGCGCTCCCGCTCCACCGCCACTGCCGCGACGATGAGCGGCCCGAAGTAGTCGCCCTTGCCGGTCTCGTCCACGCCGATCCACACGTCAGGTGGGGGCGTCGGGTGCTTCGCCATGGCGGCGGCGAAGCCGCCCCCGGGCGAGTCCAGGTCGTCGTCGTCTGGGAAGCCCGGCGGCTCCAAGCTGTCTCCCTCGGCGCTGACGGGCCGGCTCACCCCCGCGGCGGCCGGCCGCGGGCCACCGAGGAGCGCCGCGTACTCGCCTGCCGCCTTCCCTTGGAGCACGAGCTTGCCCTTCTCGTAGAAGGTGACCGTACATTCGACCGACTGCGCGCGAAAAAAAGCGTATGGTGCCGTGGCGAAGGTGAACCCTTCGGCCTCCAGCAATGCGCGGAGGGCCCCCGCCTGAGCGGGCGGCTTCACGAGCGTGATGGTCGTTTGACTCAAGTAACCGATGATGTTGGCCGTCGGCTTTCCCAAATTGCAACTTTTTGCTCAAGTGTCAGAACCAAGCGTCCGATGGCCGACGCTTGGAGGCCCCAAAGATGGCGCAGGCTCAGCAGTTGGACGCGAACACGGAAATACCAGGCGGCTACCGGCTCATCAGGCAGGTCGGCCGCGGGAACTTTGCGAAGGTTTGGGAGGCCGTTGCCCCTGCGGGCGACAAGGTGGCGGTGAAGCTGCTCGCCTCCTCGCACCCGCAGGCACTGAAGCGATTCCAGCGCGAGGTCAAGGTGATTCGGTCGCTCCCGCCGAACGCCCACGTCGTGCAATACGTCGACCACGGCACCCTTTCGGACGGCACCCCGTTCCTGGTGCTCGAGTTCGTTGTGGGCTTCACATTGGGGCAGCTGTTGAGCACGGGTCGGCGCTTCAGCGAGCAGGCTGCTTGCGCGCTGATGCTCCAGCTCTGCAAGTCGTTCGCCGGCTTGCACGCGCTCGGCGTCACTCACGGCGACATCAAGCCCAACAACATCATGCTCGCCAAGCCGGTCCAGTCGCCTGGGCTTGGACCCGCGAGCCGCGTCGGCAAGGACGTCATCCATCTTGCTCAAGTGGAGCGCTCTGCTCTGCGGATCAAGCTCCTCGACTTCGGCCTCATCCGGGATGCGCAGGGGCTGTTGAAGCTCCTCGAGCAGCACGAGATGCTTCCCGGCAAGGACTTCGGCGAGGAGCTCGACACCGGCATGCTCGCCGGCACTCCAGAGTACATCGCCCCGGAGCAGCTGACCGACGCACGCCGCGAGGAGAGGGCTCCCGCGCGCACCGACACCCCATCCGACGTGTTTGGGCTCGGTGTCGTCTTCTACCAGCTCCTCACGGGTGCGGTGCCGTGGCCGTTCGAGCCCGACAGCCAGGACCAGGAGGCCTACCGCCAGTCGGTCAAGGGCTACCTCGACCACCGCATGCGAGGGCAGAAGCCGGAGGCCCCTGCGGGGATCTCGTCTCCGCTCTGGTCCATCATCGCGCGCGCGCTGGATCCGGATCCCAAGAAGCGGCAGGGCGACGCCAACATCCTCGGTAAGGACATCGAGCGCTACATGGAGTTCGGGGTCGGCGTGCCCGCCAACCTCGATACGCAAGAGACCGTCATGGCCTACCTGAATGACGATCCCAATGCCTCGGCGATCCTGGACATGGCCCAGGGCCGAATCCATCAGTCCGAGCCCTCCATTCCGCTGGCTGTACCCTCCGAGTCGCTGATCATCCCGCCCTCACCTGTGGCCGCCGTGCGACAGGCCGACGAAGCGAAGGAGCGGTCAGAGGTCACGGCGAGCAGCCGGAAGGTCATCGCCTTCGCCCTCGTGGCCGTCGGAATCGGCGTCGCGATTGCGCTCGCGCTCTAGTTCACGCTGGCTCTGGGCGCTTCTCTCGTTCGGATGCGGTCCCGAGGGCAACGAAGCGGCTGTTGACGCCGCGTCTGCCCAAGACACCGCGCTCGTGGACTCGTTTGCGCCTGACGTCGCGGACGTGCCCGGCGGCACCGATGTCGCGGACGCGGATGATGAACCGGACGCGGAGTCGGCGGACCTGGTTGCTCGTGACGACGTGTCCGACATTCTCGAGCCCTCGGACGCTCCGGACACGTTGCCGTCGAACGATCCTGAGACGCCCGATGTGCCCTTGGTAGAGGAGGAGGTGGCTGTCGAGGACGCGGCCGTGGACGACACCGCTGCGCCCGAGGACACATCCGGTCCTTTCGTGGGACCTGACGGCAGCTGGGAGGCGCGGGCTCCGTTCCCGGTCTCTCGGGATCGCGCCGCCGCAACCAGCGCGAATGGGTTCCTGTTCGTCGCTGGCGGGTTCACACCCGGCGGGCAGCCGGCCAAGGAAATGCACGCGTACTCGGTCTCTGGCAACTCGTGGAGCGCCGGCGACGCCATGCCCACGGGGCGCGCGGCGCCGGCGCACGGGCTCGTCACCGGGCGCCTCTACGTCGCGGGAGGCGACGATGGCACTGGCCTCGATCACGTGCTCACCGAGCGCTACAACATCGGGGGCGAGTCGTGGTTGGGTCCCGCGTTACCGTCCATGCCCGAGCCCCACTGCTGCGGCGCTTCGGCGTCCGACGGCAGCCGGCTCTACGTCGCTGGCGGACGCGGCGGCTCGGCGAGCCTCCGGTCGTACGCTCCCGCCGAGGGGATCTGGAGAGACCACGCGCCGTTGCCGGAGGGTCGCGCTTTCGGTGTGGCAGCGTTCGTGTCGGGCAGGCTGGTGGTGGGCCTCGGCGCCAACGGCGCGTCGCTCGCGCTCGCGTCGATGACCGCGTGGTCCCCCGAGTCGGACAGCTGGGAGGATCTGGCCCCGGCGCCTGCTCCACGCATCGCGGCTGCCGCGGTCGCACGCGGAGACCGGGTCTTCGTCGCCGGTGGCCTGGACGCGACCGGCGCTCCCAGCAACACCGTTTGGCTCTTCGATCTTGCGCTGGGATGGGTGGATGCGCCGCCTCTCGCGGTCAGCCGGGCCTTCCATTCGCTGCTCGCCACTGCAGAGGGGCTCTGGGTGGTTGGCGGACAAGGGCCCGCCGCGCACCTCACGACCCTCGAGCATCTGCCTCTCGCACCGCTCTGACAGTGGGTCCCACAGTCGCACACAGCCCTATGGACGCTGCAACGGGGGGGCTCTCGGAGGCCGGCCACTCGTCGCGACCGTCCTCGGCCACCCGACCCGACCGTGAGCCTCGTCGGGCGCCCGAACGCGGTGCGCTCGATGACTGGCGCGGGTCGATCCTCGAGCCGCTCCTCCGGTCGGCCGCGGCCGCGCACATCGCGGGCGCGATCCTTGTCTACGCGTTCCTCGGAGAGGGGCTCGGCGCCCTGGCCGCCGCGATCATGGGGGTTGGCCTGATCGCCGCGGGGCTCGTGGCGGTCCCCGGCTGGGCGGTCGGCAGGCGCTCGCTGGTGTTCATCGCGGCCCTCGCGGGCCTTCAAGCCTACGTGCTGATGGTCCTCCCGCTGACGCCGGCGCCCACCCTGCTCGCGTCGGTGAACGTGTGCGTCGCAACACTCCTCTTGGGTGGTGCGGGCATGAGCTTGGTCCTCGCGACCTTTGCGGCCGGCCATCTGGCGGGCGCCGCCGGTTGGGCGGTGCCCCTGGAGTCAGTCACAAGCGCCTCAACAGTTCAGCTCTCCGTCTGGCTGCTTCTCGCCATCTGCGTGGCCCTGGGAGGTCGTAGCCTCATCGACGCTGTCCGCCAGACGCTAAGGACGATCTTCGCGTGGTTCGCAAGTGCCGCCGACCAATCGAGGCTGACAGACGAGGCTGTCGCGGAGACCCGGGCGCTTCAGGGGGAGGGCGCGCGGGCACGTGGAGCCCTCGCGGAGTCGCAGCGACTGCAGACCCTGCATCACCTCGGGCAGGGCCTCGCTCACCGATTCAACAACACACTCACCGTGATGGCCGGCGCGGTCGACTCGCTTCGAGGCGAGCGGTCAGACGTGGCGCGCCGCGAAGCGCTGTCGTCCCTCGAGAGCGCGACGCAGAGCGCAACGGCGGCTACGCGAGACCTTCTCTTGTTCGGAAGGCGACAGCCGGCGGCGTCTGGCCCGCTCGACCTGAGCACCGCAGTGAACGCGGCGCAGGGGGCTTGGGCGCGTCTCGTGAGGCCGGACTTGCAGCTGCGCGTGGACACCAGCGACTCCGCGCCGGTCGCGCTCGACCCGCAACAGCTGAATCAGCTGGTCGCCAACCTCCTGCTCAACGCGATGGACGCCACGCCAGCTGGTGGCACGATCACGGTCACGACTGGCGTGTTCGAGGTGCGCCCGGGAGTCGCCGGCACGCAACAAGTCGCCGAAGCAGCTCACCCCGCGACCGTCGACCCGCTTGCCCCGGGGGTCTACGGCGTCCTGGAGGTCGCCGATTCGGGCCATGGCCTCTCCCCCGAGGCACGTTCCCGGGCCTTCGAGCCCTTCTTCACCACTCGGGGGCGCGACAGTCACGACGGCCTTGGGCTCTCCGTGGCGCTCGGTATCGCCCGGCGCGCTGGGGGCTCCGTCGAGATCGCGGCTCCGCGGGATCCGGCCACGCCCGGCACCCGCGTTGTCGTCTACTTCCCCTCCATGGCCGATCCGGCGGTCCGGCGCGCGGTGCGAGCGGTGCAAGTGGCGTCGGATGGACCGTCGCGGGCGTCCGACGCGGCCAGCCGCATCGCAGCCGGCGCCGCTGGCGGCGTGCCTCGAGTCGTTGCCAACATTGAGCCGCCGCTGCTCCAGGCAGCGCTGCAACAAGGCGGAGTCCAAGCGTGGCGTGCTCGTCTGCTCGAGCGCACCGCCGTGCACGCCCTCGCGGTCTTCTTGGGCCTCTTCGCCGTCCGCATGGCGCTGGGAGTGGAGGGCGACGTGGCCCTCCTCTGGCACAGTGGTGCGATGGCCGTCGCCGGAGCGCTGGTCCTTCCGCGCGCCGTGCCAGGGGGAGCCCGGATCGCAAGCCTGGTGGCGATTGCGGGAGTCGGCGGCTGCGTCGCGATAGGGCTCAGCGGGTCGTTCGGGGGAGAGTCCTACCCGCTCCTGTTCATCAGCCTCTGCTGGGCGGCGTTGTCGGGACGACGCCGGGTGGTCCACCTCGCGCTCTTCGCCATGGTGGCCGGTCTCGTGGGGATGGGCTCTGCGTACACCCTCGGGCTCCTCGCGCCCACACCGGCGCTCGAAGGCGACACGTTCGCCAGATGGGCACGGATGGGCTTATCGGCTGGGCTGGTGCTCGCGATGCTCGGGTGGACCATTCACTCGCTTCTGCGGTTCGCCGACTCCGCGCGCGCCCGGCAGGAGTCCGCCCGCTCCGCGCTGCGCGAAGCGCTCATCCAGAGAGAGGCTGAGGACCGACGCGCCTCGGAGTCGCAAGAGGCCCTCGGCCGAAGCAACCGACTCGAGGTCGCAGGGCGGTTCGTCGGAGGCGTGGCGCACGATCTCAACAACGTGCTCCAGGTGATCGCCTGCGCCGTCCCGGTGTTGGAATCCAGCGCCCCCGCGGGACCCGAGGCAAGAGAGCTGCTCGACGAGATCGACGGCGCGCTCCTTCGAGCTCAACAGCTCGTGGCGCCGCTGGGACGCCGCACCGGCTCTGGCTCGTGGAGCGCCGACCGCCTTCCCGGCCGTACGACGGAGCTCACCAGCCACATCGCGACCACGGTTGCAGGTTTCGCTCGCAGCCTCCCGCCGGGCGTCACGGTGGTCAACCACCCTCCGTCCGGGCCGATTCGCGCCCAGATAACCCCGCCGGAGTTCGATCGTATCCTGCTGAACCTGCTTGGAAACGCCAGGGACGCTGTAGGGCGAAGCGGACGAGTCGAGGTCCGAGCGGAGATCGTGGATCTCGTCGCCTGCGTGACCGTGCGCGACGACGGGCCGGGGATCTCCGAGGGGGTCCGTTCGCGGGTCTTCGAACCGCTCTTCAGCACGAAGGCGGTCGGCGCGGGGACTGGGCTAGGGCTCTACCAGTCGCGCCTCATCGCGATCGGCACCGGCGGCAGCCTCGTGTTCTCGAGCCGCGCCGGGGACACCGAGTTCAGACTCACGCTGCCGATCGTAGTCGAGGCGCCGTCCGCGCCGCCGCAGCGTACGACCGGCGTCCATAACGCTACCCCCGGGGGAGCGCTGCTGCTGGTGGACGACGAGCCGCTCGTTCGGGCGGTCTTGTCGCGTGGACTCACTCGCGCCGGCTTCAACGTCGTCGAGGCCGTGGACGCCGGTCAGGCGATGGAGTTCCTGCGGCATGGCGCTCACTTCGACGCGCTGTGCACCGACGCCGTGATGCCTGGTCCACCCGCTGCGGAGCTGGTGCGCGCCTTTCTCGAGCGCTTCCCGGGTGCGCCGGTCGTCGTCTGCTCGGGCAACCTGCCCGATTCCCTTACGGCGACGCTTGGCGGGATTACTGGCGTGAACTTCGTCGACAAGCCGATCCGCGCGGACGCCCTGGCCCGTCGGCTTTCTCGCCGCTCGGCGCGACCCGGGCCATGACCGGCCCAGCTGGCACGGCGCCTCCGACCGATTGGCTCAACCGCTAGGCGCGCAGACCTTCGCGGCGGTACCAGGAAGCGCGGCGCAGGGCGCCTTGTTCGGGCAGTCCGCGGGGCTGAAGCACCGCAAGAGGCAGCGCGGCGTGCCCTTGTGGTCACCACAGATCGTGCCGAACCCGCATGCGATGTCAGTGCACAGCGGCGCACAGGTGCCCACGCAGATCCCCGCCTTGCAGTCTTCGTCGCCGGTGCAGGGTTCGCCGGCGTCACCGCTCTTCACCACAGTGCAGAGGTACTTGCCGCCGCTGGCGGTGCTGGCGACGGGGTCGCCGAAGCGGCACCGCTCCCCGAGCGCTTCGTCGCAGGTGAGCACGTCGTCCGCGCCGTCGCAGGGCAGCTGGCAATAGGCGTCGCCGGCGGGCGTTGGGGCGCAGGCGCTTTGACCAGGACACACGATGTCTTCGCCACACGCCAGGGTGCACACCCCTCGTTCGTAGGCGGGCGCGACCTCGCAGACCGTGGCTCCCGGGCAGTCGTCGTCACCAAAGCAGCCCAGGGTGGCCCCGACGCACTTGCCCTTGGCCACGATCCGGCACGTCCCCGTATCGCACTCCAGGTCCTGCGAGCACCCTCCGCCCACCCCGGTACCGCCGCTGGCTGGCAGGCACACGGAGGCGAGGCCACCCCCGAGCACCGGGAGGCTGCCGCAGCTCCGCTCCGTGGCCCCCGCAATGGCGCAATCCTCCACCGTGGAGCAGCTGGCGAGGCATGCCGAAACCCCGTTGTAGTGGACGCAGGCAGTCCCGGCCTCGCAGCTGAGTACGTCGCAGCCGGTGGAAGCACAATATCCACCCGCGGCCGGCGGCCCGTCCGCCACCACGCCGAGGCAGGATGCACTGCCTTCGCATCCCGAGCTGGCGGTGCATGGGCCTCCGGGAGGGCTCGGGGCCTCGTCCAGCCCGAGGCACACCAACTGGTCCCCCAATGGCTTGCACCCGTAGCCGGCGCGGCAATCGCCCGAGCAATCGTCGAGGCACGCCGTCACGCCCGCTGAGACGGACGCGCAGCTCGAGCCGTCGGGGCAGGGGACCGCCGGGCTGCAGTTGAGGCGCGTGCAGTAGCCATCTGCCCAATCGAGACAAACGCCATCCGCGAACGTGCAGTCGGAGTCGAGGCTGCACGGCGCGCCGGGGCTCCCCGCTGGGGGGCCCCCTGCGGCATCGGGCCCTCCGGCGGGGAGGTCGCTGGTCGCGGGCGGGATGTCCGGTGACTCGCTGTTGGCGGTGTCTGGCGGGCTCGCGATGTCGTCGCCGTCCGCAGGTGGGCCTCCCGCGTCGGGCGCGACCTGTGCGTCCGGCGGCTGGGTCACGGCGTCGGGGGCGCTCGCGCAACCGAGGATGAGCATGCTGCAAAGGGAGAGACGGAAGGCCACGGCCGGAGTATATCCGGCAGCATGCGCTGGTCCCATGCCCTTGGCTCAGTTCTCGCGTCTGCCTGCGCCGCCGCTGGTGGCACGTCCTCGGGAGACGTTGACGCGGTGGACGCCGCGGCCGTCCCGCAGCTCGGCTTTGGCGCTCCTTGCACGGCCGATACGGAGTGCGTTGGGGGGCTGTGCCTCGAGAGCGACTACTCGCCGTTCGCGTTCTGCAGTCGCCGGTGCGACACGCCCGGCGACGTCTGCGCAGAGGACAGCGGGCCCGCGCTCAGCTTCTGCGCCGCGCTCCCCGACGATTTGGTCACGCCGGGGCTCACCGAGACGCCCCGCCCCGCCGTCTGCCTGCCGTTGTGCGGGGACCTCCCCGCGTGCAAGGCGTTGAGCGTGCAGTGGGAGCGCTGTGACCCGCCCACGTGGAAGGGGCAAGCGCTTTACGGCACCGCCGGGGGGCTCAGGGTGTGCGGGGCGCCGTCGGCCAATGGCAAGCCGATCACGAACGGCGACACTTGTGAGGACTGGCAAGCCGCCTGGCGAGGACAATACGGACCGCAGGTAGGGGTCTGCGAGGCCATGTGCGAGTTCTTGGGGGCCTGCGACCTCCTCGCCGAGGGAGGCTCGCTGGACTGTTGTGGTCGCGGCTGCATCGGGCGGATGGTGGACGCGACCGGCGGCGTGGACGTGCCCTACGAGAAGACGCAGAAGTGCTTCGTGACCAGCTACTTCGGTCACCGCGGCACCAACTCGGTGTGCAAGGCGCCCGCCGAGGACTGCGGCGCGACCCCTCAGGACCCCTCCTCGCCATGAGGTCGTCCAACGACCGACACAGGATGTTCGTCCTCGGGCAAGAGCTGCTGGAGACCATCGTCCCGGAGGAGCGGCTGGCCCGCCTGGACGCCGTGCTCAGCCAGCGCCTGTCGGGCCTCACGGTGCTCCTCGAGGACCTCCACCACCCCCAGAACATGGGCGCGTGCGTCCGGACGGTAGAGGCCTTCGGCCTCACCGACGTGTATGTCGTGGACCGCGCCGAGGACCCCTTTCGTCCCACCCACAAGGTCACTCGGGGAGGGCAGAAGTGGGTCGACACGCATCGGTTCCGCGACATCGACAAGGCGCTCGACACCCTCGAGGCGCGCGGTTTTCGGATCCTCGCCACGTTGCCTGACGGATCCATGGGCGGCGCGAGTCGCAGCCAGGCGCTGGAGACCGTCGACTTCTCCGTGCCCACGTGCCTCTGCTTCGGCAACGAGCTCGAGGGGGTCTCGGAGACCGTCGCCCGGCGCGCTCACGGGACCTTCAGCCTCCCCATGTGGGGCTTCACGCGGAGCTTCAACGTCTCCGTCGCCCTCGGGATCGCGCTCTGGGAAGCCGCCGGCGCCAGGCGCCGTGCCCTGGGCCGCGACGGCGATCTGGGGCCCGAGGCGCTCGCCGAGCTTCGCGGACGCTTGCTCACGCGATCCAATCGGACCGCGAAGCGTCTTGCGGCCGCCATGGGGAGGGGCGTTCCCCGTTGACGCCGGCCGCGGGGCGTCGTACTTCGCCTCGCCATGCGTGTCAGCACCAGCGCCCTCTGCCTCACGGTCTTCGCGGCCTCGGTCGCGTTCGCCAGCCCGCCAGAACCGGAGATCGAGCCGCTCGAGGCGCCGTCATCGGCTAAGCCCTGCGGCGGTGGGGCCTGCCCGGCTGGGGCCTCGGCGGACGGCTGCCCCCCGGGCGCGTCGAAGGGCGACTGCGGAGACAAGGCCGCCGCTGAGGGGTGCCCGAAGGGCGGCTGGAAGCGCTTCATGCCCAAGCTCGGCATAGCCGCTGCCGCAGACGTCGGTGCGGAGCTCGGCGGGGGTATGGGCGCCGACGGCGCGTTCGATCGCGACACGTCTGGATTCGCCTTCGACTGGCTCGAGCTCGGGCTCATCGGGCGCTGGGGCGGCAAGCTCGTGCTCGACGCAGCCCTGCTCGCAACCGCCAGCGACGTTCACCTCGATCACGCGGCCATCGGTGTGGACAACCTCCCCTGGAAGCTCGAGATCCGGGGCGGAATGCTCCGCTCTCGCGTGGGTTACGAGAGCGCCCGCTCGCCGTGGGCCTGGGCCTTCCCGGATCAGGCTGTCGCACTGGGCCGAGTGTTCGGTCCTCTCGGACACGTCTATACGGGCGCGGACCTCGCGTTCGATATCCCCGCGCCGTGGACGCTTCGGCCGTACTTCTCGGCCGGGATGGCCACCGGACCGGGAATGCGCAGCTTCTACGGGGACGCCAACGTCTCGGTCGATGCCTTGCGAGATCTGGCATGGCAGCTCGGCGTCGAGAACTGGATCGCGGCGGGACCGCTGGACCTGTCGTTCGAGTTCGGGGCGATCCTCGGTCCCAACGACTCGGGGCGGGCCAACTATTCTGATGTCCTGGCCTTCGGCGCGGCGCTCGTCTACCCGCGGAGCCTCTCGGGGCCGAACGCGCGCCCTGACGGTGTGGGCGTGCGCGTGGAGACCGAGTGGTATGTCCGGCGTCGCCAGGTCCCGGGCCGCAACCTCGCCGACTCGAGCGGGTTCCTTTCGGTCGAGGTCGACTTCGCCGGTGCCTGGGAGGCGGGACTTCGTTTCGACTACGCTCAAGCGCTGGAAGCCTCCGCGCTGGACGCCGCGCCGGTAGACGACGTGGTCCGGGCGACGCTGCTGCTCGGCTACGAGCCCGCCGAGTGGGTGTCGCTGGACCTCGTGAGCGCCATCGAGAAGGGCGGCGCGCATGACGAGATCGGGTATTCGGTCCAGCTGGCGGTTCGCGCCGGCCTCATCCCGGAGGTTTCGCGATGATGCGCACGATCTCGTGGTGCTCGCTCGGTCTCCTGGTCCTGAGCGGCGCTTGCGCCAACGGCGACGGCCGCGGCTTCGCCTCGGTCGACGGGACGCTCCGCGTCACCGCGCCCGACGATGACTTCACGACGGCGGCTGGAGACCCGGCCACTCTCGAGCGCTTCACGGTGAGCGTCGCGAATGTCAGCCTGGTCGAGTCCACCGCCGGGACGTCTGTAGTGCAGACGCGCACGGCTGCGCTACCCGTGGGCTCCTCCTTCGATCCGCTCGATGGCGACTTCGCGCTGCCGTTCGGCCCCTACGAGGTCGACCGCGGCGAGTTCGACACGCTCTCGGTCTCGATCCGGCGCTTCGAAGCCGCCGGAGACGCGAATGGCGCGGCCTTCACGATGATCTACGCGCCGTCCACGCCGCTCGTCCTGAGCTCGCCGGCCGCCCTCCCCGTGGATGGAGAGCGCGCGCCCAACGTTCACCTACAGATCACGGTCGACCTGCCCAAGGACCTCCTCGAGGGGATCGACCCCCTCTCGGAGAGCGCGGCGGAGGCGCTCGCGGCGCGATTGGCGGCGGCGCCCGAAGTGGTCAAGGCCACCTGGAAACGCACGGGAGACTGACACCATGTTCGATACGGCGGCGATTCGCCTTACGGCCAACACGATCAAGGGCCTCACCATGGACGCCGTGGAGGCGGCCACCTGCGGCCATCCGGGCATGCCCATGGGGATGGCGGAGGCCACCACGGTGCTCTGGGGGGAGTTCCTCCGGTTCGACCCCCAGGACCCCACGTGGGCCGAC
>SXGT01806462.1_pt1 | contig 14710 bp, 12 predicted proteins | sample 3176221 | NCBI WGS metagenome assembly SXGT01 (sample SAMN11356862, study PRJNA531348) | freshwater metagenome | isolation source: freshwater sample F1-120 | place: China: Fuxian Lake, Yuxi | collected 2017-12-25
CAGCACCGCCTACACCCGCGACGGCTCCTTTCAGGTCGACAGCCAGGGCACGCTGGTCACCGCCAGCGGCTATGCCGTGCAACCCAACATGCAGATTCCGCAGGATGCCCTCGTGGTCAGCATCGCGCGTGACGGCATCGTCAGCGTGACGCAACCGGGCAACCCCAATACCACGACGCAATTGGGCCAGATCCAGCTGGCCACCTTCATCAATTACGCCGGACTGCAAAGCCAGGGCGAAAACCTTTACATCGAAACCGCCGCTTCCGGGGCACCGCAAGTCGGCAACCCGGGCGACAACGGCCTCGGCGTACTCAACCAGAGTTTCATCGAGACCTCCAACGTCAACGTCGCCGAGGAACTGGTCAACATGATCATTGCGCAACGCGCCTTCGAGCTGAATTCCCGCGCGATCACCACGTCCGATCAGATGTTGCAGCGTCTGACGCAGTTGTAATCGACCGGAGAACCGCCATGCTGCGATATCACGCACTGATTCCGGCCCTTGCCATTCTCGCCGGCTGCGCCACGCCGCCGCCGGCCACGGCGATTCGTCAGCCGTTCAACACGCGGCCACAGCCGGTCGCCGCCGCGCCCGCCGAAAACGGCGCCATCTACCCACCCGCGCCCAGCCAGGCTCGCCCCGGCGCCAGCCTGTTCGAGGATCGCAAAGCGCGTTACGTCGGTGACACCTTGACCGTCAATCTGGTCGAAAAGACCGAGGCCAAGCGCAAGTCGGAAAGCAAGGATGAGCGCACCTCGACCGCCGCGCTGAACGTCCCCGCACCCAACATCCTGGGCAGCACGCGCGGAATCGGTGCGACAAACTGGACCAGTTCCGGCGACCTGTCGCAGGAGTTGAAGGACAACGAAACCAATTCAAACAGCGTTACCGGCTCCATCACCGTCAGCGTGGTCGAAGTGCTGCCCAACGGGCACCTGGTCGTCGCCGGCGAAAAACAGGTCGCCATCAACAGCGATACCGAATACATCCGCCTTGCCGGCGTCGTGAATCCGGGCCAGATCAGCAGCGCCAACAGCATCAACTCGACACAACTGGCAAATGCCCAGTTCGAATCGAAAAACACGCAAAGTCTCGACAAGTCGCAGCTCGGCAGCATGCTGGCGCGCTTCTTCCTGACCGTGCTGCCGTTCTAGGAAAACGTGATGAAACGAATTCTTCTGAAATGTCGTCATTCCGGCGAAGGCCGGAATCCAGTTGCTGCCTGGACCCCGGCCTTCGCCGGGGTGACGGGGCAATTGGCCCTGGCGGTCCTGTTTGTGCTGGCCGCCTTTCTGGCGCAACCCGTTCTGGCGGAACGGGTCAAGGACATCGCCAGTCTGGCCGGCGTTCGCTCGAACCCGCTGATCGGCTACGGCATCGTCGTCGGTCTGGATGGTACCGGCGACTCCAGCCTGGCGATGACCAACCAGAGCATGGCCACCTTGCTCGGCCAGTTGGGCATCCAGCAGGACGCCGGCACGATCAAATCGAAGAACGTCGCGGCGGTCACGGTCACCGCAGTGATGCCGGCCTATGCCCGACCGGGCCAGCAACTCGACGTCACCATCGCCAGCCTCGGCAATGCCAAGAGCCTGCGCGGCGGCACCCTGCTGCTGAGTCCGCTGAAAGGCGCCGACGGCCAGATCTACGCGCTGGCACAAGGCAATCTGCTGGTGGGTGGCGCCGGTGCCGGCGGCGCCGGCGGCGGCACCCAGATCAACCACCTGGCGGCCGGCCGCATTCCCTCCGGCGCTACTGTAGAACGAGGCGTGCCGACCGCGCTGGGACAGGGCGACTTCGTGCAACTGGAACTGCGCGATGCCGACTTCACCACGGCCAGCCGCCTGATGGAAGCCATCGACCGCGCCTTTGGCAAAGGCTCGGCGCAGGCCCTCGATGGCCGCGTCGTGCGCGTCAAGGCTCCTGTCGAATCCGGCGCCCGTGTCACCTTCCTGTCCAAGCTGGAAAATCTCAACCTCAACCCCGGCTCACCCATGCCGCGCGTGATCATCAACCCGCGCACCGGCTCCATCGTCATGAACCAGTTGGTCAGCGTCGAGAAATGCGCCATCGCACACGGCAATCTCTCCGTCACCGTCAATACCGACAGCGACGTTTCCCAGCCCAATCCGCTGTCCGGCGGACAGACCGTGGTGACGCAGAAAACCGATGTCCAGATCAAGAGCGACAAGGGCGAATTGATGGTGCTGCCCGCCGCCGCCACCCTGAACGATGTCGTGCAGGCACTCAACGCGATCGGCGCGACGCCGCAGGACCTGCTTGCGATCCTGCAGGCGATGAAGGCTTCGGGCGCATTGAAAGCGGAACTTGAGGTGATCTGATGATTGCCGCCAGCGAACGCCTCGCAGTCGATGTTGCCGATGCCCGCGCGCTCAAGGCGCGCGCGGCATCCGGCGACCCCGACGCGCTGCGTTCGGCGGCGCGGCAGTTCGAATCCCTGCTGGTGGCGCAGATGCTGAAGACGATGCGCGAGACACGCTTCAGCGAAGAGGATGATCCGATGACCGGCGGCGACAGCATGAAGCTGTATCGCGAACTGCTCGACCAGCAATGGGCCGCCAGGCTGACCGCTGGGCGCGGCCTCGGTTTCGCCGAAATGATGGTCAAGGCGATGGAAAATCGGGGCATCGTCCAGCCCGCCACGCCAACGCCCGGCACCCCGCCGGTTGCAGCCGAGCCGCAGGCTGTTTCCCCCATCCCGACCACGCTGCCGCTGGCAGCGCCGGCACAGGCCAGCACCGGCATAACCAGCCGCAAACAGGAATTCATCGAAAGCATGCGGCCGCACGCCGAAGCGGCGGCCGCAGCCACCGGCATCCCGGCGCGTTTCATTCTGGCGCACGCGGCGCTTGAATCGGGCTGGGGCACGCGCGAAATCCGGAGCGAGAACGGCAAACCCAGCCACAACCTGTTCGGCATCAAGGCAGGCCGCAACTGGGACGGCGCTTCGGTAGAGACGCTGACCACCGAGTATCGCCAGGGCATGCCGATGAAAATGACCCAGAATTTCCGCGCTTACGACGACTACAGCGCCGGCTTCACCGATTACGCCAGGCTGTTGGCGACCCGCCATGGCGCCGCGCTGAGCACGGATGCCGAGGCGTTCGCCGGCGGCCTCGCTGCCGGCGGCTATGCGACAGATCCGGCCTATGCCGGAAAATTGAAGGCCGTCATCGCCAGCGTGGCGATGGCGGGTGTGTAATACGGATGCGGCAGAAGGCCGCTGATCAAGTCCATCAGGTAACAGGAGGTTGCCATGGCGACCGGTTTACTCGGCATCGCACTTAGCGGTCTTGCCGCCGCGCAGGCGGGCATCAGCACCACGCAGCACAATATCGCCAACATCAACACGGCCGGATTTCGCCGTCAGGAAGTCGATTACGCGGCGCGAACCGCCAATTTCTTCGGCTCCAGCCATTTCGGTTCCGGCGTCGAGGTCAGCACGGTCCGCAATCTGTACAGCCAGTTCCAGGACAGCCAGGTGCTGCTCAACCAGGCGCAACTCTCGCGCAATGAGGCCTTTGCCGGCCAGGCCAGCCAGATCGACAAGCTCACCGGCGACAAGGACAGCGGCCTGACCACGGCGCTGGATACCTTTTTCAGCGCCAGCCAGACCATTGCCAGCGATCCGACCTCGAATGCAGCCCGCCAGGTCATGCTGTCTTCCGGCCGCAATCTCGCCGCCCGCTTCAACAACCTCGCCACGGCATTCGGCGACATCCGCAACGACAGCAACCGCGAAGTGGCGGTTACGGTATCCCGCATCAACACCTTGACCAGTCAGATCGCCGACCTGAGCGGGAATATCGCGCGCGCCGAAGGCACCGCCGCGAGCGGCCAACCGGCCAACGATCTGCGTGACCAGCGCGACAATCTGGTGGCGCAACTCAACCAGCTGATCAACGTAACCCCGGTCCAGCAGACCGACGGCGCCTTCAATCTGTACGTCGGCAGCGGCCAGCCGCTGCTGGTCGGCGCCAGTGCGATCACGATGAGCAGCATTCCGGACGCAACCAACCCCGAATTCAGCGTGCCGGCGTTGAATCTGCCTGGCGGCATTACATTGCCGCTCGACTCGAACCTGATCAGCGGCGGCAGTCTGGGTGGCCTGCTGGCCGCGCGCGACAGCGTGCTGCTGCCTGCGATGCAGGATCTGGATACACTCGCGTTCGAACTGGCTACCCGGTTCAATGCGCAACATCAACTCGGTTTCGACAAGACGGGCGCGGCAGGCAACTTCTTCTTCACCGATCTGGCCACACTGGCGAACCCGCCCGACAACGCCGCCACAGTGTTCGCGATGCACGCCGGCATGACCAACCCGAACCTGATCGCGGCTTCCGCAAGTGCTGCCGGCAGCCCTGGCGACAATGCCAACGCCCTGTTGCTGGCCGGTCTGCAAACCCAGGCCAACACCGTCAACGGCAGCGACACTTTTTCCAGCGCCTATGCCCAGCTTGTGGCGCGTACCGCCACGCTGGCCTCCGAGGCAGATATCAATGTCGCGGCCTACGAAACCCTCACCACGCTATCGGTGCAGGCGCAACAGGCGATCTCCGGCGTGAATCTGGATGAAGAGGCGGCCAACCTGATCCGCTTTCAGCAGGCCTATCAGGCCTCCGCCAAGTCGCTGCAGATCGCCTCCAGCCTGTTCGATGAATTGCTCGGCATCCTGCGCTGACAGCCGACGCTGCCGATAAGGAGACATCATGCGTATCGACTCGATGACCTACTTCAACATCAGCCTGGTCGGCATCCAGAGCAACCAGAGCGCCGTCGCACGGCTGAACCAGCAGCTCACCAGCGGCCTGACCATGCTTTCAACCAAGGACGACCCGGTTACCGGTGTCAAGGCTATGGAACTGGGCAACCGCATCGCGCTGCGTACCCAGTACGTTGCCAATCAGGACAAGGCAGAACTGGACCTGAACTACGAAACCGTGGTGACCAAGGAAATGTCCAGCACGCTGAACCAGGCACGTGCGTTGCTGACCGGTATCAGCGAGTCGCAATCGGCTTCGTTGCGCAACATCCACGCCGAGCAATTGAAGGGGGTCTTCAACCACCTGCTCGATCTCGCCAATACCCGCAACCCGTCAGGTGATTACATCTTCGGCGGCGCCGACACCGATGTACGACCGTTCGACAACACCAGCACCAGCACCGTCCCGGCCACCATGCAGGCCACCACTTTCGGCGGCATCGCGCCCCCCGGCCCGGCCGAACTTGCGTTCACGCGTGAAGTCGAGATCGGCTTCGCGCATCGGGTGCAGATCAGCGACGGCATCACCGGCGTGCTCGCCTTCACCGATGCCGAAGCCGGCGCGACCCTCGTCGATGCCGCCAACCCCGGCTTCAACCCCGCCACCGACCGGCATGACGTTTTGCAGAATCTGGCCCATGCCATCGTCAACCTGCCTGGCACCGTGACCGACGCCGAACTGAAAAGCTATACCGACATTCTGGATGTCGCGCTTGGCAAGCTGGAACTGATCCAGCACCGGATTGCCGGCGCACTCACCGAGATCCGCGATGTCCGCCAATCGACCCGGGCGCTGTTGCTGGAAGAAAAGAATTCGCTCAGCGACATGACCCAGGTCGATCAGGCTGCCGCCATCGTCGAACTGCAAAGCCGACAAACCACGCTGGAAGCCATCAGCCGCGCCTATTCGCTGACCTCCGGACTGTCACTCTTCAATTATCTGGGCTGAACCGGCAAACCCGAGGCTGTCGCACGCATTCGCCAGCCCAGGTTGCCTGGCTCAGTGCACGCTGCCGAAGGAGGGATCCGCATTACCCGACGGGGTAGGCAGCCCGGCGATCCGGCTCCCCTGCGTCACGGGGCCGCGTGGAAACAGGGAATACAGATATTTGCGACCGCCCTGCTCCCGATATTCATCTTCCAGCACACGCAGAATCGAACGCGCGCTGCGCGTCGGCCCGCATTCGGCGTAGTGGTCACGCAGCGTGCAGATCACGTCGAGATGCGCCTCGGTGAAGGGAATGCCTTCGTCGGCGGCCTGCGCCCGCGCCAGTTCCTCGCTCCAGTTGTCGAGATCGTTGAGATAGGCGTCGGCTTCGCAAGGCGCCAGGCTTTCAGCCATCAAAAGTTTGTTGATATCCAGCATTTGCTGTTCCTCCAGTGGTTGACGAGACCGGCCATGTCAGGCCTTCTATTTCTTTAGCCGATCCCCGCAAAATTGCAATAACTCATTGTTTTTGTGGATATATTCATCTTTTTAAGGAATTTCGCGCAGCACCCTGAAACCCAGATTCACATCAAGTTCATCGAACCAGCGCGGCTTGCGTGCACACGAGCGAGCCTGCCAGGCCGATTCAAACCAGGAACCTCCCTTGGTAACAAACCAGCGGCCGGTTTTACCCGGACTGTTCGGGTCGGCCGGACCTTGCCAAAGGTCGCTGGCGAACTCCCAGACATTGCCGTGCATATCGTGCAGGCCCCAGATATTGGCGGGATAAAGACCGACATCCAGCGCCTGGTTCATCGGCGCGCAGAACGGCAGAAAGCGCCGCCAGCCCGCCACGCTGCGGCCGACGATCCGGAACGAGCCGGTATTCGCCTCACTACAGCCGAGATCCTCGCCGAAACAGTAACGCCCGGCACTGCCGGCGCGAGCCGCATATTCCCATTCCGCCTCGGTCGGCAGGCGATAGCGCTGGCCGCTCTGCGCGGAAAGCCAGTCGAGATAGCCGGCCGCATCGGCACGGTTGACATTGGTCACCGGCTGCCGCCCTTCGGTGCGAACCAGATGGTCGGGCCAGACATGGCCGCATGCCTCGACGTAGCGCTGGAATTCATCCGCCGTAATGCAGAAACGACCCATCGCGAACGGCTGTTCGATGGTCACCTGGCGCGGCGCGAGTTCGCCAAAATCGCGTTCCGGTTCGGGATTGCCCAGCGTGAACACGCCGGCGGGAATGACGACCAGTTCCGGGCCTGGGCTGCCATCCGCCAGGCGGTCCGGAAAAAACACATCCAGGCCGGCGGCTCGGGCGGTCTCCTGTTGCAGGGCGCGGAGCTGGACCGGGCTGAGATCATGGATGATTCTGGGATTCGTATCATTTTCGGCATTCATCGCGGGCGTCTTTCGAAATCGTTCAGGCCGCGATTGTAGGGGGCAGCACGACATGCCGCCGAATCCAGGCAAACCACCCCGCTACTATGTCGAAAGTCATAGGAAGGCATTGACGAATCATCCAAACTCGGCAAGCTTTCACCTTATGACCATGCCTATGCACCAGCTTCTGATCTGCGATGACGAGCCCGATTCTGTCGCCCTCCTCATTTCCTATCTGGCCGAGCAGGACATGGACATCCGGGTCGCGCTGGATGGCGTCGATGCCATCAACAAGGCTGCATCCGGGCAACCGGACCTGATTCTGCTGGATGTTTCGATGCCGGGCCTGGATGGCTATGCCACTTGCGAGCGGCTGAAGACCAACCCGGAGACGGCAGCAATCCCGGTCATCTTCCTGTCCGGCCGCGATGGCGTGGAAGACCGCTTGCGCGGTTTTGCCGCCGGCTGTGCGGACTACGTCACCAAGCCTTTCTCTGCGCGGGAAGTCCTCGCCCGCATTGGCGTGCATCTGCATGCCAAGCAACAGGTTGACGAGTTGCGCAGACTGGTCACCATTCGCGGCGAGTGGCTCCGGCAGTCAAGCCGGCCACGCGACCTGCTTTTCTATCAGGCAATGTCGCTGCTCGAAGAGAATCTCGCGCGGCCACCCAGCCTGGCCGCCCTGGCGCGCCAGGTCGGAACCAATGAGCGCAAGCTGACCGAACTGTTTCGGCGTAGCGTCGGCATGACCGTGTTCGACTTCCTGTCCGCCAGACGCCTGGAAGTTGCCCGCCAGTTGCTGGAAGCCAGCAATCTCCAGATCCGCCAGATCGCGGAACGAATCGGCTACCAGAATCCGGGCGATCTAACCCGCGCCTTTCGCCGCCATTACGGCGTCACACCACGGGATTATCGACGCGGACTCGGCATCGACGACGACCCCGTCGCATGAAGCTCGGCATGTGTTTCGTCGCCTGGCTTGCGCTTGCCATGCTGGCGATGGCTACCCACGCCGACACCGCAGTCGTCAATCCGGCAGCCTCTCGGACGTTGGTCGTCGATAGCCCAAACTGGTCCCGGCAAGGCCATTTATTGCCGCTGGTTTTGCCCAATTCGCTGCCGCTTGATTGTTCCCTGGTGCAGTGGAGTCGTTGCGCTTCAGCGCCTGTGAATCCGGCGTACCCCTTGCGGGTGCAGGAAGCCGGTGAAAAATGGGCCGCAGCGGTCGATTTCTCGCTTATCCCCCCCGGGACTTTGCAGCCGACGATTCCAAAGTCCGGCGGGCTGTCAGGCACGAATCCCGATGCCCGACAGTCATTGGGCCGTTTTCTGCACATGTTTCACGATCCCGACGGAAATCTGGGCCTGGCCGAGGTTGTCGCACTGGACGCCCGCAGTGAAATGCAGCACTCCGGCGTTGAAGTACCCAGCCTCGGATATCGGAGCGGCGCGACCTGGGTCCGTCTCGACCTGCACAACAGCGGTTCAACCCGGCAAACCCGCTGGCTGTTCATCAACTGGCCGTTCCAGCAACACTATGATCTCTATCTGACCGGCGCCGACGGACAGACCCGTTTCCTGCGCAGCGGCGCTGCCATCCCGATCGAGCAACGCCCTCTGGCTTCGCGCTACCCTCTTTTCCCGCTCGAACTGGCACCGGGCGAACAGGTGCGTGCCTACCTCAGGGTCGCCGGTAAAGCCTCGCATGTGTTGGACATCCAGCTCTGGCAACCGGCTGAATTGCTCGACCACCTGACTTCACGTCTGGTCTGGAAGTACCTCGGCATCGGCTCGACCCTGATTGTCCTGGTATTCAGCGCATTCCTCTGGCGGCAACGCCGTCAGACCGGGCTGCTCGCCCTCGCGCCGGCCCATCTTCTGACCGTTCTGGTGGTGCTTGGACTGGATGGCATGCATGCCGACTGGATCGCGGCCAGCGAAGAAAACCGGCTTGGCATGCTGGTCAATGCCGCCGGCAGCCTGGCCCTGTTTTTCCATGTTCAGTTCGCGCGCGCCTTTCTCGATCTGCGCCTTCGCCTGCCGCGCCTCGACCACGCACTCGCCTTGCTGGCCTGGCTTGCTCAGGCCGGTGTCGGCCTCGCCATGCTGGCTGGATTCACACCAGGCATGCTGCTGCCGAGCATGCTGCTGCTCAGCGCACTTACCTTGACCGTAATGCGCGCGGCATGGGACGGTGGCATCAACCAGCGAGGTTACCTGGCGGCCTGGGGCCTGCTGTTCACCGGCTATGTTTTGCGCAGCGCTCAGGTTTACGGACTCCTGCCCGATACCCGTTTCATCGGCGACCTGCCGTTGTTCGGCCTGATCGCCGCCGTGCTGGTCCTGTCATGGACCATTTATCGCGACATGGTTGCCAATCATCTGGCCAGTGAAGCCGCACACGACCTGTTGCTGGCGCGGCAGCTGGACGAGCAGGAGCGGCTTGGCCGCGCCGTGGAAGCACGCACCGCCGAACTGCGTCAGGCGCTGGCCAGCGCCGAGGTAGCCAGCCGTGGCAAGACCATCTTCCTGTCCAGCATGAGCCATGAGCTGCGCACCCCGCTGCATACACTGCTCGGCTTCAGCGCGTTGCTGAAGCAGAAGGCGCCGCCGGATACCCGCGCCCAGCTCGCCGTCATCGAGCGGAGTGGACGCCAGTTGCTGCGCCTGATCGACGACCTGCTGAACTTCAGCAGCAACGAGAAAATCCCGATCACCCTGCATCCCGAAGTCGTGCGACTGTCTGCGCTGCTCGATCATCTGCGCGCGCAGGGCGAACGCATGGCGGCCGAAAGCGGCAACCGGTTTCGGCTCGAATTCGATGCGACACTGCCCACCGCGCTTTACCTGGACGAAGCGCGCCTGTTGCAGGTACTCCTCAATCTGCTCGGCAACGCCTGCAAGTACACGCATGAAGGCATGATCAGCCTGCGCATCGCGGCAGCCGGCCCGATTGCGACTTATGCCGGTCCGCCGCCGAGCACTGACAGCCTGGAACAGACCCCGACGAAAAGTGGCACGAATGAATCGACACCGGTGACAGCCAACCATCCAGCCCAGGCGGTGCTGTTCGAGGTGATCGACAACGGGCCGGGCATCGACCCGACCGATCAGGCCCGCATCTTCGAACCCTTCGTCCGTCTCCCCGATCAGTCGGCGCACCCGGGTCTCGGTCTCGGCCTCGGCATCGCGCGGCACTGGGTACGCGGCATGGGTGGCGAGATCAGCCTGGTCAGTGCTCCCGACCGGGGTTGCCGTTTCAGCTTCACGCTGGTCCTGCCGCTGGCGCCGCCACCTGACGCGGAGGGCGCCTGCCTGCCTGTGGCGGCCTCCCTGTACGACAGTCCCTCGCCGTCCGCCGCGATCATGGCGGAATTGCGCAGCATGCTGGCGGAGGGGCGCTTGCCGGCGTTGAAACTGCGCGCCGAAGCATTGATGCGCGAGCATCCCCGTTGCCGTGACTTCCTGCTCAACATCCAGGCCTGCTGCACCAGCATCGACCTGCCCGGCCTGCATAGGCTGCTGCGCCAGGGCGAGTGAATCGAACGGCGAAGCTGCCGCCGCATGGCTCATTAATTCCCGCTCGCGGCTAAATTTACGGACCATTTTCGACCGGCAAGCATGCTGTAATCCTCACTTCAGCAACAGATGCCATCCCGGTTGCAACCCTTTGACCGGAGATTATTGGCGGACCCCTTGAAGTTGCTTTTTTGTCTGGTTGATACCAATGAACACTGACAATTACGTTCTTCATGCCACGGCGGATGGTGTGCGTATCCATCTCAAGGGCCAGTTCAACTTTCATTCCCGCAAGGCATTCAAGGTCGCCAGCCAGCAAGCCCTGCATCACCCCGAAGGGCGGGAAATTGCGCTGGACATGGCGGATGTCGAATACATCGACAGCGCCGCGCTCGGCATGCTGCTGCTCCTGCGCGACAAGGCAAAGCGGGTCGGCAAGGAGATTGTGCTGCGACGGGCGCGCGGCCAGGTGCTGGAAATCCTGCAAGTGACGAACTTCGAGCGGATGTTCTTGATCGACTGAAGTACACCGCGCGGGTTGCGCTTCATGCTCATTTTTTCAAGGTTTCGGCTAAGTTTGCGACCTGCTTCGGGTTGTCATCCGGGCCGATAACTCCCCGAATAGCGTTCCCCGCCCGCCCCATGCCGCCCCAGACCCTACCACCCACCGCTTGCCCCTTGCGAGATGCTGCGCCACCCGGCGAGGTCGCCGGTCGCCGCTATCCGCCCTACTCACGCCTGCTCGCAGTGACGCTGAGTGCCCTGGTTTGCATCCACTCCCCACGGGTCGGGGCGGCTGACGACACCCTGGACCTGAGCCTTGAGGAACTGATGCAGGTTGTGGTGACGTCCGTCTCTCGCAAAGCGCAGACCCTCGCAAAGACGGCGGCGGCGGCCTATGTAATCCAGGCCGACGATATTCGTCGCAGCGGCGCCAGCAACATACCCGAAGCCCTGCGCCTGGCGCCCGGCGTGCAGGTCTCCGCGATCGACGCCAACAAGTGGGCAGTCTCCATTCGCGGCCAGGCCGACCGTTTCAGCAACAAGCTGCTGGTACTGGTCGATGGCCGCAGCGTTTACTCCCCGATGTTCTCCGGCGTGGTCTGGGAAACCCTCGATGTCGCGCTGGAAAACATCGAGCGGATCGAAGTCATTCGTGGGCCGGGCGCTTCGATCTGGGGCGCCAACGCGGTCAACGGCGTGATCAACATCATCACCCGATCGGCTTTCGACACGCCGGGTGGCGCCGCAACCCTGGCGGCGGGCAGCGAGTTGCGCGGCTACGCGCTGGCCCGTTACGGCTGGAGTCCCGATCCCGATACCGCGATCCAGTTGCATGCCAAGGCGCACGACACCGATGCCGGCAGGTTTGTCGGCGGCGGCAAGGGCGTCGACGACTGGAAAACACGCAGCGCCGGCTTCAAGCTCGAACACCTGGTCGGTGCCGACACGTTCCGGATGGAAGGCGGCATCAACGCCTCCGAGGCCGGCGACGAAATCATGATGATCACCCCGACCGGCATCACACCACAGCGACATAGCCAGGAAATGACCGGCGGACACCTGCTCGGACGCTGGGAAAGCGCGCCGACGCAGCAGGGCCAGGACAGCTTTCAGGCGTATCTGGCGCACACCAACTACGACCACAGCATCCTCGGCGAACTGCGCACCACATTCGACCTGGAATACCAGCAGACACGGCATCCATCGACCCGTCAGGAACTGACCTGGGGTCTGGGCTACCGCTACAGCAGGGACGATATTCGCGTTTCCAGCCTGATCACGCTGCCCGACCCGGAAGCCGGCACCTCGCTGTACAGCGCCTATATCCAGGACGAAATCACCCTTGCCCCCGAACGCTGGCGCCTGAGTCTGGGCGCCCGCCTGGAACACAACGAATACACCGGCCTGGAATTCCAGCCCAATCTGCGCCTGCTCTGGACGCCGGATGCGCAATCCAGCATCTGGGCATCCGCTGCCCGCGCCATCCGCACGCCTTCACGCGTCGAGCGCGGCGGCTCGGTTTACCTGCCGATCTCGCCGCTCAGCGCGTTGCAACTTGATAACGGCCAGGCCAGCGAGGAAAAACTGGATGCCCTCGATCTCGGCTGGCGCTACCAGTTCAACCGGGGCCTCAGCCTTGACCTCGCCGCCTTCGCCTATCGCTACGGCGACCTGCGTGATGCCACGCTGGTCGGCCCACCGGCGCTGCAACCGGGCGGCTATGCCTTGATTCCTTCGCTCAACCGCAATGGCAACAGTGCCCGGGCAAGCGGCATCGAAGCATCGCTCGACTGGCGCCCCCGCCCGGAATGGCGTTTTCAGACAACCTACAGCCGCCTCGACAGTAAAGTGAAACTGGCGCCGGGCAGACTTGCCAGCGGCTATGCCGACACCACACCACAGCACATGCTGTCGTTGCGCGCCTCGCTGGACCTGACTTCGACATTGCGCGGCGATGCCTGGCTGCGTCATGTCAGCCGCATCAGCAACACTAATTTCAACGTTCCGGCGCACACCACTCTGGATCTGCGCGTGGCCTGGCAAGCGCGTCCGAACCTGGAGCTTTCCCTGGTAGGCCAGAACCTGCTCGACAGCGCCCATCCGGAATATGGCAGCAGCTACATTCTGTCCACCCCGAGCGAGGTCGAACGCGGCATCTATGCCAAGGCGGACTGGAAGTTCTGAGCATGCCTCGGCAATGCCCGCCCAATTTCCGCTGGTGCGTTTTCGCTCTGTTCTGGCTGGCATCGTCAGGGGCTGCGGCCGATACCCCGGCGGAGGACAACGTCAAGGCCGGCTTCATCCTGAATTTTGCCAAATACACCGAGTGGCCGGCCGCCGCACTGGCTGGCGGCGACCTGAGAATCTGCGGCCTCGGCAACCCGCCGCTGTCCGGCAAGCTGGCACAGTTGCAGGGGCGTCAGGTCCAGGGCCACGAAATCCAGATACGCAGCCTGACTCGCGTCGAAGAAGGGCGTGACTGCCATGTACTGTTTGTTCCCGCCAGCGCGCGCGGCGAAGCCCTGCCGCGCGCGCTGGCCCAAGCGCCGGTGCTGACCGTGGGCGACAGCGAGGGATTCGCCCAGGCCGGCGGCATCATCGGCCTCAAACTGCGCGCCGGGCGGATCCGCTTCGATATCAACCTCGCCGCCGCCCGCAAGGCGGGACTGACCTTGAGCAGCCAGTTGCTCAAGCTGGCCGACGAAGTCGTGCAATGAGCCTCCCGAACTTCCTGACCAAACCCTCCCTCCGGCTGCGACTGATCGGGATGCTGGCGGGGATGGCATTTCTGGTACTGGCATTGGCGCTGCCGATCTTCACCGTGACCGGTGTACTGAGCCGGCAGGAAGACACGATGGCGCAACTGCGCGGACTGGCCCAGGTGCTCGCCGCCAATGCCGAATCCGCGCTGGTGTTCGGCGACGGCAAGGCAGCGGTGGACAGCTTGTCCAGCCTGCGCGAGCGGCGCGAGGTGCTCGCCTCGCGCATCGTGCTGACTGACGGCAAGTTGCTTGCCGTATTTCCGGCGCATGCGTCTCCCACCCTGTTCAACAGCGCACCGCAAGACCCGCATGCAGCCATGCCGTTCAGCGCCGACCGCCTGCGCCTGGACTGGCCATTGCTGGCGGCGAGCGGCAACGCGGCCGGCGCCGAACGACTCGGCACACTTTCCATGGTCGTCGATCTATCCGAAATGTGGGCGCAGATCCGGCGCGACATCGTCACCACGCTGACGGCCAGCCTGTTCGTATTTCTGCTTGCGGTCGTGCTGGCGCTGCGCCTGCAACGGCGCATCAGCCAGCCAATCCTGGATCTGGCCCAGACCGCCCGCAATGTTGCGCTGACCCAGCGCTTCGATCAGCGCATCAACCGCGCCAGCGAGGATGAAATCGGCGATCTGGTGAACAGCTTCAACAACATGCTGGCCGAGATTCACGCGCGTGACGAAAGCCTGAGCCAGCACCGGGACAATCTGGAAAACCAGGTGACGGCACGCACCCGCGAATTGAAGGCGTCCAAGGAAGTGGCCGAGGCCGCCAGCCGGACCAAGAGCGAATTCCTCGCCACCATGAGCCACGAAATC
>SXGT01001062.1_pt1 | contig 14709 bp, 12 predicted proteins | sample 3176221 | NCBI WGS metagenome assembly SXGT01 (sample SAMN11356862, study PRJNA531348) | freshwater metagenome | isolation source: freshwater sample F1-120 | place: China: Fuxian Lake, Yuxi | collected 2017-12-25
CGTCAGAAGGAAAGAGTTCCCTCAACCCTTGAAACTGGACATCTAAACAAAACCTTGTTTCTGTCGAGTCCTCATGAAATCAACCATTGTAACATTAGACCTAGAAGGAGTTTTGGTTCCTGAGATTTGGATCGCCTTCGCTCAGAAAACCGGCATCAAAGAGCTCGAACTCACGACACGTGAGGTGCCGGACTACGATGTCCTGATGCACGGCAGATTAAAAATCCTCGATCACCATCGGCTGAAGCTGGGGGACATTCAGGAAGTGATCGGCACGTTGTCTCCGTTAGAGGGTGCAAAAGATTTTCTCAATGAGTTGCGGGCGATCACTCAAGTGATCATTCTCTCGGACACTTTCCAAGAATTCGCAACGCCGCTCATGCGCCAACTCGATTGGCCCTGTATTTTCTGCCATAACCTAGAGGTTCAAGACGGACGGATTATTGGGTATCGGTTACGCCAGCAGAATCAGAAACAGAAATCTGTCACGGCTCTCAAGTCTCTCAACTACCAAGTCATCGCAGCAGGTGACTCGTTCAATGACACCACCATGTTGGGGGAGGCGGATCATGGTTTCCTTTTCCGTTCCCCTAGCACGATCCAACAACAGTTCCCACAATTCGAGGCGTTGGAGGAATATGCCGAATTATTCGCTCGTATCAAGGAGCGGATCTAGCCTTTTGCTGGGTGCAATCCCTATTCCGATTTAGACTCTCTCAATGTGAGGTCGCGTAGTGCGTCTTGGAGGTTTTTTCCTTCGTAGAGCATGGAGTAAACTTCGGTCATGATGGGAGTTTCCACCCCATGTTTCGTGGCTAATTGCCAAGCCGCGCGAGCCGTAGGATAACCTTCAGCAACTGTTTTGAGTGACTCTAGGAGATTCTGAACCGTTTCACCTTTCCCAAGCCGTTCACCAAAACTCCGGTTGCGACTCAGTTTCGAAAAACAAGTGACGGTCAAATCACCAAGCCCACTCAATCCTGAGAAAGTCTCCGATTGGGCCCCGCAAGCTACGCCCAATCGGCGCATTTCCACAATGGCCCTTGTGATCAGTGCGGCCTTTGCGTTATCCCCTAATCCCAGTCCATCGCAAACCCCTGCGCCGATCGCTATCACATTCTTTAATGCTCCTGCGAGTTCGACACCGTGCAAATCCCTGCTGGTGTAAACCCTGAAATAGGCTCGATGGAATAGACTCTGGATCTCCTGTCCCAAGCCCGGGTGTTCACTTGCGGCTACAACCGCAGTCGGGATCTTCAACGCGACCTCCATCGCTAAACTGGGGCCGGACAACGTAGCAACCGGAGCATCGGGCACGCATTCCCGCAAGACCGATGACATGGTCAACCCGGTGTTGAACTCGATGCCTTTGGTGACAGAAACCAGCGGAACAACCAGCCCACGCAACTGAGAGCCAATCGTGCGCATGGCTTTGGAAGGCACCGCAAGGATTACCGTGCTCGCAGTCTCGGCAGCTTTTTCGAGAGAGGGTTCAATGTTGATATCAGAAGGGAATGGAACACCGGGTAGATAAGCTCGGTTCTCGCCACTGATCCGGATCTCATCGAGAAGTTCCTTTCGATGACCCCAAAGCGTAACTCGGTGGTTTCCTGTTCGTAATACAAGCGAAAGCGCAGTGCCCCATGCTCCAGCTCCTAAGACAGTCACATTCATCGGTTCAATGGAGGGTTGTTTTTCTTCGAAATAAAACGGCTTTCTGTTCCCGCCAGAAGTCGCTGGATGTTCGGTTTGTGTTTGTAGATAGCCATCGCAGATAATATGGCAGTCAGCACCAACATGCTTCGACTTCCCCCACTCAGCCATACGGCAAACGGTAATACCAACGCTGCGACCAGTGAGGCGAGGGAGACATAACGACCTAGGACAAATACGAGAATCCAAGCGGCCAACGCCCATGCAAGTCCTTGAGGTGTTAGCGCGAGCAGGACACCCGCCGAGGTTGCGATGCCTTTGCCACCCTTGAACTTTAACCAACAGGTGTAGTTATGGCCGAGGATTACAAGGAGTCCCGCCAACATCCCGTGCGACTCCGAAGGGATTGTGGCAACCAAATCAGGAAGAAGTCGGATCGCGAGAAAACCTTTGAGTGCGTCCGCTAACAACACGATGCTGCCTGCGGTCTTTCCGAGTACCCTGAACGCATTTGTCGCACCGATATTCCCACTACCGACCTTGGTGATATCCACCCCTCGGGCCTTTGCCATCAGAAAACCAGAAGGAATCGAACCCAGTAAGTAAGCTCCGATTGCGATGACATAATTTTCCCATTCAAGCACCCCCAGATCATACGAAGCAGACCGATGGATTTCCAGAAATACTCAAACCTTGATTAATTTAGAACCGACTTCTTGCGCTCAGAGTGTTGGCAAATGTCCCTTTTGCTGATAGTTCTTGGGTAAATGAAATCTTGGACACAATCTCGACGCGAGTTTATCGGAACCCTTGCTACGGCTGGTGCGGTTGTTACCCAAGTAGGGGGACTTTCCGCGAAGGCTGATACCCGACGAAAAATCAAACTCGGTATCGATAATTTTGCGGTGCGTGCGATGAACTGGAAGGCGGACGCACTCCTCGATTACGCGGCAAAACTGAAGACGGATTCGCTTTTAATTTCCGATTTGAACGCGTTCACAACCCGCGAAGAGGGTTATTTGACGGGTCTTCGCAAAAAAGCTGCAGATCTCGGGCTGCAAATTCATCTGGGAACTTGGAGTATCTGTCCCACCTCGAAATCATTTCGTAAAGACTGGGGTTCAGCTGAGGAACATCTGGCACTCGGGATCCGGATGGCAAAGTCTCTGGGATCTCCAGTTCTCCGTGTCGTTTTGGGTAGCGGAGATGATCGAAAGACACCGGGAGGAATTGAGGCTCGCATCGAAGACACTGTAAAAGTTTGCAAAAAACTTAAATCCCAATCGGTCGATGCGGGAGTAAAGATTGCCGTCGAAAACCATGCCGGAGATTTGCAGTCATGGGAGTTGGTTCAGTTGATCGAAGCTGCTGGAAAAGATTTCGTCGGTGCCAATATGGATTCAGGTAACGCGACATGGACTATGGAAGACCCGATGACAAGTTTGGAAATCCTCGGACCTTACGCGTTAACCACGAGTTTACGGGATTCAGCAGTTTGGGAGTCTGCGAAAGGAGCAACTGTCCAATGGACGGCTATGGGAGAAGGGAACGTGGATTTAAGTGCTTATTTCAAACGGTTCACCGAATTGTGCCCAAACGTTCCAGTCCACATCGAAACGATTTCGGGGTTCAACCGTGAAATCCCATATCTTGAACCCGGATTTTGGGGTGCATTCCCCAATGCAAGCGTTTCTGATTTTGCTCGTTTTATCGCCCTTGCGAAAAAAGGAAAGGTGCGCGCACCCCATCAGCACCCGCCGGGTTCTGATGGGAAAGTGGCTGAGCAAGAATACCAAAAGGCTGAGGTGGAACGAAGCATCAAGAATTGCAAAGAGCTGTTCGGGTTAGGAGAAAAAGTTTAATTCATTACCAATTGTTATGTCGATGAACCTTAGAAAGTGGATCTTGGTGAATACCGTTGCGTTGGCTTCCATCGCCACCGTTGCATTCGGAGCCGACGCCCAGACATTCAAAGTAGGAGAGTTCAGTTTCAAAACCCCAGCGGGTTGGAAATATGTTTCGGGTGAAACCGGGATGCGGAAAGCTCAACTCGCATTTACCGACGAAAAATCGGGCGAGAAGGCCGAGGTAGTGTTCTACCACTTCGGCGCCGGTCAAGGTGGAACTGTGAAGGCGAATGCGGATCGTTGGTTGGGGCAATTCCAAGAACCTGCTGAGAAACTCAAATCAAAAGTAGAGCCAAAAAAAATTGGTAAAGGGGAGGTCACTTTTGTCACAGCTGAAGGAACCTATCTCAGTGGAATTCCCGGTGGACCCAAGACTCCTATTCCCAACGCGAAATTGCATGGAGCTATCGTGGATGCAGCAGGAGGAAACGTGTTTATCCGAATGACAGGCCCCAAATCGGTTGTCGAAAAAGCAGGTGCCTCCTTTATTCAGATGGTTGAGCAACCATTGACTCCTTAAAGCTCAGGCAGAGTTTTTGGAGCGAATTGGGCAGCGGGGTCTGGCCACCGGATGACGCAAGCACGGCTACGAGGAATTAGCCCTGTTTGTCCTCACCCAAGATTTCTATCGCCGTAGGGGTCTAGGTTGGTTATCCCAAGGCATGCATCACTTTTTTTCGCGCCTGTTGGTCGCTCTTACGTTGGGTGCCTCTGCATTGATGGCCGATCCTCCGCGTGCCTTACCCGTTGGCCAATTACCCAAGGACATCAGGCTCGAACCATTAAAGGATCTCAATGGTTATTTTCCGTTCTCCCCGCCAGCAACCGTCGAAGCGTGGTCTAAACGCGCCGGCGACATACGCACAAACTTACTCGTTTCACTGGGGCTTTTCCCGATGCCAAGCCGTCATGCGCTTAATCCGGTCATCCACGGCCGCATCGACCGAGGCGATTACACTGTGGAGAAAGTGTATTTTGAGAGTTGGCCCGGCTTTTATGTCACGGGCAATCTCTACCGCCCAAAAACTAAAGGTGGACGTCACCCCGGCGTGCTTTTCGCACATGGACACTGGGAGAACGGTCGCTTCTATGACGTAGGTCCTGAAGGGGTAAAAAAAGAGGTCGCATCAGGTTCGGAAAAATTCTCTGAGGGAGGTCGCAGTCTATTGCAAGCGCTCCCAGTGCATCTGGCTCGCATGGGTTGCATTGTGTTTCAATTCGACATGCTGGGCTATGCTGATAGTCAGCAGATTTCAATGGGAATTGCCCACCAGTTTTCGAAACAGCGACCCGAGATGAATACAGTGGAAAACTGGGGGTTATACAGTTCGCAGGCGGAGGCCCATCTTCAAAGCATCATGGGGCTTCAAACTTGGAACGCGATCCGTGCCCTCGATTTTCTCGAAACCATTCCTGAGATTGATCAAACGCGAATCGGTGTAACAGGCGCAAGCGGAGGAGGAACCCAGACCTTCATTCTGGGCGCGATTGATCCGAGGCCTGCCGCAGTTTTTCCGGCGGTCATGGTGTCCACTGCAATGCAAGGCGGGTGCACTTGCGAGAATGCATCCCTCCTTCGAGTCCACGCGGGAAACGTGGAAATCGCCGGGGTTTTCGCTCCTAAACCAATGGCGATGACCGCCGCTGATGATTGGACAAAGGAAATGCCCACGAAAGGTTATCCTCAACTCCAGAAACTTTATCAATTGCTCGGCCAACCGGGGAATGTCCATCTCGCAGCCCATCTCGAATTCGGCCATAATTACAACTATCCGAGCAGGGCAGATATGTACCGATGGTTCAATCGCCATCTCCGCATCGGGGCTCCGGAGTCCGTGGTCGAACCAGATTACCAACGACTCACTCGCGAAGAAATGACCGTCTGGGATGCTCAACATCCCCAACCCGCCGGAGGTCCCGATTTTGAGCGTCGCCTCCTCCGTGAGATGCATCACGATTCTGAGAAAGTACTTGCGGAGGATAAGACTCTTTCGGTCGCACGCACCGCTTGGTCCGTTCTGATCGGTCGCACGCATGACAGTGCAGGAAGCGTCGAGTGGAACCGCACCGCAAAAGTAGATCGTGGCTCGTTCATCGAGATGCCCGGAACTCTTCGAAACACCACCTTCTCTGAAGAAGTTCCAGTCTTGTTCCTTTACCCAAAGAATTGGAATGGGGGCACAGTCCTATTCCTCCATCCTCAAGGGAAACGGGGTCTGTATTTGAAAGACGGCAGCATCCGACCAGAAGTGCAAAAATCTCTAGACGAAGGATCCACCGTGGCAGGGATCGATCTTTTCGGCCAAGGCGAATACCTAGCAGCCAGTGACTCTCTCACCGTCACCCGCAAGGTGACCAATCCCCGCGAAGCCCCTTCTTATACCTTTGGATATAATCAAGCGGTTTTTGCTCAACGGGTGCATGACATCCTTACCTTCACCCGTTACGTCCGGAGTCAGCATGAACCTCCAACAAAAAAACTTTCGCTCGTCGCCCTCGATGGCACGACCCCACTCGCCCTTGCAGCGTTAGCATTGCCTAAGACACCCATCGATTCCTCCGTTGTGCCGCCAACCGACTTTCGGTTCGGTCAACTTTTAGATTATCGGAGCCCAGATTTTCTACCCGGAGCCGCAAAATATGGCGATGTCCCCATGCTGATTCGACTCGCAAAAACCGCCTCCAAGAATTGAATCCGGCCCGTTTCTTTGAGTTCATGGATTTTCTTAGAGTTAATCCATGACTTTTGCCGATCAAACTGACATGATGACGGTTGCTGTTGAGTTTTAGATTTCCTTGGCCGGACCAAGAAGTCTGGAGTGTCAGGGGTTATAGTTTTCAAATCTCGTCAGTTTAGCAGTTTCTATGAGCGAACATATTGAAGTTGAAGGTCGCGTTCTCGCGGTGCTTGCCGGGACCATGTTCCGGGTGGAATTAGACAATAAGCACCCCGTCCTCGCGACTATCTCCGGCAAGATGCGCAAGCGTTTCGTTCGTATCACAGCAGGCGACCGTGTCAAAATGGAGATGTCCCCCTACGATCTCGACAAAGCTCGTATCGTTTGGCGAATCGGGTGATCGTTTCGGTCTCTGCGGGAACGGTGAATTGTGCCTCCCAGTGAGGCGGCGATTTTACCATAGATTCCTGCTTAAGATTTGACCCCACTGTCCTGACACGTTATCTAATTCCCCCACGTCAACTACCCGCGCTGTGATACAAATCGCTCAATATCAGGATGGTCGGATCGAGTTACAGGAGGTTCCGGTTCCGGTTCCCCCGCCGGGCGGGGTTCTCGTCCAAGTCGCTCATTCCGTCATCAGTCTTGGCACCGAGAAAATGAAGGTCGAACAGGCCAAAATGAACCTGTTGCAGAAGGCCAAAGCACGACCTGACCAAGTGCGTAAAGTGCTCGAGACTGCAAGGAATCTAGGCTGGCGCAACGCGTTGGAAAAAGTTCGCAACCGCCTCGCCTCTCCCACCCCGATGGGATACAGTGCTGCAGGCATCGTTACTGCGGTCGATTCAAGCAATACCCGTTTTCGCGTCGGGGATGTGGTGGCTTGCGGTGGTGCGGAATGTGCCTTTCACGCGGAATACATTGCAGTTCCAGATTTCCTTGCCGCTCCCGTGCCGAAGCCTGTTCCTACGTGGCAGGCCGCCTATACCACCCTGTCTTCCATCGCTCTGCAAGCCGTCCGTCAAACCGAACCCAAGTTGGGAGATCGAGTTCTTGTGATGGGGCAGGGCTTAGTTGGATTGCTCATAACAAACCTGCTCAAACTCTCCGGAGCACGCGTGATGGCGGTCGATCTCATCCCCAATCGCCGTGGTTTCGCTGAAGCCATGGGTGCTGAGAAAACCGTCATCCTCGGCGAACAAAACCTTTCGGACGAGGTGCGACTCTGGACCGATGGCTATGGCGTGGATGCCGTTGTCATCTGCACGGCGAGTCAAAGCAACACCCCTATCGAACAAGCTGCCGAGGCCTGCCGTGATCGTGGACGATTAGTTGACGTTGGCATCACGAAAATCGAATTGCCATGGCGGTTATTCGCCGAAAAAGAATTAGATTTTCGGTTTTCCCGCTCCTACGGTCCCGGTCGATACGATGCCTCCTATGAGTGGGGCGGCCAAGATTACCCCATCGGATATGTGCGATGGACCGAACAACGCAATTTCCAAGCCTGTCTGCACCTCATGGCTGGAAATCAGATTAATCTGGCTGCCATCACCACCAAGCGAGTTCCCTTCCTAAACGCGCTGGATGTTTATAAGGATTTGGCTGCTGGAACCAGTGAGATCGGCATCGTCCTCGAATACCCTGCTGGGAGTCCCCCTAAAATACCATCGTCAATCACCTCAGGAACCGAGATCCCTGTTCAGAAAACCGATTCGCCTAGGTCCCCTCGGGTTCACCAACCGATTCGTCGTCTCGACATCATCGGTGCCGGTAATTTTGCCCGCACGATGCTCCTGCCGCACCTGAAGGGCAGGATTGATTTTGGGACCGTTGTGAACGCGACCTCGTTGAGTGCCAATCACGTCAAAACCAAATTCGGATTTGCGGAGGCTTCCACTAACCCAGCGGATTCTTTCAAGGATTCTGCGCCTCGCGGAGTGATAATCTCCACGCGCCACAATCAGCACGCCCCACTCGTGGTTGAGGCACTCAAAGCGAATAGGGACATTTTCATTGAGAAACCCATCTGTCTTACTCCTGCTGAACTCGTTCAGATAGACCAAGCTTACAAAGCGAGTAAATCCTCTGTTCAAGTGGGCTTCAACCGCCGTTTCGCACCTGCCAGCACGATATTGCAGAAGTTATTGAAGGGTGCGGTAGGTCCCAAATCGATTTCCTACAGAGTGAACGCAGGCAAACTCGATCCCCAACATTGGTTCGCCAACATCACAGAAAGCGGCGGTCGGGTCATTGGAGAAACTTGTCATTATTTCGACTACTTTTGTTTCCTGTTCAACTCGCGTCCAACCCGGATTTTTGCACAGCCTATCTGGCCATTAGCCGGTAAGCAGGATTATCCTGACAGCATTACGGCGCAGGTCGAATTCGCCGATGGCTCCTCGGGTCAATTGACTTACAGTGCTGTGGGCGATCCTTCCTATCCGAAAGAATCATTCACTCTTTTCGCTTCGGGTTTGGTTGCTGAAGTTCAAAATTTTCTCGAGCTTCAAGTTTGGCGAGGTCGCAAGCACTCCAAGACCAAATTTAATTCCAAAGGACACCCTGAGCAAATGGAGGCTTGGCTTGGTTTTCTGAGCGGCTCGACAGATCATCCATTTCCTTATGAGTCCTCAAGGATTTCAATGGCTCTCACATTCGCAGCGGTCAAGTCCATCCAAGAAGGCCGTAGCATCGAGGTAGTGCTCTGACCCCATGAGTAAACTCGCTTGGTATTGGCATCGTCTGTGGGCCATGAGCCCTAGCGAACAGTTTCTCCACGCCCGCAAAAAATTCCGACAACGCCTCGACCTGTTGTCCCTTCCTCACTGGCCCGAGTTGCCCTCGACAGTCAGGCCGTTTCCTAACCTGCCATCGATTGCGACTGCTCCAGAGGAACTGCGCATCAAGCTCCGCGCTGACGTGGATGAAATTATGGCGGGACGTTGGAAAGCCTTCGGCCACATTCCTATTCAGGTCGATGATCCGCCTTTGTGGCATTCGGATCCTATCGTTCGTGAGAATTTTTTAAGCACAAAACCAAGCTTTCAATTAGATCATCGCAAGCAGCCTAGGGCAGGGGACATCAAACTGATCTGGGAACCAAACCGTTGGAATCAACTCGTTAGGTTGGCACTCGGGGCTTACCTCCTCAACGATCAAAAAGCTGCCAATACATGCCAATCATGGCTGGCGGATTGGCAGAAGAATAACAGGCCCTACACCGGCCTGAATTGGACGAGTGGACTTGAAACGGGTCTTCGCCTTCTTCAACTCGTTTGGATCGACGCGCTCCTTCAAGCCTCGAGTTTTGCCAAGCCTCAATGGTCCAGCATCTGCCGCGACTTGGCGGGTTCTCATGCGCATTACACGTGGCGGTATTGCTCCTTTGGCTCCTCGGCGAACAACCATCTTATCGGTGAGTTGGCGGGTCTGGTCCTTGCCCTCGCCCGTTGGCCTGAGTTGGAAAAAGTTTCGACCTCGCTGAAAGTAATTAAAACACTTTTCGAGAATGAGGTTCTCCTCCAGTTTGATGCAGAAGGGAACAACCGTGAACAAGCTCTAGGTTATCACCTTTTCTCATGGGAATTCTGCTGGCAGGCGAAAGTCGCACTCGACACGGTGGGGCTTGGAATTTCGACTGCTGCCACACAACGACTTGAATCAGCCGGGCGATTCTATGGCGACTTCAAAATCCAGGGCGATCCTTGGGATTTTGGGGATTCCGACAATGCTTTTGTTTCACCTTTTTTCCTCGATGAAACCCAATCTTCCGATGAATGGAGAGCTTGGTTTCGAGGCGAACCCAGCCCGGCACTCTCGTGGTGGTGGGGTGATCATTTCAAGAAAACCTTCCCCGGACTTCCGTCGATTACTCGAGTTCTCCCTCAATCCGGTTATGCGGTTTCGCGCAATGGAGAAGCTGTCCTCAGATTGGATGCCTCGCCATTGGGATTCCTTGCCACCGCAGCCCACGGTCACTTGGACGCCCTCCACGTGTCGCTCTGGCACGGAGGCCAGCCAGTCGTTATCGATCCCGGCACTGGAGCCTACTATCACGACTCGACAGTCCGCGATTACTTGGCTTCTTGGGAAGCCCACAATGGGCCCCATTACTTTGATGAATCCTCCCCCAGACGCCTCGGGACATTCCTTTGGGCGGACGCCCATCCCATCCCAATGCTGCGAGTTGAGGGGGCCACGCTCCAGTCATTCGTAGGTGAGGTCAACATTGGCAAACGGACCACACGCCGAACCATTCATGAACTCGAAAAAGGATCCGGATGGACCGTAGTGGATGAAGGCAGCGATGAGGGTTGCCTTGTGGTGACTTGGAAATTCGCCCCGGGAATTCGTATCGACCAGATTTCTCGAAACGTTTTCCGCCTCCATTTACGCGATCGCAAGTTCATCCTCGAGACTGACAATTGGGAAGCCGAACAATTAACGCCTCCCGCAAACCCCGATGCAAAAGGTTGGACGCGAGCTGATTTAAACGAGTCCGACCTCGCAGTCGTCTGTTCCCCCAATTTCCGTCGTCTCTGTGTTTCGACCCAGCTCCGACTCGAGAGCGACACCCGGCAGGGCCAAAAGCACACCACCACCTTTCGTCTGGAAGTCTAAGATGTCGCCGAAGCCTGCCATCCTGATCATTGTGGAAAACCTTCCCGTGCCGCTTGATCGTCGGGTCTGGCAGGAGGCGTGCGCACTGCGGGATATCGGTTACGAAGTGGTGGTGATCTGCCCTCAAATGAAGGGCTACATACTTCCTGCAGAAACCCTCGAAGGGATCCAAATTTACCGCCATAAAATCAGCGTAGAGGCGAGGGGGACAGTGGGTTTTTTCCTCGAATACACCTCCGCAATCTGGGGAGAGACCGTCCTCGCTTGGAGGGCATTTTGGCGTCACCGATTCAAACTCATTCACCTTTGCAATCCACCAGACATCCTGTTCTTGGTGGCGTGGCCATTCAAACTCTTCGGAGTGCGCGTCATTTTCGATGTCCACGATCTCTGGCCCGAGATGTTCGAAGCCAAATTCAAAAAAGGCGGACTGCTTCACGGTGCGGTCAAACTAGCTCAACGATTGACCTACGCTTGCGCCGATGTGGTCTTAGCCACCAACCAGACCAACCGATTAGCTGCGCTTCAGAACGGAAAGAAAAACTCCGAGGATGTATTCCTCGTTCGGACAGCTCCAAAAATCCCCAATATCGAAATTCCCGCTGAACCATCCCTTAAAAAAGGACGACCATACCTTGTGGGATACGTGGGTGTGATGGGAAGTGCTGACGGGGTCCATTACTTGATCGAAGCCATCAACCACATCGTGAACACGTTAGGACGCCGTGATGTGCAATTCCTGCTGATGGGGAACGGCCCAGAGTTTGATTCCTTAGTCGCGCTAAGGGATCAGTATAACCTCCAAAACTACGTCGATTTTCCCGGTTGGGCTCTCAATGATTACCTTTTTAAGGCCTTAAAAACTATCGATATAGGGGTAACCTGCGACCCACCCAACCCTTACAACCACTCCTGCACGATGAACAAAGTCCTCGAATACATGGCCTTTGGTAAGCCTCAAGTCATGTTCGATCTCGTCGAAAGCAGAGCCTCTGCCGAAGAAGCAGCCCTTTACATCCCCGGTGAATCATCGCTTCGCTTGGCGGACGGAATTCTGGAGTTACTGGATGATCCAGTCCGCCGCGAAAAAATGGGTCAAATCGGTGCTTCAAGACTCCATTCCGAACTGAATTGGGAGCGTTCAGTTGCAGAACTGGAACGCGCCTACGCACGAGCTTTGCGCTAGGAAATACACGATTTGTGTTTCTAGGTTGCTCAAACTCATCAGGTCGGTAAGGTAGGAATTACCCGATCGAATGAGTGGAGCGAACGTAGAGCCAAGACCGAGTCTGTTGCAGGAGTTCAAAACCGAGCTCATCCATTATTGGAACCCGTGGCCTCACAAAATCCTTTTCGGCTGCTTATTTACTGCTTGGGTTCTGCTATTTGACCACTTTGGCAACTCAACTTTAGGCTACATGAACACGCCATCTATCTTCGGATGGCTAGAGTATTGTTACTACAACTCCGAGGACGACAGTTTCGGTCGATGGATTCCGCCGATGGTGATTGGCCTTTTCTGGTGGAAACGACAAGAAATGCGCGACGCGATCACGGGTCCGTGGCTGGGTGCACTCCCCATCCTGATCGCAGCGATCATCCTCCACCTCGCCGGATACATGATCCAACAAACACGGATCTCAATGTTTGGGTTCCTATTGGGAATCTACTCACTTCTTGGTCTGACTTGGGGACGTAAGTTTATGTGGGCCAGCACGTTCCCGATGGTTCTCCTTATTTTTTGCGTTCCCCTGAACGCCTTGGCTGAGACGATCACGTTCCCCATGCGAATCCTCATCACCAAACTATCCGTCGGGGCGGCCCACAATGTTTTGGGGATCGAGGTGTTTCGCAATGGTTCCCAAATCATGAACGCCCAAGGAGTTGCGATGTATGATGTTGCACCCGCCTGCAGCGGCATCCGAAGTCTGGTTACCTTGGTGGCCCTGAGCTCCATCTATGGCTTCACCAGTTTCAAAACTGGGTGGAAACGGGGTCTGATCATCCTCCTGTCCCTTCCGCTCGCGATTTTAGGGAATTGGGTGCGGGTAACCACAGTCATCGTCGTAGGAGAAGCCTTCGGTCGTGATTACGGATTGATGATCGAGCAGAAATTTGGTTTTATCACTTTCGCGGTGGCTCTAGGGACACTGTTACTCATCGGTTCTTACCTGCGTGAGGATGTCGCGCAAAAGCCAGCACCGAACAACCCAACCTCGGATCCAAAGCTCGCATGACCCGCGCTGAGTTAAAAGTATTTGGACTAGCCTGCCTCATGATGGCCCTTTGTGCGGGCGTGTTACTTCGCCTCCAACGCGTCCAGAAATTGGGAGTTCCGGGTGTTCGTGTCGTGCAGGAATCAATCCGCAACGAATCGGGTCGAATCGTCGCCGACCATAGCGTTCACCTCCCATCCAACGTCGAAGGATTTACCTTCGAGAAACAACCCGTCACCGATATGGAGCTGAATTGGCTCCCCAAAGATACCACCTACGCCCGTGGACATTACACCGCCAAGGATGGATTCGAGGCCCGCACCAGCGTCGTCCTCATGGGTGCGGATCGGACAAGCATCCACAAACCGCAATATTGTCTCGTCGGACAGGGTTGGCAGATCGAGAAAACCGAAGTCGTCACCGTTCGCATCCCCAAGCCTTACCCATACGACCTCAGAGTGATGAAACTGACGACATCCATCCAACGTCGTATCAATGGCAAACCTCAAAAAATTCACGGTCTCTACACCTATTGGTTTGTCGCCGACCAACAGATGACCCCCGATCACCTTGAACGAATGATGCTCATGGCCAAGGACATGTTGACATCAAACACCTTGCAACGATGGGCCTATATCACTTACTTTTCTGTCTGTTACCCCGGCACCGAAGACGCCATTTTTGAACGGATGAAGCAAGTGATGGCCTTGACCGTTCCGGAGTTTCAGATCTCACCAGGTCCTCAATTAAGGACGGAGCGAGGCCTTGATACACAAGAGCCGGGGAAAAGTATCGCGCAGTTAGAGATCGCGACACCTTAGTCCGACACACCATGCTCCGCCGCAAAAAACAGATTTTCGTCCGAGTGAATAAAGCCTTGGATGGGCTCATTTTTTGCCTCGGGTTATTCCTCGCACATTTCCTCAGAATTCATTCAGAGCTGCCAGATTGGGCGGTGAATATGTTCGATGGATCCCCTGCTATCCGCCCCTTCTCAGTCTGGCTGTGGCTGTTGGTAGTAATTTTTCCCCTAGGTCCCTTCCTACTAGAAACACAAGGTTTCTACGAACGATCGGTCTCCCCTTCACGATTACGCTTGGCATGGGGAGCCGGAAAAACTGCCCTGATTTTCGTCCTCCTTGTCAGCTTCATTTTGATCCTGACAAAACAGGACCTTTCCAGAACCGTCATCATCCTTTTCGGTCCGATGAGCCTCCTGCTCCTCATGCTCAAAGAAGAAGGGTTCCGGTATTACCGCAGCTCAAAACTAGGGAGTGCTCAATGGCAAAAACGGTTTATTCTGGTGGGAACCAAGGCGGATGGCCAAAAACTTCTCGATGATCTGAAAAAGGAAAAATCCGAGGAAATCACGATCGTTGCCCAGTTCGATATCAACGACCATTCCGTAGAGGATCTCGTAGAAGCGATGCACCGCCACTCCGCCAACGGTGTCCTAATCGCCGCCACTCATACCTATTTCGGGCAGATCGAAAAAACCATCCAAGTCTGTGAAGTTGAAGGAGTCGAATCATGGTTATTGGCTGATTTCCTGAACACCCAATTCTCCCATGCCGTCCTCGATGAATACCGGAACCGGCCGATCCTGATCTTCCGTCGAACCCCTGAAGATTC
>SXGT01788997.1_pt1 | contig 14708 bp, 19 predicted proteins | sample 3176221 | NCBI WGS metagenome assembly SXGT01 (sample SAMN11356862, study PRJNA531348) | freshwater metagenome | isolation source: freshwater sample F1-120 | place: China: Fuxian Lake, Yuxi | collected 2017-12-25
GACCGAGGGCAGCGTCGACCTCGCGCGCATGGCCGGGCTCGACCCCTCGGGCTGCATCTGCGAGATCAGGAGGGAAGACGGCACGATGGCGCGCCTGCCGGATCTCAAGGTCTTCGGCGAGAAACACGGCATCCGCATCGTGGCCGTGGCCGACCTCATTCGCTGGCGCCTCACCCACGAGCGCCTGGTGAAGTGTGAGGTCGAGACGGTGATCCACACCCCCGAGCACGGCGAGTGGAAGGCGCGCGTGTATCGCAGCACCGACCTCGGCTTGCACCTGGTGCTGTGGAAGGGCGAGCTCGACAAGGGCGGTCCCGTGCTCACGCGCGTGCAGACGGCGTGCGCCCCGGCGGACGTGTTCCGAGTGCTCTCCAGCGACAGCAGCGACCAGATCGACGCGGCCCTCCGCGCGATCAGCAAGGAAGGACGCGGCGCGTTGCTCTATCTCCACGTCGATGGCGGTCGCGACCCCTCGGGCACGCTGAACCGCATTCGTGAGCACCTCACGCCCGAGACGGCCATGCCCCAGCCTCCCGATGCCATCCGCGAGCTGGGCACCGGCTCGCAGATCCTCGTCGACCTCGGCGCCCGCGAGCTGCGGCTACTCACCAACAACCCGCGCAAGATCGTGGGCCTCGAAGGCTTCGGCCTCACGGTCGTGGAGCGCGTGCCGCTGGCCATCGCGCCCCATCCGGATAGGCGCCGCTTCCTCGAATCTCGACGCACGCAGCTCGGGCACCTGCTCGGGCAAGAAACTCCGGAGTAGCGCCGATGCCCCGCGTTCTCGAAGGCAAGCTGGTGGACAAGGGCGGTCGCTACGCGATCGTCGCGGCGCGCTTCAACGAGCTCATCGTGGAGCGGCTCGTGGCCGGCGCGGTCGACACGCTGGTGCGCCACGGCGTCGAAGACGCGAACATCGACGTGGTGCGCGTCCCCGGCAGCTTCGAGCTGGGCGTCAGCTGCAAGCGCCTGGCCAAGAGCGGCGACTACGACGCCGTCATCGCGCTCGGCTGCGTGATCCGCGGCGGCACTGCGCATTTCGAGCACGTGGCGGGGCAAGCCGCGAGCGGCGTGCAGGCCGCGGCGATGGAGTCTGGGCTGCCGGTCATCTTCGGCGTGCTCACCACCGAGAACGTGGAGCAGGCCCTCGACCGCGCCGGGGTGAAGATGGGGAACAAGGGCGGCGAAGCCGCGCTCGCGGCCATCGAGATGGTCGACCTCTTCCGGGTCCTGGCCTAGCCCATGAAGCCGGGACGCCGTCGCGCGCGCGAGTTCGCGCTGCAAGCCTTGTACGCTGTTGATACCGGCAACACGCACGGCCCGGCCGCGCTGTCGGGTTTGTGGAGCTCCTTGCTCGACGAGCTGGCCGAGCCCGTCGACGAGGCGGTGACCGCCGAGGAAACCGAGTTCGCGCAGGAGATCGTGCGCGGCGTGCTCGAAGATCGCGACGGTCTCGACCGCCGCATCGAGACCGCCTCGGAGAACTGGCGTCTCGCCCGCATGCCCGTCGTCGACCGCAACGTGCTCCGCCTCGGAGCCTGGGAGCTGGTCTACCGGCCCGACATCCCGGGGAGCGTGGCGATCAACGAGGCGATCGAGCTGGCCAAGAAGTTTGGCGGCGCCGAGTCGCGGGCCTTCGTGAACGGCATCCTCGACCGCATCGCCAAGGAAGTGGGGCGCGGCGGCCGTCGCAAGAACTAGAGCGCGTAGCTCCGCTCCAGGTACTCGCAGATCGACGCGCTCTCGAACAGCGCCGTGCCGCTGTTCGGGTCGCGGAGGTAGGGAAACTGCCGCTTTCCCGTGGCCTCGATGAAGGCCGGCCGCTTGTTCGAGCCGCGCGCGATGTTGTGGAGCCGGTAGGGCAGCTCCAGCTCGCAGAGCCTCTCGCGGACGAGGCGACAGTAGGGGCTCAGCTCGTAGCTCCATAGTTCCAGGGGCTCTGCGGGCGCTCGCGAGGGCCGCGCGTCGCGCCCGTACCCCGCCCGTACCGTGGAAGAAGCCGCCGAGAGGGGCATGAAGAACGGCGCCGCGAGGAACCAGGAGGGCGAGCCCGCCCCGTAGCTCTGGTAGAGATGCTTCACGATGTCGCCGCTCTCGTAGATGGGGCGGTCGCCATCGACGAGGAGCGGGAATTGCACCTTGCCGCCCAGGGCAATCGCCTCGGTACGGAATCGCGTGCCTCCCTTCGGGCAGGGTTTCACGAGGAGTTCGAGGTCGAGCACGGTGGCGGCCTCGCGCACCTTCCGGCAGAATGGGCAGGCCTCGAACTCATACAGTGTCGGCGGCGCGGCGGGACGTGGCCCGAGCGTGGTCACCCAGCCGCCGTGCCCGAGCCGGAGGCCGGTGCCGATGTAGGTGGTGACGATGTCGTAGAGGCGACTCATGGCGCGGCGATAGGGGGTGACTAACTTCTCGCGGTGTTTCCCATCCGCGACAGCATCGCGCCGCGCCGTAGCCCCGTGCTGGTGCCGCTGCTCATTGCCGTCAACGTGCTGGTGTACCTGTACATGTTGCCCATGCCGGCGAGCGTGGAGGAGGCGTGGGTCACGCTGCACGGGCTCGTCCCCGCCCGTTTCTTCGCGGGCCTCGGCGATCCGGCGGCCTTCGTCCCCGCCTTCACCTCGATGTTCCTCCACGGCGGCCTGCTCCACCTCGCAGGAAACATGTGGTTTCTCTGGATCTTTGGCGACAACGTGGAGGATCGGCTCGGTCGACTCGGTTTCGTGGTGTTCTACCTGTTGAGTGGCCTCGCGGCGGCGGCGGGTCAGCTCTTCGCTGAGCCCACGAGCACCATCCCCATGGTGGGCGCGTCGGGCGCTATTGCCGGGGTGCTCGGTGCCTACATGCGGCTCTACCCGCGGGCACGCGTGGAGGCCGCGGTGCCCATCCTCCTGTTCATCCAGATGATCGAGCTGCCGGCGGTGATGTTCCTCGGCTTGTGGTTCGTGATGCAGTTTCTCGGCCTGGGCAGCCCCGGGGTGGCCTGGTGGGCGCATATCCTAGGTTTCGTCGCTGGCTTCTTGCTGTCCTTCCTCGCGCCGCGGCGCGCCGAGCCCGACCGTCGGGCGCCGGCTCGCTACGTGCGCTATCGCCGCCGGGCGTAGAGGCGCAGCACGTTGGCCATGAGCGCTAGGCCGTCGTGACTTCGCACCGACTCGGGATGGAACTGCACGCCGCCAAGGGGAAGAGTCTCGTGGCGCAGCCCCATCACCTGACCGTCGCGGGTACGCGCGGTGACCCGCAAGACCTCAGGTGGCGCGTACACTGCGAGCGAGTGGTAGCGGGTGAAGCGAGAAGGGGAGGGGAGACCGGCGAAGACGTCGAGGCCTTCGTGGTGGACGAGGCTCGTGCGCCCGTGGACGGCGCGCCGGGCCGGCCCCACGCGGCCACCCAGCGACAGGGCGATGGCCTGCATGCCGAGACAAACGCCGAAAATCGGCGCCGGTCGCCTCGTGACGGCCTCCATGATCGCGGGATGGACCTCCGGTCGCCCCGGGCCCGGTGAGAGCACGATGAGATCGTGCTCATCGGCCTCTGCGGGCAACTCGTGCCTCACGACGCGAACGGCGGCGCCGAGCTGGCGGAGCTGCTGGACCAGGGAGCCGGTGAAGCTGTCGAGCGCGTCGATCACGAGCACGCGTGGCGGCGTTGACACGCTGGTGAACTAGCCTGTCGACCGGCGGCGCTGCCGTGCTTACAGACAGCGGGCACTTTCCGTGCCAGATTACGTCCAGGAGTCACGATGGAAACCGCGACCGAAACCGAGACCGAGACCAACGCCCCCGCTGCCCCCGTGCCCACCGTGCGCGTCACGCCCGATGGCGTGAAGCACATCAAGCGCCTGCTCACTGAGAACGACATGCAGGGTTACGGCCTCCGCTTCGGCCTCCAGGGCGGTGGTTGTTCCGGCTACACCTACGACCTCGGCTTCGAGGAGAACCCCCAGCCGGAAGACGAGGTGCACGAGATCGACGGCGTGCGCGTGTTCGTCAACCCCTTGCACCTCGAGTACCTGCGCGGCTCGCAGATCGACTACCGCGACGAGCTCATCGGGGCCGGCTTCCACATCGAGAACCCGAACGTGAAGCGCTCCTGCGGCTGTGGCACCAGCTTCGACGTCTAGAGAGCTCACGATGCGGCGTGCTTGACGGTCTCTAGCTGAGGCCTTAGAAGCGTGCCGCTTCCGGCCAGGTAGCTCAGTTGGTAGAGCACAGGACTGAAAATCCTGGTGTCGACGGTTCGACCCCGCCCCTGGCCACCCTCTCCAGCGCCACCCCCTCGCGATAAGCGGCGGCGGTGGCGCTGCTGCTTTTTCTGGCCTGCTCGAGTGATGCCTGCCGGCAGCTCTGCGCCGACGTGGCCCAGTCGATCGACGGCTGCCTCGACGAGTGGGGCGCCACCTGGGAAGACTTCGACGTGGCCGAGCGCACCGCCTTTGGCGACCGTTGCCGCTCCGAGTGGGACGCGGAGCGCGTAGACCTGGAACCGCGCCAGCTCGACGCGGCCACCAACGAGTGCGCCGCCACGCAGCAAGATCTCGACCAGGTGAGCTGCGACGAGCTGCGGGCGCTTTACTTTGAGCCGTAGGGGCGAGGGCGATCAGGGGATGGCGGTGTCGGCGTCTGGGGAGCAAGCCTCAACGGTAGGCCCGGCGAACAGCGAGTAGATCAACTGGCGACCACGACGCACATGCGCCCAAGGCCATACGCCGCGACTACCCCGACCCAGCCCCAGCAGTAGACGCCGAGAAATCTAGGTGATGGGCGGGCGCCGGGGATGAGCAGGAGGGGCGTGCTGAGTGCAGCTAGGCGAAGCAGAGGGGCGAGCGCGTCGACTTGCAGCAGCTGGTCCGGTTCGAGGACGCGCGTAACGACGAGGAATTGGCTGGTCATGACGCCGAGCATCGCCAACGCCATCGTGGCGGGAACTGCGCAGGCGATTCGCGACACTGCGGCGAGGAGCTGCCGCCTAGTCACGATACTCGACAAGGAAGCCACCGAGGTCAAAGCTCCACGAGAGCAGGGTGGCGGCTGCACCGAGGAGCAGGATCGTCTCCGCCGCGTCGCCTCGGGCCTTGGAGATCCCCGAGACCACGGGCCAAGCGAGGAAGGCGAGCCCTGCCCACAGGAGCGCAGAGGCGTGGGCAACCGCCGCGAATTCAAACGGGCCCTCAGGCCGGTACCCCGGAATCGCGACGCCCGTTCCATCGGCGCCCACGAGGTAGTGGCCATAGACGAAGTAGCTGACACACACCGCGCCGGGAGCGGGCGCGAGCGCGAAGCGCGTCGCCCAAGCGCCCCATCGCAACCACTCTCCGAGACGACGCATCATGGGGGGCACGATGCACAAATGCCGGCGATGGGCTGACCGCCGCAGGCGTCGCCAGTCACTGTGTATCCGTCGGTGCCGTCGGGCGTCAGGATCAGCCAGTCACCGTCCTGCACCTTATAGAACGAGATGGTGCCATCGTCGTTCACGACCTGAACATTGTCCCAGTCCGTACCGTACCAGCCCTCGCACGCGACACCGCCTGTTGGCACGACGGTCACCGCCTCAACGCCGTAGCCCTTCTTGCACGCAAAGGCTGTCACCGACTGCGGGAGGAGGTTCATGACGCAGCCTGGTGCCAGCTTCCGCCTTGGCACCCGGAGCGGCACCGGAACCTCGGGCGCCTCGCGCTCGCAGCCCCAGAACTTCGGTGTTTCCTGTGAGGTTCCTGACGCCATGTGCTGGAGCTGAAAGAGGAAGTCGTACCGACACCAGCAGCCCACCGCCTCGCCGACCGGTGTGACTCGTCGGAAGGGAGTGCACTGGAAGACCCAACGGAAGTCCTCCGACGGAGCTTCTGCATTATGAAACTCCTCCATCGTCTTTGCCACACACGCGCACTCGAGGACGCCAAAGAGGTCGAGGACGGTCGGCGGCTCCAATCGGTGCACCTCATCCACCGCTCGCCGTGCAGGGTGCGCCGCGTGCGGCTCAGCGTCGCGCGCCGCGCTCCGCCGCCGTCCCGGTGGGTGCGCCAAGCCAGTGTGGCTTTCACCGCCCGGGCATGTCCCGCCACACCCGCACCCCTCAACTTGGCGTTGTGCTCCTTCCTCGTGACCACCCTTCAGCGTCGACGCGGTCCGGAGTGAGAAGGGGGCCGAGTGGCGGAGCGGGGCTGCGGTCTCGCGCAAGAACTCCGCGACGGTCCTCGGCCTGACCGCCGGGGCCACCCCGGCGGACGCGAAGCCGGCCAGCGCCTCGCTCCACCCCGCGGGCAGCTCCCAGTCCCTCGAGCCGCGCGGAGCAACCGGCGCCCCGGGAGCGCTCGGCCTGCCCCAGGGCTCGCCTGCACGCCGGTCCGCATCCCGCCCCCGGGCGTCGTCAAGCGCGGCCAGCACCGATACGCGCGTGTAGTCCCGTCGCATCTGCGCAGTGGCTGCCGCGGCGCCGCAGGTGCCCGGCGCGGTCATCCTACGCCTTCCGCCCGGCGAGCATCGCGTACACGCTGGCGCGCCCGAGGGCCGAGCCACTGGAGTTGCCATAGGCGATGCCGAACTGGATCCACATCTTGTTCGTGATGGTCGGCGTCAACTCGCCCGTGTTCGCCTCGCCGGCGGCCGAGCGCCAGGTGTCGAAGGCCGTGTCCCAGGCGTCGGGTGCCTCGGTGCTCGTCGCGGCGGTGCGGTACACCAGCCGGTAGCGAAAGTTGCCGGTGAGATCCACGCAGTTCAACGCCGCCTTGATCTTCGCGGCGAGGCGGGCCGGCATCCACGCGGTGATCGCGATCACGTCGGTGGTGTCGCTCAGCGTGGTGAGCTCGCCGGCGTAGTTGCCGATCGGGCCGCCGCACTTGTCGTCCACGAAGCTCGCGTCGACATCGGCCCGGCCGCCGGTGCCCGAGGACAGGCTGTAGGCCACGCCGAGGCGGTAGAAGAACTTCGAGGCGCCCGCCGACGTGACGTCGTCGGTGCTGTAGGCCTCGCCCGCGCCGGCTCGCATCTGGCTGTCGAGCAGCGTGGGCGCGTCGGGGTTGTCGGTGCGCGTCGGTGCGAACTGGATCGTGGGCCGGGATTGGAAGTTGCCAGTGACGGCGCGCCGCTTGAGGACCGAGTCGACGTTGGCCAGCCCGATGCACACCCGCCAGCCGGTGAACCAGGCGTAGACGGTGTCGGAGCTGTAGGCGGTCAGCGCTTGCTGGATGGTGGCGGCAGGGCTTCCACACGACGACATGATGGCACTCTCGGGGATGCCCGTCGAGCGTACGAGCGTGGCGCCGCCGCGGCGAGCATGACTCATGCAGAGAGAGAGAGAGATTACGGGATTTTGAACTCCGTGCCGCAGGGTCTTGACGTCGCGACAGGATTGAGAATTTTGAGTTTCAGTCGCGACGCCGAATCGACACCCGGGGATCCCCCAGCACTCGCTCCGCCGGGTGTCCCAGCACCGGCGCGGGGCCGCCGCCCATCGTCGCGCTGAGCACCCACCATGCGGCCTCGGAGCCGCTCCTCAGGTGTGGCCCCGCCAGGCCTTGGACTCGGTGCCCCGACACCAGGGCGCGTCGCCACGCCGCGCCGCCCTCGTCGTCGAGCTGTCGCGAGGGCAAGAGGTAGGCGAGGCCGCCGTCGGCGCGCGCCGCGCGCGTCGCGACCGCGATGTAGGGCGGAACGGCGAGGACGAGGTCGGCGAGCCGACTCGGGCGCGTGACGAGGTGGGCACGGGGCACCAGCGCCTCGTGGAGCGACCGGGCGTGCACGTCGCCCTCCATCACCTCGATCTCGGGCACGCCGAGGGATTCCAGGGCGAGGGCGAGCGTGCCGACGCCACCCCCGAGCACCAGTGCGTGGCGGGTCGGCCCGGTGGTGGCGGTGCGCGCCGCCTCCGCCACCCGCATCGCCAGCTCACGCGCCGGCTCGCCGAGGTGGCCGATCACCAGCTGCGGGAAGATGGCACCCCCGGCGAAGCGTGCCACCACGCTGCTGTCGCGAGGCTCGCGCAGGCGCAGCTGCGCGGTGAGACCGAGATCGTGAGGGGCGCGCGCCGGGCGGCTCGCCCGCAAGAGGCCGGCCACAGCGGCGGCGGTCCAGGGCTCGCTGGCCAGCGTGTTGACGGCGATGGCACCGGCGTCGTCGGCGTCGCCGCCCGAGGCCAGCGTCATCGCCCAGGCTCGGAGCGCCTCGCCGACGAGGGCATCGATCACGCGGAAAAGACCTCGTGCATGGCAGCGAGTTGCGCGTCGCGGAGGAAACCACGCGCCCTCACGCGGCGTCGCCCGGCCTCGCCGCGGCTTCGCGCCTCGGCGGGGTCGTCGATCACGGCGCGCATCGCGACACGCAAGGCGTCGGCGTCGCCGGGTGGCACCACCCAGCCCACTTCCTCGTCCACCAGCTCGGGGAGCCCTGACACGCCGGTGGTGATCACCGGGAGGCCGCGCGCCATCGCCTCGATGAGCACCACGGGGATGCCGTCCATGTCGCCGTCCTGGGCCCGGCGGCACGGCAAGACCAGGGCCGTGGCGCGCGCCATCGCCGACAGACACTCCGCGTGGGGCCGCAAGCCGAGCACCTCGACCTCCTCATGGGTCGCGAGGTTGGAGTAGACCACGATCCGGGCCCGCCGATCGAGGCCGCGCGCGGCTTCCAGCAGCGTGTCGAGACCCTTCTTGGGCACGTTGCGGCCGGCGAACATCAGGATTGGGGGTGCGCTTGGCTCGGCTGCGGCGAGCGGCAGCGCCACGCCCATGCGGACCACCCGCGTTTCGACGCCGTATTGCTCGGCGATGTGCGCCTGGTTGTGCGCGGAGATGGTGAGCACCTCGCGCGCGTCGTGGAGGAGCTCGCCCAGCCCGGGGAGCGGCTTGAACAGGTCGGCCGCGTGGACGGTGAGCGTGTAGGGCACACCGGCGCGCGCACAGGCGGCCCGCGCCCAGAGGGCGGCCTCGCCGGCGAAGTGCACGTGCACGTGGCGAGCGCGGCGGACCAACGCGGCGAGCCAGAGCACGCGGGGGCTCAGCGAGCCGGGGCGTCGCAACCACTCGAGGAGGAGCCGCGGGAGCCAGGGGAGCCAGCCCCAGCGGTGGGGCTGGGCGTGGACCGGGAACGGAAGGGGAAGCTCAACATTTTCCCGCGCATCGAAGGCGGCCAGCTCGATTGGCAGGCCGAGGGCGTGCAGGCCCGCGGCTTCGTCGCGCACGAAGGTTTCCGAGAGCGCCGGGTGGTAGCGAACGACGTAGAGGATCACGCGACGACTTCGCGGAGGAGCGCGTCGATGTCGCGAGCGCGGTCGGTCCAGGTGCGCAGGAGCGGCGGCGAGGTGCCCGCGGCGAGCGCCCGCCGGACCGCCTCCGCCAGCGACGTCGCGTTGCCGGGCTGGTAGTAGAAGGGCCGGTCCCCCGCGATCTCACGCACCGTGGGCAGGTCGGCGGCCACGATGGGGATCCCGGTGGCGAGGTAGTCCCACAGCTTGAGCGGCGAGGTGAGGCGGCGGCCGAAGAGGTTGTCGTCGAGGGGCAAGAGAAGCGCGTGGTAGCGAGCGATGACCGCGGGGAGCTCCCCCGTGGGCACCGTGGGACGCACGCTCACGCTCGCGGGCACCCCCGGCGGTGCGCCACCCACCATCTCGAGCCGCACGCCCTCGGGCCAAAGGGGCAAGCTGTCGAACACGTGTTGCAGGCCCTTGTAGGCACGCGGCGAGCCGGTGTAGCCGACAATCGGCGTAGGACTTGGATCGCGCGCGAGCTGCCGGTCGGGGCGGGTGGCGTTGTGGATCACGCGTCGTCGCGCAGGCAGCGCGTTGCCGTAGGTCTCTTCGAGCGCGGCCATCGTGCCGCCGCAGTTGCTCACCAGCGCCGAGACCCGCGCCAGGGTGGCGCGCTCCAAGGCCTCCACCGGGCCTGACTCGTCGCCCCGGTCGAGGGCCACGAGCTTCGCGCAGTCGTGCGCCTCGAACACCACGCGCGCCGGGCGTGGGCAGAGTTGCACATACTTCATCTCGCGAGCGTAGACGATGCTGTCGCGACCCGAAGTGTATGCCCAGCGGGCGGCGGCGAGGCGGAACCACCAGCCGGCCGCCGGTCGCCAGCGGGTCGACGCCACCCGGAGGTCGAGCGTTTCAATGGGTTCTAGGCCCCACGTTGCCAGCGGGTCGGCGTCGGAGTTGCCCCGGTCGGCGAGCAGCGTCACCCGGTGGCCGAGGGAGGCGAGCGCGTGGGCGGTGTGGATTACCTGCACGTCCTGCGCGCGCATGGATCCGGCAACGGGGCGGTAGAGGTGGAGGATTTCCAACTGGAGGCGCTGGCAGCTTCGGGTCGGGCGGATAACCGTGCGCCGCTCAAGGAGTAGCGCTCATGTTCCGTCGTTCTCTCGCCATCGCCGCCCTCGCGGCCGCCATCGCCCTTCCCTCCGCCGCCCTCGCCGGCAAGAAGGAAGCCACCACCACCACCACCCAGCCCGAGATCCAGCTTCTCGGCGTCGAGGCTTTCGACGGCGTGCTCGGCTCCGCCAAGGGGATCCAGGACAAGATCAAGACCCAGACCTCCACCATGGCCACCGCGCGCGCCAACGTGAACACCGCCCTTGGCGTGGCCACCGATGCGCCCTTCAAGACCGCGGTCGACGATCTCAAGGCCAAGGCCGGCGACAAGATCAGCGTGGCCATGGACGGCACGATGCCCAAGCTGAAGGCTGGCGACGGCGTCCCGGAGAACGTGACCCAGGGCATCGACGCGGTGAACGGGCTCGTCACCGCCGGCAAGACCACGATCGACACCTGCGTGGCCCTGCAGGCCGAGATCACCGGCCTCATCTCGCAGGTCCAGGCCTTCCCGGCCCAGCTCCCGAGCGTGCTCAAGAGCAACCCGCTCGACATCCCCAAGAAGACCAAGATGCTCGCCGACGACATCAAGATCATGGGCGACACCCCCAAGCTGCTCGACACGATGGTGAAGGAAGCCGAGGGCATCTTCAACGACGTCAAGGCCGTCTTCGGAGGCTAGTTCGGTCGCTCGGCGACAGGTGCGAAAAGTTTTTCGCACCTGTCGTTGACGGTCGTCAACCCCAGGGGTATTGCAGCTTCATGTTGCTGCTCACCGCTGCGGCCCTGGCTCAGGATCCGTCCGCCGTCGTCGAATCGAATGGAACCGTGGTGGTGGAGTGCGTCGTGCCGCAGTCCGAGGCCGAGGTGCGGGCACTCTTGCTCGACCCGCAGAAGGCCGGGGCGCTCACGCCCGAGGTCCTGCAGGTGCAGACCCTGTCACGAGGTGACTGCCTCACGCTCGGCGTCACCGTGAAGGGCGCATGGGACCCGCTCACCTACACCTCGCAGCGTTGTCCCACGGCGCACGGCTTCAAGTTCAAGCTGCTGGAGAGCGACGACATCACCGCCTACGAGGCCGAGTGGAAGCTCGCCGCCCAGCCCGGGGGCGGCACGCGCGTCACCTACCGCGTGCTCACCGAGGTCGACCTGCCGGTGCCCAAGTCTCTCGTCCGCAAGGGCATCATCGATTCGGCCAAGGCTACGCTGAAGTCCCTCGTTGCCCAGCTCGCCCGGTAGTTCCTACTCTTCCTTGTACTGCATCACGAGTCCGCCGTCGCCGGCCACCCAGGCGTTGGCGCCCGACACCCCGTGCACCGCGTAGAGGTTCTGGTTGGTGTCGGTGGTGAGCAACTTCCAGCTTTTCCCGCTCCACTTGAGCGCAGTGCCGGTGTTGCCGACTGCCAGCACATCGTCTTCCTCGGCCACGAACACGGCGTTGATGGTGTTCTTGGTGCCGGTTTCCGGGGTTTCCCAGTCTCCGCCGTCCCAGTGCAAGATCGCGCCCTGGTCGCCGCCCACCCACACGTCCGACGCGCCCGAGCCGCTCACCGAGTGGAAGTTGCCGTCGCGACCGGTGTCTGAGATCGACCAGTTACCCTCGGCGTCGCGGCGGTACACGGCGCCCTCGTCGCCCACGGCGTAGGCGCCGGTACTGTAGGACCACACGTCGTTCATCGTGACGCCCGGCGTGGCCTCCATGGTCCACGCGGTGCCGTCGAAGTGCGCGAGGCCGTTATCGCCCGCCACCACCAGGTCGGCGGCGCTGTTGCCGCTGATGCCCATGTTGTCGCGGCTCCCGATGTTCCACACCGTCCAGGCGGCGGCTGCGTAGATGGCCACCCAGCCGTCGTCGGCGGCGATCGCCATCTCGAGCGTGTCGTCTTTGCCTGCGCCCCAGAGGTCGTTGAGTCCGAGGCCGGCGAGCTCGGCCGGGATCGCCATGGACTGCCAGTCTTCCGACGCCGAGCCAACCCAGGTCTCCGCCCCGTCCGACACGAGGTACACGCCGCTCCCTGAGGAGTAGACGCCCTGGACACTCGACGGGTCGTCGACCTTGTACTTGGTGAAGAGGAGGGGTTCCTCCTCGCCGCTGGTGTCTTCCGTGTCGTCGGCGGTGTCGTCGCCGTCGTTCTCGAAGAGGCCGGAGTCGGCGGTGTCGACCGATACGGGGGTGGTGGGGAAGCAGGCCAGCAGGGAGAGGATCATGCGCCAGCGTATTGCATGGCGGGGCGATTCGTCACGGGCCGAAGGCGACGGCGCCTCAACCGGCGAGCGGCTCCGCGAAGTCCGCCCAGAACTTCTGCGGCGGCACGATGGGGCGCCCCGCGGGGTCGACCTGGAACAGCTCGTCGGTCTCCATGAGCCAGCCGCTGAGCGCGTGGCCGTAGCAGCATCCCGTGTCGAGCCCCACGCTGTGCGGGCGCACCTGGAGGCCGCGCATCGCGTCGTGACCATAGATCACTCGTTCCGGACCCTGCCAGAGCTGCCACCAGAAGGGGTTCTGCCGGTCGATATCGTGCGGCCAGCGGCGCAAGATGATGGCCATCGACGGGTCCGTCCCGCTGACGCCCTCGTGAGGATGCAGCCCAGCGTGCACCGCGATCACCCCGGGTGCCCGCCAGAAAAGCGGCAAGTTCGCGATCCAGTCGCGGGCTTCGTCGGGCAAGGCGGCGCGGGCGGCGTAGGCCTTGCTGGTGGTGGGCCCGTCCCAGATCGCCACCACCTTGAAGTCGTGGTTGCCGAGGATGCAGTCCGGCTTCCAGCTCTGGATGCGCTCCCACACGCCCCGAGGGTCGGGCCCCTTGGTGAAAAGGTCGCCGAGGAGCACGATCTTGTCGGGCTTCGCGTGACTCACGAGCCCGTCGAGCGCCGCCGCGCAGCCGTGGACGTCGCCGACGAGAAGGGTGCGGGTCAAGCGCGGGACAGCTCCTGCAACTTCGTTACGCCCATTTCACCGGCTTTCAAGGCCCGCAGCGCCGAGGGGAGGGCCTTGGCCGCCTGCAGGTTGGTGATGCAGGGCACGCCGAAGCGCAGGCCGCTCAGGCGCATCGCCGCCTCGTCGTACTGGGCCTTCTTACCGAGCGGCGTGTTGATGATGAGCTGGATGTCGCCGTTCTTGATGCGGTCGACCACGTCAGGACGGCCCTCGCGCACCTTCCACACCTTCGTCACCGGGATGCGGTGCCGTTCCAGCTCGGCGGCGGTGCCGCGGGTGGCGAAGAGCTGGAAACCAAGCTCGTGCAAGGCCCGGGCGATGGGCGGGGCCTCGTGCTTGTCGAGGTCGCGGAAGCTCATGAAAACGCCGCCCTGCGTGGGCAAGGAGAGGCCCGCCGCGATGAGCGCCTTGGCGTAGGCCTCGCCGAAGCTCGTGCCCACCCCCATCACCTCGCCGGTGCTGCGCATCTCGGGACCGAGTACGGTGTCGACCCCGGGGAAACGCCGCCAGGGAAACACGGGCGCCTTCACGAAGGAGTAGCCCTGCCCCCAGTTCTTCGACAGGTCGAAGTCGGTGAGTTTCTTGCCGAGGAGTAGCTTCGTCGCGATGCTGGCGATGGGGTGACCGGTGGCCTTCGCGAGGTAGGGCACGGTGCGGCTGGCGCGCGGGTTGACCTCGATCACGTAGACCACGCCGCGCTGGACAGCGAACTGCACGTTGACGAGGCCGAGCACGCCCACGCGCAGCGCGATGCGACGGACGATGTCTTCCATCTCGCGACGGTTCGTCTCCGAGAGCTGCACGGCGGGGAAGACAGTGGTGCTGTCGCCGCTATGGATGCCGGCTTCCTCGATGTGCTCCATCACCCCGCAGATGTGCACGGCGTCGCCATCGCAGAGGGCGTCGACGTCGTACTCCACCGCGCCTTCGAGGAAGCGGTCGATGAGCAGGGGGTGCGATTCCGACACGAGGATCGCCTCGTCGACCGCCGCCTTGAAGTCGGCGTCGTCGAAGCAGGTCTTCATCGCCCGCCCGCCGAGCACGTAGGAGGGCCGCACGAGCACCGGGTAGCCAAGGCGCGCGGCCGCCGCGAAGGACTCTTCCTTCGTGAGCACCATCTCGCCCTCGGGCTGGCGAATCCCCATCTCGATGAGCAGCGCGTTGAAACGTTGGCGGTCCTCGCAGATGTCGATGGCCTCGGGCGAGGTGCCGAGCACGGTGCCCACGCGGTGACTCAGCTTGAGCGGTGTTTGCCCACCAAACTGCAGGATGACGCCGCGGGGTTTCTCGCGGTGAACCACCCCCCGCACGTGCTCGGCCGTCACCGGCTCGAAGTAGAGCTTGTCGGAGGTGTCGTAGTCGTACCTTCCACGCGCAGGAAGCACTGGGCGACATCGTCTTCCTCGAATTGCCGGATGCCGGCCGCACGGTCAAGGCCGGCGAAGAGTGTGCCGTCGTCGAATCGGTCAAGGCC
>SXGT01057010.1_pt1 | contig 14704 bp, 8 predicted proteins | sample 3176221 | NCBI WGS metagenome assembly SXGT01 (sample SAMN11356862, study PRJNA531348) | freshwater metagenome | isolation source: freshwater sample F1-120 | place: China: Fuxian Lake, Yuxi | collected 2017-12-25
AGGCGACGAGCAGAGCGGGCAAATCCAGGAAATCGGCCTGTCGATGTACACCGAACTTCTGGAACGGGCGGTCAACGCGCTCAAATCCGGCCGACAGCCCAGCCTCGACCTGCTGCCGCACGAGGCCGGCCCCGAAATCGACCTGCAATCCCCGGCGCTGATTCCCGACACCTACCTGGGCGACGTGCATACCCGCCTAGTGCTCTACAAGCGCATCGCCAATGCCCGCGACGACGAGGGGCTGAAATCGTTGCAAGTGGAAATGATCGACCGTTTCGGCCTGTTGCCGCCGCAAACCAAGGTGCTGTTCGCCGTGACCGGGCTCAAGCTGAAGGCGGAGAAGCTGGGTATCCGCAAAATCGAGGTGGGCGCCAGCGGTGGGCGGATGCTGTTCCATCCGAATCCGCCCATCGATCCCTTGAAGGTAATCCGGCTGATCCAGACCCAGCCCAAGACCTACAAGCTGGACGGGCCGGACAAGCTGCGCTTCACCGGGGCCTTCGACGCGCCGGAAGCGAAGATCGGGTTCATTGAGAAGCTGGTGGAGGAGTTGGCGGACTAAGAGCGCGATTTCCGGCCAAATCCCTCCAAGAATCAATCAGCCGCCAATTCGAGCCGACTGGCGACATTCCCCTCGCCACTGTCCGCAACCTGCTCCATGGCGCCGTCGGCGATGCGCGCCCGGTCGATGCCGGGACGGCCGGCCAGTTCCGCCATCACCGCCTTGCCGCGCCGCCGCGCTAGTCCGTCGAGTTCGTCCTGCTTCAACGGCGCCGTATCCACCAAATGCCGGAACAGCTTTTCGTAGAAATCGGCATCCTCGCTGGCGCGCCCCAGCAAGCCTCCCACCGCGCCGACCCGCTTGATTTTCTTGCCGCCGGCCTTCTCGTACTCGGCCTGGAAGGCATCCACGGCCGCCGGCCCGCCTTTCTCCACGGCCAGCGCTTCCAGCGCCTGCTGGGTCTTGGCGCCGCCGAAACCCACCTCGCCGGGGTCTTCGCCAGGCTTGAGTTCGATCTCCTGCTTCTTCGCCAGCAGCAAGCGGACCTGTAGCGACTTGAGCGCCTCCCCGTCCAGCTTGGGATCGAAGCGGCCATGCACGGTGAGCTTGAGCTTAGGGCGCTGCACTAGAGCTTCGGCGACCTTGGCGAGCTTTTCCCGCTCGGGGGGTGGAATCCGATCGCTGCCCGGCTCGTGGATGATGTCTCCGAAATTCTCGGTGTCACCGCCGAACACCGAGGCGATGGCGTTGAAGGGCGCCATCACCGTGGTTTTCACGAGGGTCACGAACGCATCCCAAACCAAGGTTCCGTAGCTGAATTGGGGGTTATCCACATCGCCCTCGATCGGTATCGCGGCATTGATCTTGCCATCGCTATCGGTCAGCAGGGCGATCGCGAGATCCAGCGGCAGCGAGGTCGCGCCGGGGCTTTCGACGGCCTCTCCCAGCGTGAACTGTTCCAGCACGATCTTGTTTTCGCTTTTCAAGCGGCGCTCCTCGACCCGGTAGCGCAAATCGAGGTTGAGCTTGCCGGATTGGATTTTGCGCCCGGCGAACGTGGCGCTGTAGGGGGACAGCGAACTCATCGCGACATTGCGAAACACCACCGAGACATCGCTGTAATCCTTGATTCGCGTAGGAATCAAGGAGCCATCCACCTTCGCCTGGCCGTACTCCTCCACGCGCCCCTCGAACTTCAAGGCGACCTTGGCGGAAGCAGCCGTGGAAATCCCCGTGGCCGAACCATCGAAGTCGTGGATATGGGTGGCGAAGGGAATCACCAGGCTGATGTCGCTGAAATCGATGTTGCCGTCGTCGATGCGTACCCGTTCCACGCTGACGGGAAACGGCTGGCCCGCCGCGGGCTTCGCCGCGCCGGCCTTGGGCTTGTCCGGCTTGGCGGCGGGTTTCGTGGCCGGAGCCTGGGGCTTGAAGATAGCGGCGATATTGGTGGAACGGTCCTTGAATATTTCTATGTTCGCGCCCGGTTCCAGAATGCGCACTTCCTTGACGGCCAGCTTGTCGGGCGCCAGGCTGAAATCGATGCCATCGACCACCAGCGACTTCCAGCCGAGAAAGCGCTTGCCGCTCTTGGTTTCATTGAGCAGCAAGCCGTTCAAGCCCAAGCCACCCGTCGCCTTGGCCGCCGGCCCGGCGGCGCCTTGGCGGAAATCGACATCCAGGTTGGCCGATAATTCCGCGCCCTTGAGTTCCAGAGCGGCGAAACGGCTGACCAACGGCTGCAAGGGTTTCAGATCGAAGCGGTCCAGCTTGACCTTGGCGCGAGCGGCATCGCCCTTGGGGGCGGCCGTGCCCGTGGCCTGCAAGTTCCCCTGCCCTATTCGGGTCCGAATATCGAAGGACACCGGGTTGTTGCCAGCGCTGGCGATGTGCTTGAGCGTAACCCCGATATCGGCCAGGCTGTAGGCGATTTCGGCCGGCGTGCCGCGATCGGTAAGCCCCAGGCGGAAACCTCGCAAGTCGAACTCGTCCAGCGAGAAACGCCAGGGCTGGCCCACCTCGGCGGACTTCGCCTCGGTGGGCGTCGCGCCGGAAGGCTGGTTCCGGGTCGGCTTGGGCGCGAACAGATCGAGGGGATGGATCGTGCCGTCGGCTTCGCGGACGATCGAGGTGCCGCCGCCCGCCAAGCTGGCGAGCTTGACCGAGGCGGCCTGTTTTTCGAGGTCCAGTTGCCCACCCTCGACGCTGAAGCTATCCCAGCCGAACACGGTGGCGGCCTTGCCCGCTTCGGCGAGGGCGACGCGGTTCAGCTTGATATTCAGCCTGTCGATAAGCGCCTTGGGCTTGCCCGCGCCCACTTCCGCCTCGGCGGCCAAGCCTAGGCCGAACTCGCCGATCGAAACCACGAACGGGGCTGTTCGGCTGGCGTCGGCATAGGCGATGCCGATCCCGGCGATCTTGAACTCCTCGACCTTGGCCCGCCACGGCGGCGAAGCGGGCTCGGCGGGCTGGGGCGCCGCCGGAACCGGCCGTGGATTGGCGTTGGCCGGGGCCGGTTTGGACAGCTTCAGCCAATTCAGCTCGCCCGTCCCGTTGACTTCCGCCCGGATCCGGCCATCCCGGACGATGACGGATGGCACCCGGATCGTCCGCCCGGCCAGGTCGAAACTGGCGCCCGAGAAACCGATTTCCTCCAGGGACAGCAGCGGCTCGGCCGCGTCGGCGGCGGCCAGCCTGAGTTTTTTCAGGGTGGCCGAACCTTCCTCGACCGCCAACTCCGTCTTGCCCTCGCGCTGGCTGAACCGATAGCGCGCCGCGAGGCCGATCTCGCCACCGGGTTCCGCCAGATTCAAGCGCTCCCGGACGAATCGCCAGAGCGTGGCGAGCCGCAGGGACTCCAGACTAGCCTCGCCGCTGGAAGCGAGCGGATTCAGCGACACCTCGCCGCGCCAGTGCAGTTTCGCGCCTTCCGGCAAGATCGCGTCGATGGTGTAGTTTCCCCGCTGGTCCGGCAGGGTCGATAAATCCTTGAGTTCCAGATCGATGGGTTCGACCGTCTCGGTGAGCGGCGAAGGATTGGCGAGATCGGTGAACCGCGCCGCTCCCTTAACTAGCGCCACGCGATTCACCACGATACGGGGCGGCGGTTCGTTGGAAGGAGGCGGAGGCGGTTCGCTGGAGGGCAGGCTCTCGGCGATCCGGGCGAAGTTGGTTTTGCCCTCCCGATCCAGCACCAGATCCACGGAGGGATTGTCGAGCCGGAAATCGGCGAAAGTCCAGGTCCGACGGGTCAGGTTGGTCGGCTCGAAGTCCACGAACAGGCGCTTGAAGCCGGCTATGGGCTTTCCATCCGCCTCCTTGAAGACGAAATCATTGGCCTCGAACGTGAATAGGAAAGGATTGAATCGGACCTCGCCCAGGGAAAGCTGCCTTTGGAGTTTATCGGCGGCAAGGCGTGGCCCGTAATGCCGAATTCCATAAGGGATAAGGAAAAATCCGAGCAGGGTATAAAGCGTCAGCGCGGCAAGGAAGGCCAAGAGCCAGGGATTTCTTGCCAACTTGGTGAACCGGTTCATAATTTTTTCTCGTTATCCGGTTTGTATCGAAACGGCGCGGCCGGGAATTCATGGAACCGGAAACGGCGGGTTAAACCGGATACGACTCCGCGCGCGCCGCTCGATCGAGCGCGGCGCATAGGCAACCAATGGTACAGGCGACATTCTGCTCCCTCTTCCCCGACGCCATCAAGATAAGACGCTATTCGAACGGGAATAACCGACGCGCGCCGTGGCACGCCTTACTTGTTATCAAGACTTGCGCAATATATCCGATTTCCCTCCGTTCACCCCGGGGTATCGAAGGGTGGGCGGTGGGAAATCGGGCCGTTCGTACCGAGGCATCGAACTACGAACGGCGGGGGAACAAGGCAATTTGAGCAAGCCCCGATAAGTCAAGCGCGGCGAAAGAACCGGGTTTTTTGTAAAATGATCGTGGCCGATAATCCCCATCCCGGCCTAAAGTTTCTTTTCCCCGGACTCTAGGAAATCCCATGCCAAAACTGGCCGCACCCTTGCTGATCGCGATTGTTATCTCCGGATGCGCGGAGGAGATACTGAAAGCGGATTCCTCGCCGGCATTCGTCGCCGGCTATAACGATGGCTGCGCCAGCGGCAGCAGCACGGTCGATACCACCTCGCTCACGAACACCTACACCAAGAACGCGGCTCGCTATAACGCCGAGCCGGATTACGCGAACGGATGGCAAAACGGCTACCGGGAATGCAACGGCAGCGACTTGAGATCCAATCCCAACAATCCCATGGAACAGGTGGACCACTTCGGGCCGGGCTGGTATTGATCCGGAGGGGGTTTGATATCGAGGTGGACTTGCTTCCCATACCCGACACCGCGTTAGATTCGGCTTTTCCCCGCGAGGACTTCAGGACGCGGATTTGACCAGCCTGAGCACGGCTGCCTTTTCGATTCTCCCTTCGCCACCGCGATAAAGCTCGTAGACCGCCATGACCAACTCCGCCTTCTTGGCCGGGAGCATATCCCGCCCGGATTCCAGCAAGGCTTCCTCGACGGTCTCGATGGTCAGATGCAAGGTTTCGGGAATCAACCGGCCAGCCCCGTGGCTGCCCGCGACATCGGCCGCCCCCTTGAGCATGGAACCCTCGCCTGTCGCCAGCCAGAGAAAATTGACCCCGGCCGCGTCGGCTATGGAAATTAACACTCGCCGGGTGGGGTCGCCTCCGGTGAAGTAGCGGCGTATTCCCGACTGCGAAAGCTCGGCCTTGCGGGCTAGCGCATTAACGCTGCCCACCAGATCGGCGCAGATTCTCATGCGGCCGATGAATGCCGGATCTCCCGATACATCGGATCCCCCGCCCATGCTCGGCTCGGCATCGACGGTGTATTGCCGAGGAGCTTCCTGAATGCCATGTTTTTCGGACTCGCGCACACCCATATTACTTAATAAAGCTGACCTTATCTCAATTCGGCTCTATGACTCGATATAGAGTTGCCATTCGCACACTAAAGCGTTATAGTTGCGAAAACCTGTCTCATGCCATACGGCCCGTGACGCCGAGAGGCTGGCACATCGCGGCGGCACGGGCGTATAGCCCACCCGGCAACACCGAATGGCCACGCCGGGGTGTAGCTCCCACGCGCCGGCATGGCGTGTTTTCGAACTTAGGTACCCAAACCCACGCGCCTCCGATGGCCAGTTCCAGCCTGGGTCGCGGAAAACACATAGGTGAGCGCGGCCGCTCGCGCGGACGCCAGAACGGTAAGGCTATCATGGACTGGTCCGTCCGTAATGCCTTTTGGGCGGAAGCCCCGCTCGCGAATTTCGCGATCGGTTCGGCAACCGCTCGGCAAATCCAAGGAAACTCGCGCTTTATTGGCGGCGGTATTCCGGAAATTATCGCCTAGTCATGGATCGCCATGGGCGAGCGCAAACTACAACTCCCCTGCCTCAAGAAAAAATATAATGGCACGCAGGTCGCCCCCCTCACTGAAAACCGAACTTCGTTCCCTGCTCTACAAGGACCGCCTGATCATGCGGCTATCCCGCCTTTCGCTGGCGGCTCATGGCTCGGATTACCCAGATGCGGCGGACGCTCTGAATCGGGCCTGCGACCAGTTGGGACTGGCGCTCGATTTGCTCGGGCCGAACCGGAGGCGCAAAACCGAACAGGAAAGCGGCCATGGCCCTAGCCTGGCTCCCACGAATCCCGAGCGCATGGATACCCTAGCCCAACAGGCCCCGGATTCTCCGGAATCCCGATAAGGAGTCCGAACACGATCCTTTCCAATAAAACGAGAATTCGCCGACAATTTCCCCCATGGCCTTGATCCAGCGCCACAACCGCCTTGAATCGATACGGCATCTTTATGGTTGAAGGGATGGCCTTGGGCTAGTTATGCTCTGCCCACCCACGGTCCCCCACACCCGCCCTTTTCCGGCGTTATCGACCCAGGATACCTCCCAGATGAGCCCGCCCGCATCGGATCGCCGTTCTACGTTTCTCGCCTTTCTTACCTACCTTGCCTTCGTCGTCTATGGAAGCCTGGTTCCCTTCGAATATCGCTCCGCCACGCTGGAACAGGCATTGCGGCAGTTCGCCGCCATCAAGTACCTAGACTTGGGAATCTCCTCTAGGGCGGATTGGATCGTCAATATCGTGCTTTACACGCCATTGGCTTTTCTTGGTTGCGCTTGGGCCGTGGGCCTGCGTTCGCTTAATCCCTTGCGCCATATCGCGGCTTTATCGATCCTTGGGTTCTGTATCGCGGTCGCCGTGGCGGTGGAATTCACCCAAATCTTTTTTGCCCCTCGTACCGTCTCGCTCAACGATCTTCTCGCGGAAATCCTGGGAAGCCTCGGGGGCATCGCCCTGTTCATGCTGGGAAGATGGCGCGTCGCGCGGCTCTTGGATGATTTCGCGCTGGGGGGGCGCCGATCGATAATCGCGGTCGGAACCGCTTACTTTTTGCTCTACGTCGCTCTGGCCTTATTTCCTTACGATTTCGTAATCTCTCCGGCGGAGCTAGCATGGAAGTTGAAATCCGGCCATCTGGGCTGGTTGATCGCGGGCGATTGCGGTGGATTGGCCTGCATCCCACGACAAGCCGGCGAGGCGATGGCCCTCGCGCCACTGGGCATCCTGATCGCCTTGGCCTCGCCCGCCCTGGGCTACCGCCGTGTTTTTGTGGCCGGCATGGCCTTGGGATTAATTCTTGAGTGCTCGCAGCTGCTAGTCGGTTCGGGAATTAGCCAAGGACTCTCCATACTATGGCGGGGAGCGGGCCTCGCGGCGGGAGCCGCCATCGGCCACGCCCTGCGGAGACATGGCCCCGAATCCGCGGCAAAAGCAATCCGGATGGCGACCCCCTTCGCGGCCCTGCCTTACTTGTTGCTCTTGGCCGCGGTGAACGGCTGGTTTTCGGGACCATGGCTATCGTTCCACGATGGACTCTCGCGCCTCTCCGAGATTCACCTCATTCCGTTTTATTACCACTATTACTCCTCCGAAACCCACAGCATGGCGAATTTGCAGGTCGTGGCGATAATGTATGCCCCGCTAGGCCTTGCCTCCTGGGCCGCGCGCCCGGCGGATCGGGGCAAGCCGGCGACCGGAGCGCTCTCCGCCGCGCTATGGGCCACGTTGTTGGCGCTAACCATCGAATTCGGCAAACTCTGGATTCCAGGCAAGCACCCCGACCCGACCGATCTGCTTTGCGCCGCCGCCATCGCGGCCTTGGCCCGCGCCCTGGCGAACTGGCTTGGGCTTGCCTTGCTCGAAGATCGAGCGGCGCCCACGCCGCGCGCCAAGGCAGCCGCGGTCCCCACCCCACCCCCCAGCGAGCGCGTCCCGCCCATGTCCGAAATCTTCCCAGCCCCGCATCCACGTGGAATGGCGGCCGGTATCGCCGCGGCGATACCGGCCGCCCTCGGAGTGGCGTGGTATCCCTTCGGCGCGCCCTGGCTAGCCGCCGCCTTATTGGGTTATGCCGCGATGCTATGGCGGTGGCCGTCCCTTTTCCTTTTGGCTTTGCCGGCCCTGCTGCCCATCCTCGACCTGCGCCCCTACACAGGCGACCTATTGCTTAACGAGTTCGACCTGGCCGTGCTCGCCACGATAGCGATCGGTTATTGGCGCGTATATCGGATCGAGCCCTTGCCTTGGCCCAACCGATGGATAGCCACCGCCATCGCGCTGCTATGGGCCAGTTGGGCGATAGCCAGCGCTCGCGGCTTGTGGCCACCGCCGGCCGAGATCATGGGCGGTGTCCCGGGAAGTTCGCATTCAACGCTCGAAGCCTGGCAAGGCGGCAAGGGGCTGCTGTGGGCCTTGCTGTTGGCGCCGATCATGCGCCGGATGTACAGCGCCGCCCCCGCGACAATACAAAAGCACTTACTAAACGGAATGGCCGCGGGCTTGGTGCTGGAAACACTGGCCATACTTTGGGAGCGGCACATATTCGTCGGGGTTTTAGACTTCGAAAGCGATTTTCGCGTTACCGGAACCTTCGCCGACATGCGCACGGGAGACGCCTATATCGAAGCTTACCTAGCCTTCACCTTTCCCATGTTGTCGGTTTGGGCGCTGACGGCCCGAAGCTGGATGGCTAGGATAGCCGGCATCGGCGCCACCGCCTTGGCCTGCTACGCCATGATGGTCACTTTCTCGCGGGGTGGTTATATCGGTTTGGTGGTTGGACTGGCGCCGGTTGCCTTGTGTGTTTTACGTCCCCACGCCAGCCCCATTCGCCATCGGAGATTGGTCCTGGCGGGCGCGCTGGCGGCCTCGTGCGCCGCCGCCCTGCCGGTCCTATCCGGGGGATTCATGCAAGCGCGGATGATCCACACCTCCCAGGATTTAGCCATTCGGGTAGCCCATTGGAAACATGCGCTCGGACTGATGGATGAAGGCCCCACCGCCACGCTGCTGGGAATGGGCTTCGGAACTTATCCAACCCTGTTTGCGTTGAACCCGCAAAGCGGAATTCCGCCAGGCAGTTATAGATTGAAACGCGATAACGGCAACGCTTACCTTCAGTTAGGCTCCGGCACCCCCGCATTCTTGGAGCAGATAGTGAATGTAAAACCCGGCGCACAATACCTACTCTCGGCCCGGATAAGACAGTCCAAAGGTAACCCACCCTCAATTAATTCGCCGATTTGCGAAAAAGCCCTACTCTATTCCTTCAATTGTGCTTCGACGTTTCTTACATCCCCCGCGAAGGACGCACAGTGGCATACCGTCACCCTGCCAGTCGATTTGGGAAGCATAGGCGGCGGATACCGGCGGGTGAAACTATCCCTCAACAACCCAACTCCTTACCTGGTCGATGTCGACGATATCAGTTTAATGACAAAGGATGGACAAGAATTGCTCGCCAACGGTGGATTTTCCGATGGGGACACGCGCTGGCTATTCTCCGCCGACGATCATATCGCGTGGCATATAAAACAGATGGGATTGCAAATATTCCTCGCCCAAGGTTTATTGGGTTTGGCTGGCCTCGGGCTATTGCTAGTGGGAACGGCTCGGACGCTTTGGCCACCGCTCTGGGCCGGAAATCCAAGCGCATCGGCATTCGCGGGAGCCTTGATGGCGTTTCTAGCGGTCGGACTTCTCGGTACTCTCATGGATTCGGCGCGGCTTTCCCTACTATTTTATCTCGGAGCATTCGCGGCGGCCTTCGTGCCCCCAGTTCACGGCAGCGAAAAACCCCGAATGCGAAACTTCGGGCGGAAGTAGCCGGAAGAGCGTAATCCCGGCCTACTCCCTCACCTCGCCCCCACCTTCCCGTCCTGCGCCTGAATCGCGGTAATCACCACCGTATTGACTATATCCTCGACCGTGCAGCCGCGGCTCAGGTCGTTCACCGGCTTGTTCAGCCCTTGCAAAATCGGGCCGATGGCGATGGCCCCGGTTTCCCGCTGCACCGCCTTGTAGGTGTTGTTGCCGGTATTGAGGTCCGGGAACACGAACACCGTCGCCCGCCCCGCCACCTCCGAACCCGGCATTTTCTGCGCGGCCACGCTGGGATCCACCGCGGCGTCGTACTGGATCGGCCCCTCTAGCTTTAGATCGGGCCGGCGTTCGCGGGCGATCCGAGTGGCCCGCCGGACTTTCTCCACATCCTCGCCTTGCCCGGATTCGCCGGACGAATACGAAAGCAGCGCCACCCTCGGCTCTATGCCGAAGGTTCGAGCCGTCTCCGCCGAACTGATGGCGATTTCCGCGAGTTGCTCCTCCGTGGGATCGGGATTCACCGCGCAATCGCCGTACACCACCACACCGTCTTCCAGGCACATGAAAAACACCGACGAAACGGTGGAAACCTCCGGCTCGGTCTTAATGATTTGCAGGGCGGGCCGAATGGTGTGCTGGGTGGTGTGCGCCGCGCCCGACACCATCCCGTCGGCGTGGCCCAAATAAACCATCATGGTTCCGAAATACGACACGTCCAGGAGGTACTCGCGGGCACATTCCGGGGTCGCGCCCTTGTGTTTGCGCAATTGGTAAAAGGTCTCGGCGTACTCCTCCAAGTGGGGGCTGTCGGGCGGATTGACGATTTTCACGGTGTCCAGGTCCAGCGGAATGCTGTTGGCGCGGGCGATCTGCTCGATATGCTTGGCGACGCCCAGAAGGGTGATATCGACGATTCCGCGCGACACCAGATCGGTGGCGGCCCAGAGGATGCGGGTATCGGTGCCTTCGGGCAGGACGATGTGCCGACGCCGGCTTTTGGCCTGCTGCACTAGGTTATAGGTGAACATCTTGGGGGTCATGCCCTCGCCCTGGATGTTGCTGAGCAAGCTTCCGACCTTGGCCAGATCCACGTACTCGTCGAAGGTATTGATGGCTCGCTGGATCTTCTCCGGATCGCCGGCCACCATGGCCGTATGCACCTCCGCCGCCCGCGAGGCGGTCGTGAAGGTGTCGGTGCGCACCAACAGAATCGGCAAGGGATCGCGCAAGCCCTCGATGAGCCGTTCGATGGACAATTCCGGGCGCACCCCGGTGGAAAGCAGAATCCCCGCGAGGCGCGGGTAATTGGCCGACTTATCGGCCTGCAACAGGCCGATGATAATATCCGCCCGGTCGCCGGGGGTAATGACCAACTGCTCCGGTTGCAACCAGGTGATGGCGTTCTGCACCTGCATGGCGGCGATCAGATAGCCGGAAATCAGCCCGTCGAGACGGCTGTGCCCGAACAACACTTCCGCGCCCAGTTGTTCCGCCACTTCCCGCACCCTGGGGCTATTGAGCTTCTTGTCGAAGGGCAACACCGCCAACAGCCCAAGGGTGGCGCCGAAATCGGTTTCCAGGGCGGCGCGCAGTTCCGGCAATTTCAAGGGATCGGCCTTGTTGAGCAAAATGCCGGCTACCCGGCAGCCCCGCTCCTCGTAAGCATCCACCGCGATGCGGGCGGCATGAAGGCTATCGCGGGTGGCCTGCCCCTGGGCGTTGCCCACCATCAATACCGGGCAACCCAGATTCTTGGCGATCACGCAGTTGAAATCGAACTCCAGGGCGGACATGTCGCCGAGAAAATCCGTGCCCTCGCATAGGATGAAATCGCAATGCTGTTCGAGGAATTTGTAGCACTTGATGATCTTGTCGAGAACCTCGTCCTCCCCGTTCTCGCTCAATAGACGATCGACATCCCGGTGAAACCAGGCATAGGAGGCGTCGTAGGGCTGGGGCAACCAGAAATGGCGGAGGATCAAGTCGATATCCTCGTCTTTCTTGCCCGGAGCGGGCTCGTGGATCACCGGCCGGAAATAACCCACCCGCGTGGTCTTGCGGAGCGCGTACTCGATTAGCCCCAGTGAAACGACGGCCTTGCCGCTCCCGGCTTCTATGGTGCTGATGTAAAGAGATGTGCTCATGACTCTGCCCAGTGGTTAGTGACTAGTGGTCAGCGGTTAGTGGGCCGCGGGAAAAACCGCGCCGGCCGCTCGATACATTCTCACCGCTCACCACTCCCCACTCGAATGACCTCGCCCGTCTGCCGCGCGATTTCCAATTCCTCGTCGGTGGGAACCACGAGAATCCGGACCCCGCCGCCAGCCTGAATGGCCGCGATGCCCGGCCCGGCCGAGCGGTTGGCGGTTTCGTCCAAGGCGATCCCGAGCGACGCCAATCCCTCGCAAACGCCGCTCCTGATGGGCGCCGCGTGTTCGCCGATACCGCCGGTGAATACTAGGGCATCGACCCGGCCAAGCACCGCGCAATAAGCGCCGATGTAATGCCTGATACGGTAGCAGTACAAATCCAGCGCCAGGCGGGCGGGTGCATCGCCCGCCTCGGCGCGGGCCAGCACGTCGCGCATGTCGTTGCCGCCGGCGATGCCTTTCAGCCCACTGTCCCGGTTGAGCAGCCGCGCCACTTCGGCCACGGGCTGCCCGAGTTCTTCCAGCAAATGCAGGACGACGCCCGGATCGAGATCGCCGCAGCGCGTGCCCATCATCAGCCCGGCCATGGGCGTCAACCCCATGGAGGTGTCCAGGCTGCGGCCCCCGCCGATGGCGCAGGCGCTGGCGCCGTTGCCGAGATGCAGCGCGATCAGGTTCAGCGATTCCACCGTCCGGCCCAGATAATCCGCCACCCGCCGGGTGATATAAGCAAACGAAGTGCCGTGAAACCCATAGCGGCGAATACGCAAGCGGGTATAGCAGTCTTCCGGCAGCGCGTAGCGATAAGCGCGGGGCGGCATGGTCTGGTGGAAAGCGGTATCGAACACGGCGACCTGCGGAACCTCCGGCCAGCGTTCCCGGCAAACCTCGATGCCGAGCAGGTTCGGCGGATTATGCAGCGGAGCCAGGGGGATGGCATCGCGGATGGCCTCGATGACCGCGGTGTCCACTCGCGCGGCGGCGGAGAAGGTCTCGCCCCCATGCACGACCCGGTGCCCGATGCCGAACAAATCCCCCTCGTTCCGCAACTCGCCGGCGGTTTCCAGCCGCCGCACGAGTTCGGCGATGGCGCTTCGATGGTCGGCCACGGGCGGCGGCTCCGCCGATTCGGCGCACGGCTCGCCGATGCGCTCGATCAGCCCGGAGGCCAGCACGCGCTCGCCGTCGAGATCGAACAAACGGTATTTGAGGGAAGAACTGCCCGAATTGAGGACCAGTATTTTTCTCGGCATGATGCGGTATGAGGCGAAGTGGGATGGGCGAGGCATGGTGTCGATCGGCTGCCGCGGTATCGCGGGTGCGGCGAATTCACGAAGGGTACCCCGATTTTCGCTCGAAACGGCCTATCGATTTCCTCAAACTCTAGCAAATTTAGATAATCTAGTTTGACAGACTCCGAACCGGGCCGGAGCGGGTATCCATGGAATGGTCCGTTTCCGGGTATTGCCGCCCCGCCGGCGCCTTGCCCGGATCAGCCGATAAAAGCGCCCAGGGCGGCGAGCGCCGGCGTGGCGATACTCGCGGCGACATTCAAGCCCAGATAGGGCAGCAATGCCTCGGGGCATTCGGCATGGCGGTCCAATCCCCGCAACACCGGAATTCCCGCCGCGAGACCGGCATAGCCCAGCAAGCTTAACGTGGGTAGGTAGCCCAACGCGACCGCGGCGCCCAGCGCCAACACCGCCAATCCATAAAACAGGCCATAAACCATGCCGCTGCGTCGGCGGCCGATCAGGATCGGCAGGTTGTTGCGGCCCACGTTACGATCCGGCTCCACGTCCGGGAACTGGTTCAGCAGCAGCAGATTGTTGACCAGAAAGAACGGCACCAGCGAGACCGCGAATCCCGCCCAGGAATAGGCTCCGGTAAGTCCGGCCTGAGTCCCCAGCACCATGCACGGCCCGAAACCCAGGCCGGGCGCCATCAGGCACAGCCAAGGCCGCCGCGTCAGCCAGGGCGTGTAAGCCAACACCAGCCCCAGGCCCAACAGCCAGATGGGCACCAGCGCCAGCCCCCGCAGCACGATGAAGTACAGCCCCACGCCCAACGCCAAGGCCGCGCCGGCCAATCCCAGCGCTAGTGCTAGGGGAGCCAGTTCGGGATGTTCGGGGAGCGTGCCGCTGCCGCCGCTGAACGGGGTTCGGCGGGTGCGGGAATCGAGGCCGCTCTTGAAGTCGAAATATTCGTTGAGCGCGTTGACGGCGGCATGGGCGGCGACCGCGCCCACCAAAATCAACGCCACCTGGAACGGATCGATCGCCAACCCGCTCCGGTAGGCGATCGCCAAGCCCACAGCCACGCAGGCCGGGGTAAGTAACAGGAAGGCGGGGCGCAGGGTTCCGAGGATGGGTTTCATGGGCATGTGGCTCCGGTATCGGGATGCGTGGAACGCCGAACCGTCCCGCGCTCGGCGGTTCCGGTGTCCGGCGGGATGGCTGGGTTTGGGAAGGACTCCCGGGGCCGGGATTATAAAGGGCCGATGGGCACGGTAAACAACCGGCCCTTCCCACGGCGTCTTACGCGAACCCGCGGCAAACCGACCCGGCTCACGAACCGCTGGGCGGATTACAATAGCGGGAAACACAAGGAGCCATCATGCAAGCACAACCGATTTCCACCGATGTCCTCAAGGAAAAATACGCCAAGGGCGACGAAACCACCGCCGAGGACATTTTCCACCGAGTGGCGGCCGCCCTGGCCTCCGTCGAACCCCACCCCAAGCAATGGGAACCGCGCTTCCTAGAAGCACTGCGCGGCGGCTTCATCCCCGCCGGCCGGGTGATGTCGGCGGCGGGCAC
>SXGT01661774.1_pt1 | contig 14703 bp, 14 predicted proteins | sample 3176221 | NCBI WGS metagenome assembly SXGT01 (sample SAMN11356862, study PRJNA531348) | freshwater metagenome | isolation source: freshwater sample F1-120 | place: China: Fuxian Lake, Yuxi | collected 2017-12-25
CGGCCAGGCGCAGCGACGAGAGGTCGGCGGTGGCGGCGGGGTCGTCGACGTAGCCGCGCATGACGGTGTAGCCGCGGACCACGACCTCGCCGTGCTGGCCGGCGGACAGGGGCTGGCCGGCGTCGTCGACGATCGCGACCTCGACGCCGGGCATGGCCCGGCCGGCGGTGGTGGCCACGGTCTCGGCGTCGTCGCCGTCGCGGCAGAGGGTGGCGCAGCCGGTGGTCTCGGTGAGGCCGTAGCCGGTGAGGACGGTCTCGAAGCCGAGGTCGCTGCGCATGCGCCGCACCAGCTCGACCGGCACGTTGGCGGCGCCGGTCACGGCCAGGCGCAGCGACGAGAGGTCAGCGGTGGCCCGGCCGGGGTGGTTCAGGAGCGACATGTACAAGGTGGGTGGGCCGGGGATGACGGTGATGCGCTCGGCGGCGATGCGGGCCATGACCTGCTCGACGTCGAAGACCGGCTGGGGATGGACGACCGCGCCGACCTGGAGCGCGGCCAGCCAGCCGGCCTTGTACCCGAAGGTGTGGAAGAAGGGTGCGACCACCAGGTAGCGGTCGCCGCGGCGCAGGCCGACCAGCGAGCCCCAGTCGGCGAAGACGCGCAACGACTGGGCGTGGGTCGCGGGCACGGCCTTTGGCCGGCCGGTGGTGCCGGAGGTGACCATGATGTCGCCGACGTCGTCGGGCGTGACCGCGGCGGCCAGGCGATCGATCTCGGCGGGCGCGACGCGGGCGCCAGCGGCGAGGAAGTCGCTCCAGGCCAGGGTGCCGGCGGGCGCGGGCCCATCGGTGCCGGCGCCGCCGGGCACGACCGGCGAGGGCGCCACGACGATCGTCCCAAGGTACTGGTTCGGGCCCGGCTCCAGCGGACGGAGTCCGCTGGAGGGTGACTCCAGCCCCGGCAACCGCACGCCGGCGTCGCGCAGCATGGTCGGGTAGCGCGCGCCCAGAAAGCCGTCGACCGTGATCAGCACCCTTGCCTGGCTGCGCTCGAGCACGTGAGCCGCTTCGATGCCCTTGTAGCGGGTGTTGATCGGCACCACCACGGCGCCCAGCGTGTGGGCGCCCAGCGCGGCGACCATCCACGGCCATCCGTTGGGGGCCCAGATCGCGACGGCCGTGCCCTTGCCGACGCCGCACGCGATCAAGGCCTGGGCCGCGGCGCGGGTGCGCGCCGCCAGCTCGGCGGTGGTCAACACGGTGTCGCCGTCGGCGACCGCGACGTCGCCGGGCCGCTCGCGCGCGACCCGCTCGAGCAGTCCGCCGATGGTCTCGCCGCTCATGCCGCCTTTTCCGCCGCCGACCCCGATCCCGACGTCGCCCCCGATCCCAGGTGCACCTTCTCGAGGTGGGCGGCGATCTTGTTGGCCAGATCTTCTGCGGCGGGTAGCAGCGCCGGTCCGAGCATGGCGTTGACCAGCGGGCCGGTCGGTCCTCCAGCCTCCATGCGCAGCGTGAACGTGAGCCGGGTGCCGCCCTCGGTGCCGGCCGGCGCCGCCAGGCGCTTCGGTCCCTCGCCGTGCATGCGGCGGAACATCTTGCGGGCCAGCCAGTCCATGAAGCGGCGGCCGAACCAGCGCTTCGGCGGCGGCGGCGGCGGCGGCGCGTCGGCGACCACGTCCTCCATGACCAGCAGCCCGCCGCCGTCGACCTTCTCGTTCTGGCCCTCGAGCGTGAAGGCCACGCGGTCGCGATCGGACCACTCGGTGACGTGGGCCTTGAGCCGGACCATGCGCGACAGGATCCCGACGTCGCCCTTGAGGGTCCAGATCGAATCCTTGTCGTCGATGATCTCGTGCTTCTGGTAGCCAGTGAGCATCGGCGCCCAGTTGTTCATGTCCTTCACGAACTCCCACACCAGCTCGCGGGACAGCGCCATCTTCGTCGTGTACTCGACCTCGGGCATCACCCGCTCCGTTGCGCAGCGTGGCGGCCGGCCAGGTAGCCGAAGGTCATGGCCGCGCCGATGGTGGCACCGGCGCCGGGATAGCCGGCGCCGGTGACGCCGGCCATGACGTTGCCGGCCGCGTAGAGGCCAGGGATGGGCGCGCCGTCGGGGCGCAGCACGCGGGCGTCGCCGTCGGTGCGAGCGCCGCCCTTGGTGCCGATGGCGCCCGGGTGCACGGCGATGGCGTAGAACGGCCCCTTCTCGATCGTGCCCAGGTTGGGGTTGGGCTTGTGCTCGGGGTCGCCGTAGAAGTGGTCGTAGAGGCTCTCGCCGCGGCGGAAGTCGGGATCGGCTCCCTCGACCGCGAAGCGGTTGAAGCGCAACACCGTGGCGGCCAGCCCGCGGGCGTCGACGCCGATCGCGGTGGCCAGCTCGTCGAGCGAGTCGGCCTTGATCAACCACTCGGGGATCGGCATGCCGGGGACGTAGGTGAGGAGCGCGTAGCGATCGAGGTACTGCTGATCGATCACGATCCACGCCGGCAGGTTGGTGCGCTCGTAGGCGACCGGGTCGAAGGCGAAGAAGGCCTTCATCAGGTCGTTGTAGTTGTGGGCCTCGTTGACGAAGCGGTGGCCCTGCTTGTTGACGATCACGCTGTGGGGCAGGGACCGGGTCGCGAAGTCGCCGCGGTGCAGCGGTCGCTTGTCGTATTCCTCGCCCGGGACCATCAGCGACGGGCACCACCACGCCTCGCTCATGTTGCCGAGGTCGGCGCCCAGCGACATCGCCATGCGCAGGCCGTCGCCGTCGTTGCCGGGCGGGCTGTTGGGATGGGTGAGCGGGCCACCCAGGAAGCGCCGGCAGAGATCCGCGTTCCACTCGAAGCCGCCGCTGGCCAGGACCACGCCGCGCTTGGCGCCGATCAGGATGTCCTTGTCGCCCTGGCGGGCGCGCACGCCGACCACGCGATCGTCGTCGACCAGGAGCTCCTCGGCCGAGGTCCCGAGCGTCGGCTCGATGCCGCGATCGAGCAGGGCCTTGAGCAGGCCGCCCGAGAGCGCGCCGCCGTAACAGACCAGGCCCTGCTTGAAGCGCTTGGCCAGGAGGCCAAAGGGCAGGGCCGACGGCTTGGAGAACACGCCCCAGTCGGTGGCCTCGCTGACCGACATCGCGGTCATGCCGAACACCGGCGAGCGGCGCAGCTTGTCCTTCCACGGACCGAGCGTGTTGGTGTCGAACAGGCCAGGATCGAGCGAGCGCCCGCCCGGACGGCCGCCGGCGAACTCGGGGTGGTAGTCGGGGTAGCGGCCCAGCGCCTTGAAGGCGATGGGCGTGGCGCCCTCGACGAAGTCGATCATCTGGGGCGCGGTCTCGAGGTAGCGGCGGATGAGCGCGGGTTCGCTCCTGCCGTCGGCCAGCCGGGTCACGTAGGCGAGCGCGTCGTCGAAGCTGTCGGCGATGCCGACGTCGGCCATGTGCTTGTTGCACGGCACCCAGACCACGCCGCCGGACACCGCGGTGGTGCCGCCGAAGCGATCAGACTTCTCGAGGACGGCGACCTTCGCCTTGCCGGCGTGGGCGGCCAGCGCCGCCACCGCGCCGGCGGCGCCGCTGCCGATCACGACGACATCCACCTCGAGTTGCCACTTCTGCGCCTTGCGGAACCACATGCTCTGGCTGGAGTGAAACATGTTCTATCAAAGTCGCGCAAGCGTGAACTGACAACTTGCTTCCCCACCATGCGGGTGCGAGAGTGGCAACGTGACCACCCCCTCCGAGAAAGAACGCGGCATGTTCGAGCGGATCTTCGACGTGGCCATCGCCCTCGCCGAAGAAGGTGGTTACGACAACGTCCGCCAGCGTGACGTTGCCGCACGAGCCGGCGTGGCGCTGGGCACCCTCTACAAGCGCTTCCGCAGCAAGGAAGACATCCTCTCGGCGGCGCTGGCCCGCGAGACCGAGCGGCTCGAGCGCAAGATCGAGAAGGGGCCGATGAAGGGCGACACCGCCGAGGATCGGCTGGTCGCCTTCTACTCGATCCTGACCCGCGCCCTGGTTCGTCGCCCGCACTTCGCCCGGGCGGTGTTGCGTGCGATGGCGTCGGGGCAGCCCGAGGTGGCGCGCCACGTCGTCGCCTACCAGGGCCGCATGAACGGGCTCATCATCGCCGCCATGCGTGGCGTCGGCTCGCTCAGCTACGGTGACGCCGCGGCCGCGCCGCCAACCGAGCGCGAGCAGACCCTGGCCTTGTTGCTCCAGCAGAACTGGTTCGCGTCGCTGATCGGCTGGTCGGCCGGCCTCCATCACCAGGCCGACATCCTCGAACACGTGCGCACCGCAGCCCGCCTCTACCTCAAGGCCATGGAGCTCGAGGCCAAGGAGCAGAGCCGCGGCGAGAAGACCAAGCTGGCCGCCGGCGCCCGCTGATCCTCGTCGAGCATCGCCGCAGCGTCAGGACGGTTGAAGTGACGCCAGCATCAGCATCTCGGCCGGCGTGCAGCCGGCGCCGGCGCAGTGGCGCACGTTGAGGCGGGCGCGCTCGAAGATGTTGAAGTACCAGAACACGATGTCGAAGTCGGTGGGGCCCGTGCTGGCGACGTCGATGCAGCCGGTGGCCACGCCGCTGGTCGCCGCCTCGTAGCCGGTCTCGGCCAGCGCGGCGTTGCCGGCGCCGACCCAGACCTGGCCACAGCCGTTCTTGCCGCTGATGATGTCGGTGCCGGTGGCGCCGATGTCGACCGAGAAGCAGTGGGGGCCGGCGTCGAGCGTGATGCGACCGTGCAAGCGCAGGCTGAAGCGGCCCGAGGTCGCGCTCGGCCAGTTGGGGACGAAGCCGTACGAGGCGTGGTCGTAGCTGTCGGCGTCGGTGTCGAACTCCCAGCCGGCGGTGACGTCCTGCTCGGCCATCGCCGGCTCGAAGCGAGTGAGCATCTCGGCCCGATCGTCGAGGGCGCCGCAGCTGCCGGTGACCTCGGGCCGATCGCCGATGGTGGCGCGGAGGCCGCGTGGGCCATCCGGAGCGTCGACGGCGGCGTCGGCCGTCGCCAGCGCCGCGTCGACCGGCAGCCCCAGGCCGTCGATCGGCGCCTCGGCGACGTGTTCGCCCAGGCGGCAGGCGGCTGCCACGATCGCGATCACGGTTGCTGCCAGCGTGGGTCTGCCCGGATGAATGAGGCTTGCCTCCCGCGCGTGAAACATGTTCTAGTCTTGATCCCAAGTCAAGAGGGACCATGCGGCAGCTCGAACTCCTGACGATTGTCGCGCTGGTCGCCGCGGTCGCCGCGTGCGAGCAAGACGGTGTGGCCGGCGACGACGGCACCGGGGTCGAGATCGATGCCGGGCCCACCGGCCCCGACGCCGACGTCGGCGACCAGCCCTGCGACATGACCGGCCGCTGGATCGGCGAGCAGCACACGGTGTCGATCGCGCTCGGCGCCAACCAGAACACCACCAACTGGTACTTCTACGAGTTCACCCAGACCGGCGAACGCTTCACCGCGACCAAGGCCTACAACTGCGGCTTCGTCGTCGATGGCACCACCACCGTCACGCTCGACAACGCGACGCTCAAGGCGCTTGCCGAGCAGGAGATGGCTGGCCCCGGCCGCGGCGGCAGCTTCAAGCCGTCCAGCGACGGCCAGACCTGCGAGTTCCAGCTCGATCGCATGTACAACCTGCGCGGCGCCAGCAAGGCCACCTACCTGGCCGGCTGGAGCGTCGGCGATCCCGATCGGCCGCTGGCGATGTTCACGCCGCTGCCGAGCGCGCCGCCGGGCATGGAGGACTGGGACGGCGACAACATGCACGGCATCACGCTGCGCACCGGCCTGGGCAACCGCTACGTCGCCCAGCGGGACTTCAACGAACACTCGGGGCGGGTGCCGACCTTCGCCGCCATGTTCGGCGGGCAGGGCGTCATCTCCGTGGTGTGGGACTCGCAGGAGGGTATCTCGACCCAGACCGCGCCGCTCTTGCGGACCACGTCCACCCCGTCCGGCAACGGCTGGGCCCGCTACGCCAGGGCCGACACCACGCTCACCGTCGTCGACACCGGCCCCGACGCCGCGCTCGAGACTTGCCGCAACGTCCAGCAGCTCGCGATGCAGACGTGGTGATCCAGATCGGTACCGTGAGAAACATGATGCAATCGCGCGCTCGCACCCTGATCGCGGCTTCGGTTACGGTGGCGATGGCGCCGGCCAGCGCCGCGGCCTCGCCGCTGTTCGAGCTGGTCGGTGATCCCAGCGGCGCCGGCGGGTTGACCGCGCGGGTCAACGCCGACGGCCCGGCCGCCGCCTACTTCAACCCCGCGCTCCTCGCCGACGCCGCCGACGGCTTCGCCCTCGGCGTGTTCATCGTCGGCCAGCGCCTGGGCGTGATCGTCGATGGCCGCAGCGGCTCGCCGCTGTGCGCGGCCGGCGCCTGCGACGTGCCCTCGGTCGACGATCGCGGCCCGGAGTCGTTCCGCCACGAGATGTCGGGCGAGGCCATCAGCGATCCGACCCTCCCGACCTCGTGGCTGCAGAACGGGCACGACACGCTGACCCCGCGGCCGCGCCAGGCCGGCGGCACCGGCCGCCAGACCCGCGCCTACCAGACCGTCGGCCTGGTCGCCCCCATCTTCAAGAAGCGGGTGGTCCTGGGCCTGTTCGCCATGATCCCGCTCGGCGAGTTCACCACCGCCAAGGCCTTCTACAACGACGAGCGCGAACAGTACTTCTCCAACAGCGTCCACCCGGAGATGTACGGCGATCGCCTGACCGCGACCTCGCTCGCCTTCGGCGGCGGCATCCGCCTCCGCGAGGACCTCGCGGTCGGCGGCACCTTCACGCTCAGCCTCGCCAACCAGGCTTCGGCCCCGGTCTACGTCTCCAACCTCAACAATCTCGACACCGTGCTGCTCGACTCCGACATCGCGGTGAAGGCGTCGGTGTCGCCGCACGTCGGTGTGGTGTGGACGCCGGCGGCGCGGGCCAAGGTCGTGGCCACCGTCCACAGTCCCCAGGCGTTTCGCATCGCCACCGGCTTCAACTACACGCTGGCCACCGGCTCCGAACAGTCGACGACCCTGCACTTCACCCACTCGTACATGCCGCTGACCGTGGCCACCGGTGGCAGCTATCGCTTCACCGGCGACGGCGACGGCGACGGCGACGGCTGGTCGGCGACGGCGGTCACCAGCTACGCGCGCTGGTCGCAGTACCGCGATCGCCACGACGTGAACCCCGGCGGCGCGTACGGCTGGTCGGACACGCTGTCGGGTGCAGCCGGCGTGCGCTACACGCGCGACGGCCTGGCCGCTCGCCTCGATCTGGCCTTCGTGCCCACGCCGGTGCCACCCCAGACCGGGCGCAGCAACTACGCCGACAGCGATCGCCTGGGCGCGGCGGGCGGCGTCGAGAAGAAGTTCTCGCTGTGGGGCAGCAACTTCCGCGCTGGCTTCGATCTGATCGCTCACCGGGTCTTCCGCAACCACGTCACCAAGTTCGTCGACGTGTCCAACCCGGAGCTGGTCCTGGACGAGGTGCCCGACGACGCGGTCGACGTGCTCGGCACCGCGGTGCCCAACCGCATCGGGCTCCAGACCAACAACCCCGGCTTCCCGGGCTTCGCCTTCGGAGGCTGGATCCTCGGCGGCGGCGCGCGGCTGGCGATCGAGTACTAGGCATCGTCGATGCTGAACGCGACGGCGCAGGGGCTCGCCATCGAGCTGGTCGGGGTCGGCAAGCGCTTCGGCTCGCGCACCGTGCTGGGCGGCGTCGATCTCCGGATCGCGCGCGGCGCGCGGCTGGGCGTGATCGGGCCGGCGACCGGCGGCAAGAGCGTGCTGCTCAAGATCATCGCCGGGCTCTACCGCCCCGAGGCCGGCCTGGTCCGGGTCGCCGGTCGCATCGGCATGCTGTTCCAGAACTGCGCGCTGTTCGACTTCTTGAGCGTGGCCGACAACGTCGCCTTCCCGCTGGTCCAGGAGGGCGGGGTGCCAGCGGCCGAGATCGAGCCCCGCGTCGCCGCTCGCCTGCGCGCGGTCGGCCTCGCCGGCTCGGAGCGCAAGCTGCCGTCGGAGCTGTCGGGCGGCATGAAGAAGCGGGTGGGGCTGGCCCGCGCCACCGTGGCCACGCCCGATGTGGTGCTCTACGACGAGCCGACGGCGGGTCTCGATCCAGTCACCACCGCCAAGATCTACGGTCTGCTCCGCGCCGATCACGACGCCCGCGGCTCGACGGCGGTGGTGGTGTCGTCGGACGTCGACGCCGTGGCCGCGTTCGCCGACACCATCGCCTTCGTCGACGGCGGCGGCGTGCGCTGGATCGGCCCGGCCGCCGGCCTGCGCGACGCCGACGACGCCCGGGTGCGCGACTTTGCCCGGGGTACGCCGTGAGCCCGTCGACGCCGGCGGCCGCGCCGGCCGGCGCGATCCGCGGCTCGATCGCCGCCATCGGCACAGCGACGCTGGGCGCGGCTCGCGACGCCGGCGGCATCGTCGTCCTCGCCGCCGAGGTGCTGCGCTCGCTCTTCCCGCACTTCGACTCCGTCGAAGACCGGGGATCATCGACCGACCCGGCACAGTCGCCGGTCCGATCTGTACGGAGCCGCTCGCTTCGCTTGCGGTGGCCTTCGATCGACGGGCGCGAGCTGGTCCGCAACCTCTACAAGATGGGCTGGCGCTCGCTGCCCATCGTGACCATGACCGCGCTCTTCGTCGGCGGCCTGATGGTCATCCAGTTCGCGTCGTTCGTGCAGCAGTACGGCGCCCGCGGCCTGGTCGGCTGGGGCACCGGCTACGCGGTGCTGCGCGAGGTCGGCCCGCTGATGATCGGGCTCATGTTCTCGGGCCGGGTCGGCGCCAACAACGCCGCCGAGCTCGGCACGATGACCGTCACCGAGCAGATCGACGGTCTGCAGGCGCTGGCCATCGATCCCATCCGTTACCTGATCGTGCCGCGGGTGCTGGCCATGATGATCACGCTGGCGGTCATGACCATGGTCGGCGACGCGGTCGCGATCCTGGGCGTGATGCTGTCGTCGCAGCTCATCCTCGACATCCACCCGCTGACCGTCTGGTACAGCCTGGTGCAGAACATCGGCGTCGGTGACTTCCTGCACGGCATGGGCAAGTCGCTGGTGTTCGGCGCCGCCATCGCGCTGTCGTCCTGCTACTTCGGCCTGACCGTCAAGGGCGGCGCCATCGGCGTCGGCAAGGCAGTCAACGCGGCGGTGGTGTCGGCGGCGGTGTCGATCTGCTTCCTCGACTTCCTGATGACGTACCTGACCGCATGACCACCGCGACTCGCACCCGCCGCACGATCACCTCGATCGGGTCTCGCACCCTGGAGACGGTGGCGGCGGTGGCCGAGCTCGGCTCGGTGGCGGCGCAGACCTTGGCCGGCGCGGTGTTCGGCTACTGGCGCGGCAAGCGACCGGCGGGCGGCATCGCCCGCCAGATGTACTTCGTCGGCAACCGCTCGCTCCTGTTCGTGCTGGTCACCCTCGGCTTCGTCGGGATGGTGATGGTCTACCAGACCTGCCTGCTCACCACCAAGGTGGTCGACGGCCGCAACCAGGTCGGCGCCCAGTGGATCCGGCTGCTCGTCCTCGATGTCGGCCCGAGCCTGACCGCGATGATGCTGGCCACGCGGGTCGGCGCCGGCATCGCCGCCGAGATCGGTTCGATGAAGGTGACCGAGCAGCTCGACGCGCTGCGCATGTCGGGCGTGACGCCGGTGCGCTACCTGATCGTCCCGCGCTTCCTGGCCTGCGTGTTCATGACCGTGGTGCTGTCGATGTTCGGCATCGCCGCGTCGTGGGCCGCCGGCGGCCTCACCGGCTACTACTCCTTCCAGATCAACCCTCGCATCTTCTTCGACGTGAGCATGGTCGAACCCGCTCACGTCGTGGTCGGCCTGATCAAGGCGGCGACTTTCGGCGCGGCCATCCCGATCGTCAGCGGCTTCTGCGGCTTGCGTGCGCGCGGCAGCTCCGAGGGCGTGGGCGCGGCCACCACCTCCGCGGTCATCGGCTCGAGCTTCGCGGTGATCGTGCTCGATCTGGTCATCTCGTTCGTCGCCATGACCGCCTTCGGAGCCGGGTGATGGACGCGGGATCCTCGTCGATGATCGTCATGCGCGGCGTCCACAAGGCGTTCGGTGGCCGGCCGGTGCTGGCCGGCCTCGATCTGGTGGTGGCGCGCGGCGAAGTGCTCTACGTGATCGGCACCTCGGGCGTCGGCAAGAGCGTGACGATCAAACACCTGGTCGGGCTCCTCCGCGTCGACGCCGGCGAGATCTGGCTGGCCGGCCGTCGCATCGACGCCTTGCCCGAACGCGACTACCAGGTCATCCGCCGCAAGGTCGCGATGGTCTTCCAGAGCGCGACGCTGTTCGACGCCATGACCCTGGCCGAGAACGTGGCCCTGCCGCTGCGCAAGCACCGCGGCCTCGGCGCCGCCGCCGCGCTGGCCGACGCCCGCCGCCGCCTCGACGAGGTCCACCTGGCCGATCTGGCCGATCGCTTCCCGGCCGAGGTCTCGGACGGCGTGCGCAAGCGCGCTGCCATCGCCCGCGCGCTCACGCTGGAGCCCGAGGTCGTGCTCTTCGACGAACCCACCACCGGCCTCGATCCCCAGAGCGCGCGCCGGGTCGATCGCCTGATCCGCGAGCTCGCCGATCGCCGTGGCGTCACCGCCATGGTCGTGTCGCACGACCTGGCGTCGATCTTCTCCACCGCCGATCGCATCGCGCTGCTCTACCAGGGCCGCGTCCACGCCTGTGGCACCCCGGGCGAGATCCGCGGGTCGGTGGATCCGGTCGTCCTCCAGTTCATCCACGGCCGCGCCAGCGGACCGATGGAGACCCCAGGCTTCTAGAGGTCCGAAGGAGCTCCCATGCACGAAAGCGGCGTCGAGTACAAGGTCGGCCTCCTCATGGTGGGCGCGATGTTCCTGTTCGCAGCCTTCATCTTCGTCCTCGGCAAGTTCTCGCTGTCGAGCGGCTACACGCTGTACGCCGACTACGACTACAGCGGCAACGTGCAGCCGGGCGCGCCGGTGAAGGTGTCGGGCATCACCGTGGGCCGGGTCGAGGAGGTCGAGTTCCGCGGCGGCAAGATCGACCCGGCGTCGGGTCGACGGGTGCAGGTCCGGGTCGAGCTGTGGATCGAGGACCGCGCCCGCGACTCGATCCGAAGCGACGCCGAGCTCTTCATCAACACCGCCGGCGTGCTGGGCGAGCAGTACGTCGAGATCGTCCCCGGCAACGACTGGGCGTCGCCGCCGATGGCGCCGGGCACGGTGGTGGTCGGCGTCAACCCGCCGCGCACCGACCTGGTGGTGGCGAGGCTCTACGAGCTGCTCGATCTGATGACGATGGTGATGCGCGAGGACAAGGACAAGATCGCCATGCTCATCACCAACGCCGCCGACGCGGTCGATCAGGTCGACGGCATGCTGGTCGAGAACCGGCCGCGGGTCGGCAAGCTCATCGACGCCGTCACCGGGCTGGCGGTCGAGAGCACCCAGGTGCTGGCCAAGGTCGATGACGGTCTCGATCCGCGGGTGCTCGGCAAGACCCTGCGCGACGCCGACGCGCTCCTGGTCACCGCCGATCGCACGTTGCTCGAGGCCGGGCCGGCGACCGGTGCGCTGTTGCGCGAGGGCGTGCGGGTCCTGGCCCTGGCCACCGACCAGCGGGTCGAGCGCGCGCTGGGCACCGTCGACAAGGCCGGCCACGCCGCCGACCAGGCCAGCACGCTGCTCGGCAACGCCAACGGCGCCCTCACCGACGCGCGCCAGGGCAAGGGCGCGCTCGGCGGCTTCCTCGCCCGGAGCGAGGTCTACGACGACGTTCGCGAGATGGTGCGCGACCTGCGCCGCAACCCGTGGAAGCTGATCTGGAAGGAGTAGTCGGTTTCATGGCGCTCGCCGTCCACGATGAACGACTGACCCGCCGGGTCGGCTTCGCGGTGCTGCTCGCCGCGGCGCTCACCGTCGTGTTCGTGGTGATGATCTGGCCGCGCCTGGGCCAGGCCGGCCTGACCGTCCGGGTGCGCTTCGGCGTGGTGGTCGGCCTGCCGGCCGGCGCCCCAGTGCGGGTGGCGGGCAAGGACGTGGGTCACGTTCGCTCGATCGGGATCTCGCGCGATCCGCGCGACCCGCGCGGCCAGGCCGGCGTGGTGGCGGTGCTCAGCATCGATCCCGAGTGGGCCGATCGCATCCCCCGCAACGCCGACTTCTTCGTCGACGCCCGCAGCCTGCTAGCGCCGCGCTACATCGCCATCGGGCCGCCGCCCGGTCACGCCGCGCCCGAGCGCGCTCTCCGCGACGGCGACGAGATCGACGGCATCGATCCGCCCAGCCTCGACAACGTGCTGCAGCGGACCTGGGACACCCTCGAGGAGGTGAGCCGCTTCATGGACGCGATCCAGCCGGCGGCGGCGAAGATCGACGCCTCGGCGGGACGGCTGGCGGCGACGATCGCGTCGCTCGATCCGCGGCCGGGCGCGTCGGAGGAGCTGCGGCGCTCGGTAGCCGAGGCCGCCGGCGCCGCCGAGCAGCTGGTGGAGGCGTTCGCGGCCGGGCGCGTCGATCCCGCGGCGATCGCGGCCCTGGCCGCGCGGGTGTCGGCGACCGCGGCGCGGATCGAGACCTCCGCCGCCGAGCTGCGCGTCCAGCTGGCCCACATCCGCCGCGCGCTCGAGCTTGCCGGGGTCGGGCAGGGTCAGCCGTTCGACGCCCGTCTCGAGCGCGCCATCGCCAGCGCCGACCGCGCCCTGGCCGCCGCCGAGCAGCTCGCTGGTTCGGTCCGCGGTGTGGTGGAAGACGCCACCACCGGCCACGGCGCCCTGGCCGCCTTCGGCGCCGATCTCGAGCTGGTCGACGACGTGAAGGAGCTCACCAAGGAGCTCAAGCGCCAGCCGTGGCGGGTGGTCGGTGCGCCAGCGCGCTGAAGCCATGCGTCCTTCGGCTCGCGCTCGCGCTGGCGCAGCCACGGACGAGCGGTGAGTCATCCACTGACGGTTGTCATTGACAAACGTCAGTGAAAGGGCGCAGGGTGCAGGCATGGGACTGGCAGGCTTCATCGCCGTCGCGATCGCGGGCGGGCTGGGGATGCTGTTCGGGATCGGGGGCTACCTCGAGTGGCGTTACTACCGGCATCGCGACCGGGCCACCGAGTGGAAGACCCAGCCCGCGCGGTGGCCGTCACCGGCGGCGCGCAAGAAGGAGCTCAGGCTCGGCGTCGCCAACACCGTCGCGGCGTCGGTGGTCTCGGGCTGGTTCGCCCACCACGTGGCCAGCGGAGGCGCCTCGAGCATCTACTGGGAGCTGGGACCCACCTTCGGCTGGCACGGCGTCATCGCGGCGATCTCGACCACGCTGCTCTACTTCGTGGCCACCGACGGCCTCCTCTACGGCGCCCACCGGCTCATGCACCGCAAGACCCTGTTCCGCTACATCCACCGCGTACACCACCGCTGGACCTCGCCGACCGCGTTCACCGCGCCGGCCATGCACCCGCTCGAGTTCGCGCTCTACCAGTCGATCATGCTCGCGCCGCTGTTCTTCTTGCCCATCCACGTGGTCGGGCTGGTGACGGTGCTGGTGTACCAGAACACGATCGCCTTCCTCGATCACTCCGGCGTCGCCCTCGGCTCGGTCCTGCCCTGGCAGCCGCCGCCGCGGTTCCACGACGATCACCACGTCCATTTCCACGTGAACTACGGCCAGACCCTCGGTCTGTGGGATCGGGTGTTTGGCACCTGGCGCCGCGAGGGCGGGACCTACGGCGAGAAGGTCTTCACCGTCGATCAGGAGCGCGCCGGCGCGCTCGTCGACTACCGACAGTCAGCCTCGAGCAGCCCACCATGAGCCTCATCACCATCCACGATCCGACCTCACTGCCGCTCTCGTTCGTCGCCCTCGAGCTGGGCGTGATGGTCTGGGCCGCCTTGACCCTGCGCCACGCCGTGCGTGCCCACCGCGCGGGCGATCGCGCCGCGCTGGTCACCTGGCTGACCATCTTCGTCTACGGCCTGGTGATGGAGTTCGGCTCCTACAACCTCGTCGACAACTTCGCCCACGGCCAGTTCACGGTCATGTTCTACGACCAGCAGCTGCCGCTCTACATCACCGTGGTCTACCCGGTGCTGCTCTACACCGGGATCGCGCTGGCCCGCCGGCTCGGGCTGTCGCCCATCCCGTCGGCGATCACCGCCGGCGTGTTGATCGTATGTATCGACGTGCCCTTCGACATCACCGGGCCGCGGCTGGGGTGGTGGCGCTGGTTCGACAACGACCCCAACATCGCCTACCGCTGGCTCGGCGTGCCGGTGACCAGCTACTACTGGCACCTGACCTTCGGATCGATCCTGGCAGCCCTCACCGCCCGCGCCGCCCGCGACCGTGCGCCGCCGGCGTGGATGTGCCTGCCGCTCTCGCTGGCGACCATCGTGTGCGGCGTGCTCGCGTTCTTGCCTTTCCACGGCTTCAAGGCGGCCGGCGTTTCCGACGGCGCGATCGTCGGCACGGCCCTCGCCGCGGCGGCCATCATCGCGGTGTACAGTGCGAGCCCGTGGCCCGGCAGCGCGACCTCCAGCGAGCGGCGACCCGCGAGCAGATCTTCACCGCTGCGCTGACGCTCTTCGAGGAGCGCGGCTACGACGCGGTGAGCATCGACGATATCGTGGGCGCGGCCGAGGTCGCGCGCGGGACCTTCTACTTCCACTTTCCGGCCAAAGACGACGTCCTCATCGAGCTCATCCGCCGCAGCGATGCCCACATCGTCGAGCGCATGGCCAGGACCGCCGCCGTGCGGCGCGGCA
>SXGT01661206.1_pt1 | contig 14701 bp, 21 predicted proteins | sample 3176221 | NCBI WGS metagenome assembly SXGT01 (sample SAMN11356862, study PRJNA531348) | freshwater metagenome | isolation source: freshwater sample F1-120 | place: China: Fuxian Lake, Yuxi | collected 2017-12-25
TAAAGAAAACTGGATTTTAAATAAAATTCTGCGATAATGCGCGGCTATTGGAGAGCTGGCTGAGCGGTCGAAAGCGGCGGTCTTGAAAACCGTTGAAGGTTTATCCCTTCCTGGGGTTCGAATCCCTAGCTCTCCGCCATATTTAAAAGCCCTTGTTAAGCAAGGGCTTTTTTGTGTCTGTCAATTTTAAATCTCCCCGATCCCCACTTTCGGCGTGATACCTGAGTTGCGGCGAATAGCGGCGGCCCGTCATGTTTTGAACATGCCGATCAAGTCGGCCAAATTGCGATCGGATTTCTTCGTTACCGCTTTTAGTGTCGCCGGAGGCATTAGCTATCAGCGTCAGTTCCGTTCCTGCTTCCGAATTTCCTTAGAAAGGACACTTGACCCTTGCTGGATAGGGTAGCCATAAGTCCTTTTGCGTTTACATGTTTGGGATGTTTGTCAATTGATAGCCTAACTCGCAAGTGGCTCAGTGGTGTTTGTCGGCTTTTGGCAATAAAAAACCGCTAAGTCAGATAACTTGCGGTTTTTGGATCTTCTTTGCTGCTGAATTGGCGAAAGAGAGATTCGAATAATTGTCTGTAAGCCTTGATATTAAAAGGTTGTTGATCAGTAAAAATTTAGATATACCCCCAAAAGTACCCCCAATCGAATAAGCATGATTGAAAACAATTGTATTGAATACAAGAAAAAAACCGCCACAAATTGCAAATCATAAAAACTTAAACAATTGATTTACATATGATTTTCTTTCATATAAAACCAGGTCTCTCTGACAAGATAAAAACAAATCATTTAATTAACCTATTGATAAATATGGTTTTTTATGGATTTTAGGTGGGTTTTTAGCTGAAAATTGACTAAAAAAATCGCACATATATGCGCCGAATGTTCAATTCTGGAAATTATCGGTTTTTTTCGGTGATTGCCAATTTTCATGGATTTACCCTCTTTTTTGGGTGTTTTCATGGCATTTTTTAATATTTTCTTTATTCAAATGCTCATTGATTGTGCAATCCTTAATTCACATGCGCCAAAAAAGTGCAAAAACCGCGCGGGTGAGGATGAGTGAGGGGCGTCCTCCCTTCTGGTAATACAAGGGCTGCAGAGGTAATGTAGTGACGTGGAGGCATGCAAAAACACAGACGCACAATAATGGTGCAAATGTTTCGTTATTGGTGCGAAATTTGATAAATATCAAGGCGTCAGAACGCCTAACAAAGACAATTAAACACCTATTTTCAGGTGTTGATTAATCGAAAAAACCGGGTGCTTGCCCGGCTTTTTGCGGGATGAAATGATTGTTAAATTATCGATAGATCGATCATTAAATTGAACTGACTCTTACCCCGCATGGCTTATTGGTTTGATGATGACCATCGATATCGTTAACCTGAATAATTTCCATGTACTGGGTGAACCGATGGCCAAGATCATCAACCACATAACCCGGCTTCGATAGGGCATGCGACACAATACTACCCATGTCGCACAGTTCGACCGCACGTCTGGCATTGTCCGCACCGCGTGCACTCCATACAATAATTTGCTTACCTTGGTTATATTGTTGCCTAGCCCATGCCACCAACTGATGATTGACTCGATTATCAGTTAATAATGTGCCATCCACATCAATGTAAACCACATCAGGTTTTGGGTAATCTATATATTCACGCTGCATTTGCTAGTCCTCGTTGTTGGGTATTGATGGTTTGATCAGATAAGGGATTCAACAACACCGCATCCTTTAAATGATCCGGCGCCAAGTGTGCATAACGCATGGTCATGGCAATATCAGAATGCCCAAGTATTTTCTGCAGACTCAGGATATTTCCGCCATTCATAACAAAGTGACTGGCAAACGAATGGCGCAATATATGGGTTGATTGTCCTTGCGGGAAATTTAACTCGCTACGCTTGGCCGCACGCCTGAACGAACCCATACAATTTGTGAACAATTTATCGTCCGGATCCTTGTAACCAGCGAATTGATCAATAGCATGAAAGAATGCTGAATCCAGGGGCACGGTTCTGGTTTTCTTGGATTTTGTAAATTCGAATGTTATTCGACCATGATGCAATTGTTTACGCTTTAACTGTTCAGCTTCGCTCCAACGGGCCCCAGTACGTAAACAAATCTGTGTGACCCACCAAGTATTTGGATTTTTAGAAAACATCTTAATGGTGTCCAGTAACTCATCAATTTGAGACCGGTTGAAGTAGCTAAGCTGACGTTCCTGCACTTTTAAAAATTCGATTTCGCAAATAGGCGATTGGTAATTGATGACCTTTAGTTTGCGCAACCGATTGAAAACCGCCGCCAGATAGCCATGACGGTTATTCATGGTTTTAAAACATACCGATCCTTCTTGTTGCGTAAACTTGTAACGATACAAAACAAATTTCTCGGCGGTTAATTGACTGGCAACCGGGTTTTTCAAATCCTCAGCCATTTGCAACAAAATTCTTTGTCGTCGTTCGCCATCAGTCAAATTTATGCCGTGATAAATATACCAACTCTCGATCAACTCTTTCAGCGTCCGCCCATCCATCGCTTGTTCATAATTGACGCGGTGTTCAGCCATATAATTACGTTCGAACAATTCCGCCTCTTCCTTGGTGGCAAAACCGCCGCGCCGCGTGCGTGGCATGCCCTTACGGTCGATATGTAAGCGCCAAGTGCCGTCGGTATCTTGTTTAACCGTCATGACTTCAAACCCTGCAGTTAGAAGAACAACGAATGACCGCGGGAGCGCGAAGCCCTGTCATTAGCGGTTTTACTCAGTTCACTTGCAAACTTGGTCAAGCCGTCTAAATCTTTCATGGTTTGGGCGTCGAGCGGATATAAACCGAGCGCCATTTGTCTAGATTTATCCGCAAAGGCTTTGAATACCTCGCTATTGATATTGTTTGGACCTAGATTATTTGCCGCGCGCAGAGCAGTGTTGATGAAGTGGCTAAAATCTTTCTTGAGTTGTTTCATGGGTTAATCCTTTACTAAACGATAATAACGGCGGCAATCCCGATGCTTCTGGATTGCCGCGCTGATTATGCCGATTGGCTGATGATTTCCTCGATCGCGCTTTTAGCGCGAGAAGGCTCGACCATGAATAGCCAGGCTTCCGATTCGTCGGCAAACATCGCTTTGCACAGCTCCTCGCCGATGATCCGATAGGCCAATTCGGCTTGCGCTATTTTTTCTTGAAGGGCAAACGGATGCCGACTCAAATGATGAGCCGCTACGGCTAATGCAAACGTCTTCAAGTGTTGATAACCGGCCGCAACACTCGCCGCCAATGCACGCTGTTTAACTTCACCGGCGACCGCGTCCAATTGCCGACTTAAACGTTCGGCCAACATTCGCGAGTGGTCGGCCAACAATTGCAAGGCGGCGGTCTGTGCGGCGAGTACCTCGCCGTCGACTTCGATTTCATATTCCTTGTCGGCTATCGTACGCTTTAATGCAATATAGTCGTCGCTGGTCATATCGCCGTTGGCCATTGCATGGTCGGCCTGTGTTAGGCGTTGATTCAATTTGTCCAACTCCGACTTTATGTCTCGCTGGTGTCGGTTGATATTGGCGATGTCGTTGCGCTTATTGGCTTCATCTTGCTTGGCAATTTGTAACTTGGTTTTATTAGCCAGGAAGTCTTGTTCAGCAATGGATAATTCAGTCATGTCGGGTACTCCGAAAAATGATAAAAAGCGCTGCGCAGTGTCGACCGCGCAGCATGTCAAAGGGTTAAATCAAATGTTCGTAAGGTTTGGTAAGGGTGTTTAAGACTTTTTCCACCAGCTCCACGGATTGCTTGAACAGCTCTAGGTGCTTGATGTCTGGATTGATGTCGCCAAACATGAAAAGATCACCCTTCAATTCGGCAAGTACCTTTCTGATTGTGGACTCCTCATCAGCCGACATAGCGCGATTGAACTCGACTTTGTCCATCGCGCTGCCCAACTTTTTCATGGTGTCGGTTAGAAATTGCTTTTGATGTTGGTTTAAATCACTCATGGTTTTTTCCTTGTAATAATTTCAATTAAATTCGACATTCAATCGACCGGCGCTACCGATTTTGCTGACAGCATTTTTTAATAGTGGGTTTGTTTGTGACATGTCGATTCCTATAGGTTGTAAAAAAGCCTCCTCAAGCCCTGACCAAACCCTAAATCGCCAGATTGCCGTTCAAGCTATCCGGAAAACTCTCGGTAACAGGATCAAGCGGTTTTGCGCCAATATGGGTTCGCATCGTGCTGTTTAACTGCCAAATTAAAATGCCCTGCGACCGCAACGAATTGCCGCCACTTTTAGCCTGGTATCCCAATCGGTCCGGGTTTTTGCGGTAATACCCTTCAAGGTTGACTTCATCAACAATGGCTTCGAGGTTATCCACGACAAACTGGCGGATCGTATTAGTGATTTTGGGCCTTGGGTAAACAATCAAATGAGCGGTCATGAATTCCGCATCAAAACCTTGTGACCTCAATTGGGTCAGAGGTGTATTTATTGGCCATGGTGTAACTGACATTTTATTTCTCCAAAAATATTTAAGAATCCGGTTAAGTCCGGTCTGCTCCTCAAGCCCAGTTAAAACAATCAAGCACCTGGTTTAAATTTGATACCCAACAATTCGTCCGGTATCTCATCGCGAAAGTCGGTAGGCAACCCACCTAAGGCAATGTGCGTTGAATGGTCAGCGTGCCACCCCCAAAACAACACGCCCAACGAAACCCGTGAATCATGCGGATCAAGATCTTGATAACCCAGCGGGTCTTTGCTCTTGGTGTAGTAAGCCTCTTGATACAATTCGCCAGCAATCGAATCAACGTTGCCCGTGATGAAATCCCGAATCGAATTAGTAACCTTGTGTCTCGGGAACACCATTAAGCGACAGCGTTTAAATTTCACTTCAATCCCTTGATCCCGCAATTGGGTCAAAGGTGAATTGACTGGTAATACGGTTAAAGCCATATTCTTTCTCCAAAATGATTGTTAAGAAATCCGGTTTACAGCCGGAACTGCTCCTCAAGCCTGGCATTGCTCATCGATCAAACGTTCGGCGCCGGGATACCGGCGAAACGGCGACCATTCAAGTGTTCGGGGATCGCGTCGTCCATTGAGTTTTCCGGATGGTCGGTTGCGATGCGCGTCGGCGGCAAATCCCACAACAACACGTTGTTAATGCGCTTCTCGTTGCTTTCAACCACCAATGCGTCGGTAATCTCCGGTAAGTTAGCCGTAACAAACAGAGCCAACGCTTTTTTCATCTTGTACCTTGGCCAAACCCGAATCCGGCCATGGCGTAAATCGGCGTCGAAGCCTTGGCGGCGTAATTCCGCCAATGGGGTAATCGTGGTTGTCATTTTCAATTTCCTGAATAGAGTTGATAAATGACCGTTTACAGTCGGTCGCCTGCTCCTCAAGCCCGGACCTGCAAATGTATTTAGCAATTCACCCCCAACACATGAAAGCGGTTTCTCCTCAATAATTCCGCCGAAAATAAAAAACAAAAAAAAGTCGATTTTTGCTGTCCCACCTACACCACCAGCCCGTAAGCCATGAATGGCACGGCTTGCAGCTGGTGCAGGCATTGGTACAGCTCCTGTACCATCTATCCCAGCTATCCCACTTTTCAGCTATTTTTTTCGCCATTGGTATAAGTGGTATAGATACGGTATAGGTAATATATTTTTTCCCTATACCAGTTAAAGCACTGTAATTTCGTTGTTTTTTATTAGTGGTACAGGTGGTACAGCAAAAAAGCTGTTCTAGTTTTTTCATTGATCAAGGGACTCCTCAGGAATATCCAGCATTCTGGCGAATTGCTGTACCAGTACCACTCGGCCAGGAAGCTCATAATATTTACCGTCGCCTCGGTCAGATCGACCTTTCACGTCAATACCCAGCTTCAACATGGTTTGCCCAATACAGCTTCTCGCTGCGGGCTTGGTAACCTTTTGCTCATGTTCGAATGACCAGGCCATGAAGTCATCAACCAATTCCGTGGCGGATATTCTGGCCCGTCCGCCAAAGGGTTCGTTATCGGTGATCTTGTTGTAAAAAAATTGGTTAACGCCGCTCAAGTTGCCCAATTTCTCAGCAATCAGCCCGGGCGTTTGCGGACAGCGGTAAGGATCGAAGTCGGATAAATTGACGATTAACAGATAGTTCAACAACTTGGCCGGACCATCGGTGTTAATCCAATACCAAAGTTGTTTGAAATAGTCTGGGTTTTGAGCGAACTTGTCCGACGGCTCCAACACCAAGTAACGACGCTCACGAATGCCAGCGCTCAATACCCGTGAATGGTTGCTGGCGAAAATCAACCGGCAATAGTTTGGTAACGGCTCGATTTCCAAGCCTTTACGTTCCATATTCACGGTGGTTTCCGACACAATGCCTTTTAAGCGGTCTGCCACATGCTTGTCTGTCAAATCCACTTCGTCGGCAAAAATCAGCGTTCGGTTTGACACCGTGCCGTTGAATCGACCGGCAATGGCATAAGCGCCATTGGTTTTATTGCCATGCGGCCCAAGAATTCTAAGCAACGGTTCCGCCATGGTGCCCTTGCCGGTGCCTTCAACCGATTTAAGCACGATCGCCACGCTGGGCTTCTCATCCGGCTTTTGAAATAAATGCGCCATCCATCCGATCAGGTAACGGTAAGACGGTTCATGACCAGCACAAATCACATGCTTGATATGATCCAGGTAAGGTGACACATCGCCAGCCATCGGCTCAAATTGCAAGCCACGGTAAAAATTCAGCACGTCTGGCGGGCATTTTTTCGGGTCCGGAAAAAAACCGGTACCGCCTGGCTTAAAGTTTTTGCCCGGCCATTCCAGCCAAGCCTGTCCCCGGTTTATGCCGTTGATTTTCTTTATGTGCAAGAATTTCTTCTTGAATTCGGCGGGTGATTCGAACGTCAGCACGTTGCCTTGTACCTGGCAAAATCGCTGCCCGACAATCACGTTTTTCCCGCCAACCAGGGCATGGCAATACAACTCATTCATCGCCGCCAGTTCCGGAAGGTCGTCTTCATGAATTGGAGATCCACTCGCCCAGGCTTTTACCAGATCGTGGTTCAGCTTGGCGGTGACTTTGTACATGTCGGCCATCTTGTTACCCGATGGTGCTGTTTGGCGTGCATGCACTGGCATGCCGTCTACTGGCTTCACCGCATCCCGATCAAGATCGATCTTCGGTTTGCGTTGTGGCAATTCGCCTTGCTCGGCCAACGTTTCGTAAAGCTCTGTTCTGAACTCATGGGTGGCATCCATCACGCGGCGCCCTCCATGGTCAGCACGTCGTTCCAGTCCTGGCCGGTTCGTGGCGGAATCAACACCTTGCCGCCTACCGCCAGCGCGGCTTTGCTGGCAGCCGCTTGGCCGGTGCCGCTTTCGTCGTTGTCGCCGGCGATGATGATTTCAGCGTCCGGAAACAAGCGCCGAGCGGCTTGCGCCACCGGTTCCAGGTTGCCGGCATCCATGGCCACCATCACAAACACGCCCAACTCTTCATGTAAGCTGGCGCCGGTCGCCCAGCCCTCGCAAATCAGCAAGCGCTCGATGTCGGTCGAATTGCCAATGACGCTGAAGCATTCCTTCTTTTTGCCACCGGCCAAAAACCGCTTGTTGCCGTCGGCATCGATAAATTGAAGGTTAACCAGTTCGCGAGACTCGTTGTAGAGCGGTATTACCAGTGATCCACTGTAACGCCGCACTTGAAAGGGCTTAATACCTTTTTTGATCAGATAGCCGTGGTGCTGGGTACTTGGGACCGGATTAGCATTCTGCCAAATGGCCTGGGCTTTTTCAGCCGCTTCTCTTTGGCGTTGTTCGCGCTCGGCCTGGCGTTGCTTCCGTTCGATTTCAATCTGGCGGCGTTCGGGTGGCGATAGGCGTTTACGTTCGCCCGATAACGAACCTGTTTTTTTGATTCCGGCCGGGAAGTATTCGAAGTACCAAGCCGGATTGCCGTCGGTGTGAATCAGGTAGGAAATGTTGAGATGACTTGGTTTATCGTCAACATGCTTGGCCCGGTGCAACACACCATCGGCGATTAGTTTAGCGTCTGTCGCAACGCCATACGCCAACATATCGGCGCGAACGGCGTCAATTAATTCGTTTAAATTCATTGCATTAGCTCCTTGCGAACCTTGCAAAAAGCTTCTAAACTGTCTTTGGTTTTTGAATAGAAGCTTTGATTTATAAATGGCCGGCGGGCTCCTCAACTCCGTCGGCCTTTTTTATGTCTTATTGGGTACCGTTAAGCGCCGCCTCGATTTCCTGGTTCAAAATCTCACCAATAATTCTCAAATCATCTGGCGTGAAGCCCAAAAAGCTACGGGCGGGTATCTTGGTAACACCCGTCGACTGTGTGTGACGGATCGCCCGCAGAATCAACCCTGCTTGCCCCATCTTCAAATTTTCGGTGATCCACTTGATAGAAGGCGTGACATAAGCCTTACCGCGGCGCCGGGTTTTGTATCCTGCATCAATCAAAGACTTTGCCATCTGCCGTGTAGCCGGTGCATTGGGATCCACTTGGTTTTTGCGCTTTCTGGCTTTGGTTGGTTCCGTTGAACCGTATTGATGCTTATTGGCAATATATGAAAGTAGGCGATTGCTCCAACCGACAGTCACTTCGTCGGCATTGCTTCCAATGACCTTCAGCATATTCCGCAAACCCTTGCTGTGTGGTTTGCCAATTAACAATTTCCGCTTACTGCCATCCGCTGCAGGTGTAAACGGTGCGCCGGATAAATCGGTTTGAGAATTTATCCGGGCTTTGGATGACTTGGCGACCTGTCGCCCAGCCTTTTGAAGGATAGACTTTCGCAATTTGGGGCTTTTAATCCTGTCGAATTTGGACATGGCGGCTTCAAGTCCCTGTACTTGAACGGTGATCATGCTGAAACCTCGCTATTGACTGTACTGCGGTAAAAGCCTTCCATGACTGCCTTGATATCGAGTGCCTCGTGTTTGATCGACTGCAAGGCAAAAAATACCGTTTCATCACTGGGACGATTCTCATCATCATCGATCGCAAAATGATCAGAAAGCATATCGACGGTGGCCAATAACTTATCTGAAGCCATATTGACGGTATCCAACAATCCCAGCGTGCCGTTTTCGAGTCCAACCGGCGAAAGCCTGTGGCTAAAATCGGCAAAGCCAGCCATGGCGCTGATAGGCAATACTTCGGCCTCCAAGCCTTCCAATGTTTCCGGCTCACTTTCCCCGGCCAGCCATTCGACCGCCCCGATAAAGTAAGCTGCCAGCCTGACCAATATCGCCAACCAGCCATGCGTAAAGAAATTGTCAGAGCTGCCCAGATTTTCAACATGCAGTATCAAGGCGTCCAGGCGGTGGGAAATTTCAGCGAACGAGGGCTCAGCAATTTTCGGGCAATAATCCCAAACCGCGGGCTCTTTCCCGAAACGCAAGTGAAACACCGCACACGCGGTTTCCTCTAACAGCTCGGCCATTGCCAACAACTTATGCAACTCGGCATCAAAGGCCGGTTTGCCTTGCGCGGCTTGCGCCGTGCAGCATTGGGAGCCCAATTCGCCGATCATCACGGTTAAAAGTTTGCGGTGTGCTGCTGGGGTTTGGATTGATTTAGACATGTTAGGCCTCCGCTTTGGTTTGTGTGGTGATGGCGAGTCCTTTTGTTGATGCAAATTCCATCAGTTCTTCCTGAATCGCGGCCATGTTGGTTGCGATAGGCTCAACCAACCAAGCCAGTTCGCTGATTTCGTGGTTCGTGTTACTGGTCAGCAAATAATCCAACGCCTTGAGCCGCTGGATTTCATCCTGAAGCCGCTCTAATCGGTGTTTGATGTGGGTAATGACGCGTGTCGAATCGTCGGTGACAATCACGTGGTTTTTTGTTTTTTCAGATGCGCTCATTTGACACCTCCCACCAGCATCAGCGCCAAATCAGCGATAAATGACCGTTGGTCGAATTTCGGGTTGTGTTTGATACGGGCTGAACGTTCCAGATTCAGGCGGTTTTGGGAAATCTGCTTGTTTTGGCTGCGGGTTATCATTGAGCACCTCCCGCCATACGTGCCCAGCGCTCGAACAGGTCGCCGCCATTGTTAAAGTAGATGTGGATTTCCTGAGCGGTCACTCTGGCGTCCAGCGTCAGAACCAAAAGGCAGTCATCAAACAGTGATTTGTCCAACAATCTTAGTTTGACCAGGCTGAACGGAAACCGGTACCCATTGTATAAACCGAGTAAAAACAGGCGCACGGTTTCAGATTGGCCGGTGTCGCGTTCGGCAACTTTCGCCAGGCGTTCTAGTGCTGGAAGTCCGGCTTCTTTAGCGGATTCGCGTTCGGTTTCTAGCTCGGCCATCTGCCGGAAGAAATCGTTAACGGCTTCGGGGTTTTGGGTGGAATTTGGGCGGATTTTTTCCGCAACTTGGGTAGGGGTTGTCATTTTGACGGCTCCATTGCTTGAATGTATGAACCGCCGCGCAAGAGTCTCAATCCTTGGGCGGTGGTGCGTAGCAGGTTGAGACCCGGGCAATGGAGCCATAAAGGCTTTGAAACCGGCCTGTCACGCACCACCAAAACATTTGGACGCACCAAAGGCGCGACCACGTTTGATAGGCATAAAAAAACGCCTGAAATCGGCGTCAGGGCTCCATTATTTTTGTTCGGTGTCTCAATCCCGGCTTTCGTTTTTTTCGAAAGCGAATTCAGAATATATTTGAATTTTTGGCTTGTCAACAAATTCATGCCGCTGACTCATTTTCGATTTGCGACAATAAATTTCTGATTTCAGACACGGGCCATACACGGCAGCGTTCAGATAATAATTTTCCGTGAGGAAACCGGCCTGATTTTATTCCAGCATAGAAGCTGGTTTTAGAAATCCCCAACACCGCCAACACAGAAGGCAAACGAACAAAACCTTCATCAGGCAATGGCGAGGCTTTGTAAGTGGTTTTATTTCGATGTTTGGGTAGCGTTTCTGTGCACGTTGCTGGCATTTGTTGCTCTCCTCGGTCTGTTGTTGATCAACGTCGGAGATATTTTTGCCAGATGTTAAAAAGTCAGAAAACTGCAGACCTGCTAAAAACTAGCAGGTCTGCTTTAGCTCTTGTCTTTACTGACTTGGCGTATGAAATAGTTTTTGTGCTTTATCGAGGTATTTTTTTACGGTGCTTTTATCAGCGCTTAAAGAGTATCCGATTATGCTCTTTAATCCACTTGGGATGCTGCCACGATTTCCGCCGGATGCCTTGCTTTTTGTGTTGGTATGATCATGACCATAATCCGCCATCGCCATTCCATCAAACAAATTTAGAAAAACTTTTGGTCGAATGTCGGTTTTCATTTCTCGGTTATAGCTAAGTGCTTTTCCTTCATTGTTCCGAGTAGTTCTACCAAAATAAACATCTATTCCATAAGCAAGGCATTTTTCAATAACCGAAGTTTCGATTGAAATTTGCTTGGAGTTCAATGATTTTTGAATGCTTTTATAAGCAGTTTGAGTTGGCTTTTCTGGGCTGTAGTTATGTTTATGTATAGCCATGCCTAAAATAATTTCAGCCAATTTATTTATAGATATATTAAGTTCCGGTTGTTCTAAAGCTGGAAAATCATGATAAATGGTTGCGCGATAGTTCAGTTTATTATTAACATATTGAATTTCATCGGAAACTTTGTGATCTGAATCGTTATAAACAGTCAATTTGTTGTTGATAACATAAGGAGTTGTTGAAATTTTCTTGTGCTCAAAACAACTCATATCAATTTCTTTTTGAATCAGAAAAAAACAGTTGTCGAAATCATTCTTAGATAAACTTAAATAACCGTTTTCTTCCAAGCTAATAATGAATCCACTGTATTCATGAGCACAAGGAAGTAATTTTTCAACATGGTCAAAATTATTCGAGTCAATATATTTAGCTATATCCTTCTTGCTTAATTTAAAAACACCAACAAACTCGTTGCATAGTTTTTGGTCAATGCCATCATAAAGCCGAAAAAATTCATTGGTTAATTCAGTTTCGCCGGTTTCAGTGTCTTCAAAAACGAAGTTATGGGCCAATAGTGGCCCGAATTTGTTGTTTGGATTGTCATTAAAGAACCAATCGCCACGCCCATGAAAATAAACCAGCATTGATATCCACTCCGTCCAAGTGAAAGCCGTCAAGAAGGGTTAACCGGAAACAGGTTGACGAAACCTGCTTATTGCCCGCTAAAGCTATCCGGTTGTAAAAATCATAACAAAAAATGCTTAGCGTCGAAACTTAGCCCCTGGACAGGCATAATGCCGGGCATCGATTCAGGATCAGGATGCTATGACCGTTTATTGCCCAAACTGCCAATCAAAAGCCCGCATCACCAGCCGTAACAATTTGAACGATGACAAAACCATTGCCGATCTGTACTGCCATTGCCTCAATACAACAGACTGCGGCGCTACATTCGTTTACACCTTGAGCTTTAAGCACTACCTCAACCCGCCAACCACATCAACAGCCCAGCTGGCCGCCAACCTGATCAGTCGATTAACCAGGGCAGAACGCGCGGCGTTGCTGAATGAGGTATCCTGAAAGTAACTGCTTTTAGCGTAAGGATATGAATCAATGCCACCGTTAAAGCGATATAATATTGTTCAATACAGTTCAAACAAGTTCATTAAGATTCAATAGTCAATCATGGAGCATATTGCATGGCAACACCGATAAAACCGACCCCGGTATTACGCGGAAAAGATGCCCGCCGTTTTGAAGAAAATATGCTTAAGGCCGAACAAAACCCGGTTAGTCGGGAAGAGTATCAGCGGATTATGGCTGTTTATCGCAGTGTGAAATTTTTTGATAAATCCGGCAGTGTTTTCTGCACTGTTGGCAAATGCAGTCCGCGCGCCTATGTCCGTGTTAGAGCCGGTATTAGAAAAGCGATTGCAACCAAAGCTATTAGAAAATTATCACTGTTCTCGGGTATCTATCAAAGCGAACAATTCACGATCGAGGCCGCCTATAAAGCTTTTGGTGGTCTGAACCGTACAAATGTAGGGTGCAGATAGTCAAAATTTGAGCAAAACCTGCTTAAAAACGCTTTTAAAGCCGTTGAAGCAATCCGCCAAAGCCTGAATGGTCTGTTTTAATTTCCCGTCTATCGATTGATGCAATCTGCCTGATCTGTCTTTCTTTTTACCATATTTTATCTTTTATGCTGGGTTTAGTGCTGGGTTAAAATCTCTGAAAGCATTGGTAATGCTGACTGTGCTGGGTTATTTCACTATTCCAAAATTTTTTATAAAAAAATGTCTTGCCTGGCCTGCTTACGCCTGGCGCGGGAACTGGATAACTTGCGCCCCGCTTTTTAATCCGTCCAGGTAATCGGCCCAGGCTTGCATCATTAATCTGCGTTCCGGCAAATGTTGGGCTCTGTTGTAAGCCGCCTTTACCCGGTTTTGTTCAGCATGAGCAAGTTGTCTCTCAATCATGTCTGAATGAAATCCTTGCTCATGTAGCAGAGTGCTGGCTGTAGTCCGAAAACCATGGGCCGTGTGTTGACCTTGGTATCCCATGCGACGGATCGCGGCTCCAATTGACTCTCTGCTGATATGTTGATCACCGCCAGTTCTGCCTTGGTAGCTAGTGAATACAAACTGACTTGAACCCGTTAAAGGAGAAATTTCTTTTAGCAACGCTATAGCCTGTCGGCTTAGTGGAACAATGTGCGCATTCTTCATTTTCATCTTGTCAGCCGCTATCCGCCATTCTGCTAAGTCAAGGTCGAACTCACTCCATTCTGCAGCGGCTAAATTTGCTGGCCTGGCAAATATGAGTGGTTGCAATTGCAAAGCGGTTCTTATGACAAAATTACCGTTGTAAGTGTCTATATCTCTTAGTAGTTGTCCGAGTGTTTTTGGATCGGTAATGGCTGGGAAGTTTCCACGTGTTGGCGAGGGTAGCGCTCCGCGTAGGTCGGCGGTAACGTCGCGTTCCGCTCGACCTGTCGCTATTGCATATCGAATAGATTGGCCGATAAATTGTTTTGTTCTGGCGGCTGTTTCCAAAGCACCACGATCAACAATTCGTCTTAAAGTCGATAACACTTCAACAGCCGTCAAGTCTTTAACAGGTTTGTTTCCGATCCATGGGAAAACATCTCGTTCAAAACATTCAGTGACATGCTTTCGATGGCTGTCACTCCAGCTATGCTTGGCTTCCATGAATTCTCTGGCTATGGCTGAAAAGGTGTTTTCAGCATGACCGGATTTTTCAATTTTTCGAGTTAATCCAGGATCAACACCATTTGCAAGTTGCTCTCTTGCATGGTCTCGCTTTTCTCTGGCTGCCTTTAGTGTCGTATCAGGATATACCCCAAGCGCTAATAATTTTTCTTGCCCTGCAAATCGGTATTTGAATCGAAAATATTTTGATCCATTGGTGTTAACCAATAAAAACATGCCCTTCTCATCGGCTAGTTTGTAAGGCTTTTCTTTTGGTTTGGCATTACGGCAGGTGGTATCTGATAGTGGCAATGGGGGTATCTCCATTTTAGGAAGAGGATATACCCCCATTTATACCCCCAATGCGGTATGAATTTCAATGAATCTTGTTGAACTTCCCTGAGCAATAAAAAACCCGCTAAGCCAGAAAGCTCGCGGGTTTTTGTACTTTGTCGAACGTCTTTGAATTGTTCAGTGGCGGAGAAAGAGGGA
>SXGT01594165.1_pt1 | contig 14700 bp, 12 predicted proteins | sample 3176221 | NCBI WGS metagenome assembly SXGT01 (sample SAMN11356862, study PRJNA531348) | freshwater metagenome | isolation source: freshwater sample F1-120 | place: China: Fuxian Lake, Yuxi | collected 2017-12-25
CCTCACGGCCGCCCCAGAAAACGTAGTTCTCGCCGCCGAGGTCCTTGGTCACCTCCAGGCACTTCTTGACCTGCGCCCCCGCATAGGCGAAGACGTCGGCGTTGCAGCTCGTCGAAGCGCCATGGACGAAGCGCGGATTGCTGAAGAGATTCGCCGTGCCCCACAGGAGCTTGATGCCGGTGCGTTGCTGTTCTTCCTTGAGCACCTTGGCGATCTTGTCGAGGTTAGCATTGGTCTCGGCGAGGTTCTTGCCCTCGGGCGCGACGTCGCGGTCGTGGAAGCAGTAGTAGGGGACGCCGAGCTTTTCGAAGAACTCGAAGGCGACATGGACGCGTTTGATCGCCATCTCGACCGAGTCGGTGCCGTCCTCCCACGGCCGTTTTGCACAGCCCGGCCCAAACGGATCGTTCCCCATGCCGCGGAAGGTGTGCCAGTAGCAGACGGCAAAGCGCAAATGCTCCTTCATCGACTTGCCGTCGACGAGTTCGCTTTCGTTGTAATGGCGAAACGCGAGCGTGTTCCTGGAGTCGGGGCCTTCGTACTTGATTTTGGGCACTTCGGGGAAGAATGGCATGTGAAGCACTCTTGGGGTCGCGGAGATTGTTTGGGGTTAGGATACTACCGAAGAGTTTCTCGCAAAGGCGCAAAGGACGCAAAGAGAGAAAAGAAGAGCCAAGAGATGGCAAGGTTTTCTCTTTGCGTTCATTGCGCCTTTGCGAGAAATTCGATTTATTTCTTGGTCGGCATCATGCGAACCTGGGCACGCGCATCGATCGCGCCGAGTTGGACCCGCGGCTCCGGATCGTTAGCATTCGCTTTGCTGTAGTTCAGACGCACGCCGCCATTCACGCGGGTCAGCTTCAGCGAGCCGTTCTTCGTCAGGGTGACATCGACCTGCGTTTGCCCGCCGTTGATGGCGCCGCGGAATTCCACGTCCTTGGCCACGATGGTGAGTTGCCCATCGCCATTGATATCGCCGAGGAAGACAACGCTGCCGTTGGCCGCGTCGAGCTTGACGGTCGAGCCGCCGTTGACCGCCCCTTGCAGAACGATCTCGCGGGCTGCCAGAGTCGAGGCGTCGAGCGTCGATTTGTCGTTGATGTCGCGAATTTTCAGGCTCTGGGCTTTGCCGAGGATCGCCTTCGAGCCGCTGTTGAGGTTGCCGGTGAAGACGATCTCAACCGCTTCCAGATCGGCGGCATCGAGGATCGACCCGTCATTGCCGCCGGCGACCTTCAGCGTCTTGATAATGCCGATCAGCTTGAGCTGCCTGCCGCGGTTGAGCGTTGGCACGCTGTATTCACCCTCGGAATCGTTGAGCTTGATGAGATCGTCGCCGACCGCGATGATCTTGGCCGCGGCGGGTTTCTTGTCTTCCTTTTTCACCTCGACCTTGGGCTCGGGCTCGACATCGATCTTCTTCTTTGGCTCCGGCTCGACCTTGACCGGACTTTTCTTGGGCTCCGGCTCAACGGGAGTCTCGATCGGCATCTTGATGATCGGCAGCTTCATCTCAGGCGGCGGCTGTTTCTTCGGCGGCGGCGGTTTAGGCAGCAGTGCAACCGGCTCCAGTTTCGACTTGATCGTCTTCGTGCCATCGTCTTCGGGTTGAAAGAACGGCAACGCCACGACTACGCCGATGCCTGACGCGGCCAGGATGACGAGGATGCCGGCAATCAGCAGGTTCTTGTTCATGTATAATTCCCTCCGTGCCGCTTGCGGCGTAGCAATCGCAACGATTCATTCACCCGGGTTTTCCTTCACCGCGGGGGGCGGAGCGCCGCGGCCAGACAGGGCCCACAACTCGAAGCCGAGGTCCGTGTTGGCCGCGATCGGGTTGCCGCGGTTGAGCGTGCCGCCGTTGTCGATCTTATCGCGCCCGATCGAATACACCATGGCGCCGCCATTGGGCGTAAGCCGCCAGCGTAGCGTCTGGCCGTCGTAGGGGTCCTTCGGAATCTCTTTGAGCAAGCCTTCGTTGACCAGTTCTTGGAGGGAGGCGGGCCACTTCTGTTTCTTCAGGCGATACCGCTCGGCAGCAATCGCGGTATAGGCGGAGCGCAGATATACCTGCGAGCGCTGCCACGTCTCCGAGACCTTCATGACCCCCGGCACGAGGAGTTTTACCGCGAAAGTTTTGCTTTGCCGGATCTTCGACTCAATCTTCTGGAAGGCTTCCTCGCGCTCGCGCTCGGGCAACTTGCTTGCCTGGGTCATTTCGTGCATCATTCGCAAGTATTCCGGATGTCCCTGGGTAATGATACCGGGGAACGTGTCGAGCATACGATCATGGAAGTTGGCCGGGCCCTTGCGGCCGCCGCCCAGAGTATTTGACAGGGACGTTTTTCCCGCGCGCACCGCGCTGAAGAATTGATGCCCGCTGGCGCGCTCGCCGCGCATGCCATAATACAGAACCTTCGCGTCGGCTTCCCGCTCCAGCGAGGCTTGCAGCTTGGCCAGGTTCTTTTCGGAGACGACGCCCTGGCCTAGCAACCGCTCGATCTCGGCGATGGCGATGGCCTGTCCCGCCATCCTCACCAGCTGCCCGATCAAGGTTGGGTGATCGTTGATCGCGTGGACCGCATTCAACATCGCCAGGCAGGACTCGGCGGCCCCGTCGAAGTCGCCATCCTGGGTGCGCAGCACAGAATCGGCTTGAAGGAGATTGAAGATGGCCCGCGTGTCCTGGAGATACGGCACGAGCATCTCGAAGGGATTGTCCACGGCTTCAATCGGAAACCGGCCCTCGGGCATGTCCTTGAGTTTCCGCGCTTCGATCAGGGCATCCTTCGGCAACGCGGCAAATGCTTCGCGCAGCGGCTGGACATATACCTCCGCCACGCGCGCGTTGCGATGGTGCAGGGGCGCCTGTTCCCATTTTCCGCCCTTGCCTATCGGGTTGAAGCGGCCCAACAAGGCCTGGACCTTGATGATCTGCGTCGCCGCGTTCTCGGCGTCCGGCGGCGGCTCCAGCTCGGCGATCAGGTCGTGCCAGCGCCAGTTGGGATCGTCGGCATCGATCTCGGCATAGAGTTCCTGCAACCCGCGCTCGGCCCACCAGCCCGCGATGAAGTAGAACGCCACCGGCGTCAAAAGCATCACGAGCGCGACGCCGCCCAGCAGCTTCCAGCGCCAGCGCCGCTTGGGCGCGGCAGGTGCGGCGACAGGTGCCTGTGGCGTGGATTGCATGGTTCAAGTGACCTCCGACGATCTGCAAGCACGGCGAAAATACAAAGTACGAAGAGCGAAGAGCGAAGAGCGAAAAAAAAACCAACACAACGCTCGATTCCTTCGCTCCTCGCACTTTTTACTTTTTACTTTGTACTTCGCTCTTCGTACTTCGCCCTTCGCTCTTCGCACTTTGCATTTTCATTCCGGCCCACCCACCTCGGGCAACCCAACCGCCGGCCGCGGCTCCTGCCGGCGCGCCCCGGGATTCCACAGGCGGAAGCCGACGTCCACGCCCGGCTCGTGCGACCGCTCGCGATCGATGTGCCCCTGGTTGTCGATCTTGTCAGGACCGACAGAGTAGATCACAATCCCGTCCTTGGTACGGCGATAACGCAGCGGCTGCCCATCAAACGGATCGAGCGGCACCGCGTCGAGCAGCTTCACTTGGACCAGCCCGTCCAGCGACGCCGGCCAATCCTTGTGCCGTTGGCGGTAGCGCTCGCACGCCAGCGCGACGGCGGCACTGCGCAGCATCGCCTGGCTGCGCGCTTCGGCGTTATGGACTTTCGTCAAGGCCGGCGCCAGCAGCCTGGTCAAGATGTTCGTGTTCTTGAGCTGTGCCTCTTGCTCCTGCAACTTGGGGCCACGCTCGTGAATGGGAAGCCTGGCGATCTCCACGGCGGCGTTCATGTAGCGCAGATGCTCAGGGTAATATTTCAACATGGTGGAAGGAAACGTGTCGAAGAGCCAGTCTTGCAGCGAAGCTGCCCCGCCTCTGCCCATGCCGCCGAGCGCGCTCATCTTCACCTTTCCCGACCGCACATTTTCGAACAGGTGGTTCATCAAGGCTCGTTCACCGCGTATGGCGGCAATCCAGTGGTCCTGTTTGCCGTCGCGCTCCAGCGTCGCTTGCAGCGATTGCAGCGCCTCTTCCTTGAGGGTTCCCTGGGCCAGCACGCGCTCCAGGGCGTCCGTCGCGATCATCTGCATCGCGATGCGGATCAGGTGGCAGATCAGGGTCAGATCCCCTTCCATCGATCGCCCGGCGTTGAGAATCGCCCGGCAAGAGTCGGCCGCGTCTTCGTACTTCTCGTCCTGGGCCAGCGCGTAGGCGTCGTGCTTCAGCCAGTCGGCGACCGTGCGTGCGTCCTGGTGATTGGGCAGAAGCGTGCTGATGCCGTCGTCGCTGTATTTGATGGGGAATCGGCCGCGCGGCATGTCCTTGAGCGAGCGGGCCAACGGGAGGCCTGGGCCGACTTTGCCGAGCTCGCCGTGGATCAGTTCCAGTTGTTGCGTGTTGAGCTGCGTTGTCGGCGGCAGCTTTTCGAAGATCAGATCGTAGTTCGGCGCCCCGCCGACCTGAAGCCTGCCCCCCTTGGAATGTGCGGCGATGATTTGCAACGCGGAATTCTCGTGGTCGGGAATCTGCGGCCGATCGGCCTCCAGCTCCAGCAGCCGCCAGCGAGGCAAATCCTGCGCCGCCTCGGCCGCCGCATCGTCCCAGGCGTTCTGCGTCGAGAAGTAGCTGTAAATCATCCAGCCCGTCGGCACGAGGATCAGCACCGCCAGGATGCCCAGGACGATCAACCCCCAGCGCCGGCGGCGACGCATCGGCGGCTTCGGTATCGGCGTTGTGGTTGGAATGCTCATGGCGGTCTATGATCGCCGAATGGATCGGCGAATGCAAGCGCCGCGTTCCTACAACCAGCCCCACGCGCAAGCGTGGGGATCGCCTGGCGATAAGTCCCATCTCCACGCTTGCGCGAGGGGCTGGTTGATAAATCAGCGATCCTCCTTTGCGGGCAAAGGCAGCGGCGGCTGGCGGCGTTTGGATGGGTCCCATAACTGAAAGCCGATGTCCATCTGTGGGGCCGCCCGACGCCAGCGCTCGATGTGCCCCTGACCGTCGATCAGGTCCAAGCCGATCGAATAGACGATGATGCCATCCTCGGTTCGGCGATAGCGAAGCGGCTGATTGTCCATTGGATCGGCCGGAACCGAGTCCAAAAACTTTTCCTTGACCAAAACGTCGAGCGAGGCCGGCCATTCCTTGTGTCGTAGTCGATGTCGCTCACAGGCCAACGCCGCCACGGTAGAGCGCAGCATGGCCTGACTGCGACAGTCGGCTTCGTGGATCTTGACCAAACCTGGAGTCAAGACACGAATAACGGGGTTGGTCTTCTTGCCCTTGATGTGGAAGTCCCATTCTTGCATTGGGGCGTGCCGTTCATGGATCGGCAGCTTGGCGGCCTCGACGGCGCGGTTCATCTCACGCAGGTAATCCGGAAAATACCCAAGCACGATTGTGTCAACGAACCGATCGCTCAAGGACTGGCTAGACTTGTTGTGGACGGCCGACAACTTGTCGAAAGTCACCCTGCCGTCGCTGATACACTCGAACAAACTAACACTTCCAGCCCGCTCGCCACGCAATGCTTGTAGAAAATGGGTGTTATTCACCTCTTCTACCAGCAACACCTGGAAAGCATGCAATTTTTCATCGGAAGCCTCGCCCTGACCCAAAACACGCTCCAGCGTCTCGGTCGAAATGCCATGCATTGCCATCCGAATCAATGCGGAGATCATAAACGGCTCGTCGCCGAAAGCCCTGCCGACGTTGACGATCCCGCGGCACGAATCCACTGCAAGGTCATAGTGTTTTTCGTGCGCGAGCAGCATCGCGTCGTGCTGAAGCCAATCGCCGGGCCCCCTTGCTTTCATCTGCTCCGGCACCAGGGTGCCGATAAAATCCTCGCTGTACGTAATCGGAAACCGGCCCCGCGGCATATCCTTGAAGCGGCGTGCCTCTTCGAGCGGCTTGGCGATCTTGGCCAGTTCGACGCGGATGAGTCTGAGTTGTTCTTCGTTCAATTCAGCCGTTGGCGACAAGCCGTCGAAAATGAACTCGTATTTGTGTACATTGCGCACCTGGAATTCGCCCGTCTTCGCGGTAAGGGACATGATGTGCAGCGCCGAGTTCTCCGCATCGGGGATTTGCTCGCGATCCGCCTCAATATCGTGCAAGCGCCAGCGCGGATCGAGGGTGTCCGTCTCGGCTTCGGCCTCAGCCCACGCTTGGGCCGTTGCGTGGCTGTAGTAGTAATAAGCGCCCACGAGCGCCAGGACCGCGGAAACTAGAATGGAAAGAAAAGTCGTAGCACATCCACGGAGCCACCTGCGGCGCGGCTTGGCGATGGCGGGAGGCGGGGGGATTGGCAATGCGGAGTCCATAGGTGGATCGTTTCGTACGGGAAGATGGTTGCTCGATCATCGCCGATTTGCGGTTCGAACGCAAGGGGTTGCCCACCTGTCGCAGGCTGCCCACTCCGGACCCATGCGCGGAGCGGCTCGCCGGGGATTTGTGGCGCGTTTGCAATCGTTGCCGATGGGCGCGGTGAATTGGAAAAGTTTACAAAAGCGGTGCGGAGGGATCGTACCGACTTCGCGCAATCGGCTCATCCCGCAAGTCGCGTGCATGTCTCAGGTTCGGACGCACATTCAGCAAAATATCGACTGTCGCCAGTAGCTTGGCTCATGTTTTGCTTTTAGAGTTGCAGCAGACATATCTGCTTGATGGCGTAACCCGGCCCCTTACGGGGCTCGGCTCGCCGGAACGGTCAATTCGGGAGGCTCGCGGAACATGCACAAGCGATTTGCGCTCTTCATCGCCCTCGTCGCCGTCTCCTCGATGGGGGCGGAGTTTCGCACGCCGAACTTCATCGTCAGCGCCGCCAACCCTCAAGTCTGCCAGCAGGTCGGCCAGTGGGCGGAGCACTATCGCAAGGAAAAGGCGATCCAGTGGCTCGGCCGCGAGATGCCCAACTGGTCCCAGCCGTGCCCACTGCGTGTCAATGTGACGATGGATCCGCCATCGGGTGAGACCGAGTTCACCTTCGGCTTCAGCGGCGTATCAAGCCAGCGGATGACGATCCGCGGGCCGCTCGATCGGCTCATCTACAGTGTGCTGCCGCACGAGATCACGCACACGATCTTCGCCCACCACTTCAAATCGCCGGTGCCGCGTTGGGCGGACGAGGGAGGCTCGGTGCTCTCCGAAGACGATACCGAGCGCGAACGCCACGACAAGCTGGTGCGCAGCATCTTGAACAAGGGCCAGCAGATCCCGATGCGGACGCTGCTCGGGCTCAAAGAATACCCGCCCCAGGTGATGTGCCTGTATGCTCAGGGCTATTCGATGTGCGATTACCTGGTGAAGCGAGGCAATCGGCAGCACTTCCTCAACTTCGTGGGCCATGGCATGCAGCACGGCTGGGACCACGCGGCCCGCTCGTACTTCGGGCACAATAGCGTCGAGGAACTGGAGCAAGCCTGGCTGAAGCACCTGCGCGATACGAAGGGGCAGACGCTGAATCAGCAATTAGCGGCCCGGCCGAATGCTACGGGGAACTCGAACTTCACAGGAACGGCATCAGGGAAAACGATCCGTATGACCGTGCCGCCGGCCCAGCCGTTCGACGCCCAGCCGGTCGCGCGGGGCGCCATGGGGGCGGAACAGCGTAGCTTCGGCCAGACGGGAATCCGTTTGGAGTCGCCGGTGCCGATCACAACGGAGATCCCGCGTGCCATCGTTGAGCCACGCGTGCAACTGGGCGCTCCGGTGAGTTATCCGCGCTAGCCAGCTCCTCGTTGAGCGCTCGCACCACGGCACGCGAGCACCAACCGCCTATCCATCCATCATCGCGCCGGGATTCTGCAAAGATTTGATCATGGCATTTCCAAACGCAGCGCCGACGGCGCCATCGAGAACGCGGTGGTCGAAGCTGAACGATAGATAGACCATATCGGCGGCTTGCACCTGGCCGTGCTCGTCGAAAACTGGCCGCTTGACGATCTTGCCGATGCCAACGATGCCCACCTGCGGCGGCAGAATGATGGGGGTGGACAAGAGCCCGCCGATGTTGCCGATCGAGGTGACGGTGAAGGTTCCGCCGCGCAGGTCTTCCAGCCGTTGCTTCCCCTGGCGGGCATCATTGGACAGGCGTTCGATCTCACGGGCCAATTCGAGCATATTCTTTTTGTCGGCATCGTGAATAACGGGCACGATCAGGCCGCTCGGCGTATCGACGGCAATGCCAATGTGGTATTGATCGTAGAGAACCACCTCGCTGGCAGCAACATCGAGGCTGGCATTCACGAGCGGCAACTCCTTGAGCGCAGCCACGGCCGCCTTGACGAAAAACGCCAGATAGGTGAGCTTGGTCCCCTGCTTGGCAAACGCCGCCTTGTGGGCTTCGCGCACCTTGACGAGTTCGGTGACATCGCACTCATCCACATAGGCGTAGTGCGGGATGCTGTGCATCGATTCGACCATGTGCTCGGCGATCTTGCGGCGCAGCCCGGTGAACGGGATGCGCTTGCCCCCCAGACCCAGAGGCACTGCGGAGGACGTCAGCCTCGGTACGGCTTTCGACACGAGCGGCACGAGATCGTCGATCAGGATCCGTCCTTCCGGCCCACTGCCGTGTACCTGGGCGAGATCGACGCCGAGCTTACGTGCCATCTGGCGAACAGTGGGGGCCGCCTTGAACGCAGCCGACGGCGCTCCATTGGAGCGTGTCGCCTGCGGCTTGGCCTGGATCGTTACACCTGGCCCATCATTGGACACCGACTTTGTCGATGGTTTTGCCGGGTCGCCCGTTTTTCCCGAGTACTGCAGGATAGCCTGCCCGATCGTTAACTTATCGCCGGGCGCGATGAGGAGCTTGTCAATGACGCCGGCGAACGGCGCCGGCACTTCCATGGTCGCCTTGTCGGTCAATACTTCCAGCAGAGTCTGCCCCGACTTGACCGAGTCGCCTGGATGAACGAGCCAGCGCACGGCCTCGGCTTCGTAGACGCCTTCACCAAGTTCGGGGAGTTTGAAGTCCATGGGAAATACCTTCTTGCCGACCGGGGCTTCTCGGGTGCGCTGCGCACCATGAGCGCGAAACCGCAAGCGCCAGACTCAGGCCTCTTCTCGAAGTAGTCCCGCCAGCGCGTCCTTGACGCCTTGCGCCTGCGGCACCGTATTCTGTTCGTATACCGGATTCAGCCCAATGCCGGGCACGTGCTTGCCGAAGAGAACGCGTGGGCGAACGAGGAGGTCATAGAACAGTTCCTCGATGACGCGGCGCAGTAGATGTTCGCCGAAGTTGGTGACCTCGGTGTCCTCATTGACAATCAGAATGCGGCCGGTCTTTAGCACGCTGCTGCGGATCGCGTTCCAGTCGTAGGGAAAAATACTGCGCAGGTCGAGCACGTCGAAACTCGCACCAGTCTCGACCTTGAGCTGGTCTGCGGCTTGCACGCACAAGGGGAGCGTTCGGCCATAACTGACGACGGTGGCGGCGTCACCGTCACGCACAAGCGAGGCGGTACCAAGCGGCACGAAGTATTCCTGCACATTGGGCCACTTTGGCTGCCAATGGCTGCGATCGCCGACGGGGGCGTCGATGCTTTTCTTGAGCGCTTCGGCGTCTGCCGGTTCGCCGGGAATCAGCTTGTCCCCCTTGATGCGCAGTAGAGCCTTGGGCAGGAGGACCATGACTGGATTGGGATCCGCAATCGCCGAGAGCATCAGGCCATAGGCATCGAGCGGGTTTGACGGCATGACGATCTTCCAGCCGGCGAGCCGACTGGCCCAGCTTTCGAAACTGTGCGAATGATAAAGGCTGCCACGGATGCCTGAACCGGAAGGCGTCATGAGGACGATGGGCATATCCCATTCCCCCGCGGCGGCCCAGCGCTGGTTGCCGGCGACTTTCAGAAGGTCAATCGTGTTGAACCCGTAATCGCAGAATTGGATCTCACAGACCGGCCGACCGCCGGCGTAGGCGATGCCCATGGCGGCGCCGACGATGCCTCGCTCATCGAGCGGCGTGTTCCAGGCGGTCTTCAGTCCTTGAGTCGCGGTGAAGACGCCGCCGAGTGGCGGACCAACGTCCTGACCGAACACATCGGTCACGCCGAGATGCTCTTCGCCGTAGTGAAGGGCGAGGCGTACTGCTTGGACCATTGTTGCCATGAAGCCTCGCGCGGGTTACCGCTTGCAGATCGTTTCCCAACTCGAGCGTCCGACTTTTCTCAGCCAGAACAACCCCAATACGCAAACGCCAGTCACCGCCAGGCCGAAGCCAATGACTCCCCACGTGACGGCTATTGGCATGGGCTCCACACCCGGCTTGGTCGGCACGGTCAACAGCAATCCGCCACAGAAAAGGTTCAACAAACCGAACAGGATCCCGCCGATCGGCAACAGCGTCAGCAGGCAACTGCCACGCACCGCCTGCTCGCACATCCAGTCCGGTCCGAGCAAATTTAGAAGCGTCTCATAGAATGCCTCACGATCGGCTTGCTCCCGGAACGTGAAATCTTCCTTCGCCTTTCCAAGAAATTCGCGTGCGACGACTACAATCGTCGGCGAACCTTCCTTCGACTCCACTCGAACGAGGTCGTTGAATCCACAAGCGGAACCGGAGAACCCGACCGCTTGGCCCATCGGCACACCTGCCTGAAGGTCCGAGCGCAGTTTGCTAATTTCCGCCTCGCTGCCACAAAAGCTGAAACCAAACCCATTCGGAGTCAGCGCCACAACACCTGCAAGCGTTCGCCAGATATGGACTTCAAACATGGGTGATTTCCATCCAAGAATGACAAGTGTGGCAACCGGCGCCGTCAAGAAGCCGTGGCAGAACCACCTCCCCTGGCAAATCGTCACGGCAATCCCGTGTAGTCGTCCGGGTACACTGGATCGACCTTGCTTGGTGCATAGGTAAATTTCTCAACGTCTTCCGGCCTTGGCGCCGGCTCGTGCGTGACCTTCTCCACGGCGGCTTCCACCTCGGCGGTTGCTTCCTCGTGAACCTGATCGAGTGCGGCCCGATCGGCCAGCCCGGCCGCCAGAAGCCGTTCTTCCAACAGGGCAAGGCAATCCGGTTCCCCGGAATGCGGCGCTCCCGAAGACGAAGAATGGCCGTACAGCCGCGAAACCATGGCTTCGAGCATGAAGGGCCGGCGCGTCGATCGGCAATAGCGCAGGGCCCGCTCGATGGCGAACCAGCTGGCGACGGGGTCGTTGCCATCGACGACTTCACCGGGGATGCCGAACGCCTTGCCTCGTTCCGTGGTGTGTTCGCAGGAATGCTGCGAGGCATGGGAGGTCGAGATGCCGAAGCGGTTGTTGGTGGTGAGCATGAGAACGGGCAGCTCATTGCCGGGCCTGGTGCTCCAGATGAGGCAGGAGGCGAAATCCCCCTCGGCACTCCCCGCATCGCCGCCGACGACGATGGTGACGCCGTCGCCGTGTCGTTTTTGCATCAGCGCGGTGCCCGGGGCCATGACGAACTGGACTTCGATGACCGGAGTAACCGGGACGACATTCCATGCCTTGCGCGAGAAATGCCCGGCGAAATTGCGCCCCGCGGAGAAGGGATCGGACCAGCGCATCGCCATTTGCCTCACGCCATCGCTGAGGTCCATCCCCATCGCAATCATCGCAGCACTGTTGCGATACTTGAAGAGCAGGTAGTCGAAGGCGGGCCCTTGGCCTTTCTTGACTTGCAAACCGAGACAGGCGTTGAATGCCTCTTCGCCGGGACCGCCGATCCAGAAGAAGCCCTCGCCCGACTTGCTCATCTTGATCATGCGCTCTTCGAGAACGCGGGCCCGGACGATGATCCGGTGGATGGCTTGGCATCGATCAACGGACAGAAACTCGCTGCCGGTCGCCAAGCCCGGTTTGACGGCACGATCCTTCACCGGCATGGAATGCTTCTTCGGCACGCCTGGAACTCCGCAAAGAAAGCTGGACCCGCGCGCGGCAGCGCCAATTTTGTTATACCAGTTTGACTACAGGGAATGAAGAGAGTGTTCCTGGCCCACATCGCTCGCCCGATTCGTAACATTCATCACACGACACCTTCGCCAATTGTTGCGAATTGTTACGAATGTTATCAATCCAGGCGAATTTTTTTGCTGACGCCTCAATGAAAGGTGTGACTATGACACCACTGAAAAAGCAATTCCCACTCGCGGCGTTGGATTCGCCGACAGAGCATTGCCAAGTCATCCGGGCCCTGCATGGCCGACTCGCAAAGATCGACGAAACACGCGGAATCCCAGCTTTTTTGCCGGATCAACTGCACCGCACCCGCCGGAATGCCGGCCTCCTGTGTCAAGGTCGTTGATTCTTTGTGAAGGTCAGGAAAGATCGGATGCCTTGGCACGCGCCGGAACCAGTACTTCGCGTTCGAGTAATCCGGCTCACGGCGATGCAGGATCGCGTGCCAGTAGCTTCCTTCGACGGTGTCGAGATCCTGACTAATGGCATGCGATTCGTCGAAGAAATCGTGACGCAGCCAAAGCCCCGCGAGGCAGGCGGCGGCAAAGTCGCGATCCTTCGATTTGGCTGGAAGGATGCGCGCCAACGCCTGGAGTTGCACTCGCATGGCGAGATCGGGGGGGCCCATGCCGAGATCATTGAGGCGATCCTCGGCAAGAAGCGGACGGATTTCGGGAAGAACGTCGAGCATGTCATTCTGCCAAATCTGCGACAAACACAGTACACGGCTCGTCGGTCGGGTCCAACCGAACGCGTTTGAGGATCTCGGCGCTCGCCTGGCCGATCTCCAAACCCTGCTGGACGGCCTTGAGCTGGTCCTCGGTCAAATACCTGTAACGAAGCCGAACGATCGACTGCAATGCCTGAGCAGCCGTGGCTGGCGGCTCCTGGGCAGCAGCGTCCGCGACCAACGGCAACGCAGCGCCGACAGCAGCGGCCTGCAAGAATCGGCGACGGGTGGGGGTGGACATGAGTATCCTCCGGGTTTACGTTGAGCGCTCTCATGACGCCATGCGAACGCTAAACGTAAACCAACACTGCAACCCTAGAACTCCGCCGTCTTCGGCGTCCGCGGGCACGGGATCACGTCGCGGATGTTGCCCATGCCGCTCAGGAATAACAGCACCCGCTCCAATCCGAGGCCGAAGCCACTGTGCGGGACGGTGCCATACTTGCGCAGCTCGGAATACCACCAATACGAAGCCGGGTCGAGGCCCGTCTCGCGCATGCGTCCTTCGAGGACGTCGAGTCGTTCCTCGCGCTGGCTGCCGCCGATGATCTCGCCCACGCCGGGCACCAGTACGTCCATCGCGCGCACGGTCTTGCCGTCGTCGTTGACGCGCATGTAGAAAGGTTTGAGGGTGCGCGGGTAGTCGTAGAGGATGACGGTGTTCTTGAAGTGCTCCTCGGTCAGAAAGCGTTCGTGCTCCGATTGCAGGTCGATGCCCCACTTGACCGGATATTCGAACGTCTTGCCCGATTTGAGCAGGATATCGATTGCCTCGGTGTAGGTGACGCGCAGGAACGCCGTCTTGAGGATGCCCTCGGCACGCGTGAGGACATCCTTGTCGATCCGTTCCTGGAAGAACTTCATGTCCTCCGCGCACCTGGTCAGCGCGTCAGTGAGGAGCCGTTTGATGAACGCCTCGGCCAGCGTCATGTTGTCGTAGAGATCGTAGAACGCCATCTCGGGCTCGATCATCCAGAATTCGGCCAAGTGCCGCGAGGTGTTGGAGTTCTCGGCCCGAAAGGTTGGGCCAAAGGTGTAAACTTTGCCGAGGCCACAGGCGAAGATCTCGGCTTGCAGTTGGCCGCTGACGGTGAGGTAGGTCGGCTTGCCAAAGAAATCATGGGTGTAGTCGATTTTGCCATCGAGGAGCGGCGGCTTGGCGGGGTCGATGGTGGTGACGCGGAACATCTCGCCGGCGCCTTCGCAATCGCTGGCGCCGATGATGGGGGAGTGGACGTAGAGGAAGCCTTGCTCCTGGAAGAACTGATGGATCGAATAGCTGACCTGGTTGCGCAAGCGCGCCATGGCGCCGAAGGTGTTGGTGCGAGGGCGCAGGTGGCCGACGGTACGGAGGAACTCCATCGTCGCGCCTTTTTTCTGGATCGGATACGCGTCGGCATCGCACCAGCCGTGGACGATGACGTTACTGGCTTTCACCTCGGTGCTCTGGCCCTTGGCAGGGGATTTGAGGACCTCGCCTTCAATGGTGACGGAACAGCCGACGTTGAGCTTCTTGATCTCGGACTCATAGTTGGCGAGGGCGGCGTCGGCGACGATCTGCACGTTGCCGAAGCACGAGCCGTCGTTCAGCTCGATGAAGCTGAAGCCCCCCTTGGAGTCGCGGCGGGTGCGGACCCAGCCTTGCAGGCGGACCCGTTTGCCAATCGATTCCTCGCGGCGAGCCTGGGCCACGGTTGTCCGGTCCATGCGATTCTCCTAACGTAACCCCATTGTGAACGACACGGATTTTATAGCATTGCGTGGGATAGGATTCCAATCCTGTCCTCTGGATCGACAGGATCGGAATCTTGTCTCACGGCGCGAACCAGGTGGCTGGCTCCCTTCTCCCTTCGGGAAAGGGGTGATAGTGTTGGGCGCGACGAATTCCACGGCAACGAGATTTCGACCATTCTCCCGAACGTAGTGCCCCGCACCCTCACCCCCGGCCCCTCTCCCAAAG
>SXGT01816719.1_pt1 | contig 14700 bp, 11 predicted proteins | sample 3176221 | NCBI WGS metagenome assembly SXGT01 (sample SAMN11356862, study PRJNA531348) | freshwater metagenome | isolation source: freshwater sample F1-120 | place: China: Fuxian Lake, Yuxi | collected 2017-12-25
ATCGCCTTTTGAATTAATTAAAAATCTTGGATCCTGAGTGGCAATCAATACCGAGCTCTATACACTGTTGGGGGATGATTCAGCGATTGGTTGATTCTGCCATTCGTGAAGTAACATCGGCAGTCGCAGCATATTTCGCACGCTGGCTCTGAGCATGTTTAAGCTTGAATTTTGCATATAGATCTCCAAGGTACTTAAGAGTGACGCAGATATTTCAACGTCGTAATAAATGTCTTTAAGTTCAGTGTGATGGACAATATCGAGTAAACTGCAACCCCGAATAAACCGGGCAGAATCAGCCTGAGCCAAGGATTATCGGACAGACAATATTGCCGAACCCAAAATACTGCCCAATAAGCTGTGCAGGCAGCGATCAGAAAAGGCCAAACCTTTACCGCTAACGTCCGCCAACTGAAACCGATCTGGCGTTTTCCCAGGGCAAAACCGAGTGGGCTGACCAAAAGTTGGCCATAGACAAAGGCTTCTACGAGCTCGAGCAATTCACCATGGCCGAAGAAACACAACACAATCGCAGTGGCAACTGTTTTGGCGCCGGTAATCATCAAGGTTTTGCCAGAATGCCCCAGGGCAGTGATGGCCGCTCCGCTGATATATTGCACCGACTGCACCGCACCCAGTATGGCCAACCAATGCAGGATAGGGCCGCTGGCCTGCCATTGCAGGCCGAATACGGCGACGCAGAATTCGTCTGCAACGGCGGCCAACAGCAAAAACACCGGCATGGCCAAAGCGCATGTCGCGATTAAAGCCTTGTAGTAAGCTGCGGTAAAACGTGTTGGATCGTCCACCAATCGGGAAAATCCGGACAATCCCACATCGAGCACCGCAGAACTCAGTAACTGAATGACGATTTGGTGAACTCTGGATCCCACCGAATAAAATCCCAGCATGGCAGCACCCATCCAGGCACCGATCGCCAGTTCGAACACTCGCACATTTCCGACTTCCAGCAGACGGGATAGCAACAGTTTCGAACTAAATCGCAGCAGTTGAGCCAATCCCTGCCATGAAATGGCGGAACTTGGATGCCACAATGGTCTGATCCAAAGCAGGAACAAATTGAACAATGCGGCGGCAAGATATTGCCAGATCAGCGCCCAGACACCAAAGCCGGATAGCGCTAAACCTATGCCGATACCGCCACTGACTAATGTAGCGATCAGACTGCGCATGGCCAACCAGCGATACTGAAATTGCCGCCGGTATAAAGCCAGTTGGCAGAAGCCCAGCGCATTTATTACGATAGACGCGCTGGCAACTTGCAGTGGATACTCGACTGCAGGCATGCTCAGCCAGATTGCGATTTCCGGCGCCAGCAACAAGACACCGCCGCATACGGCCAGCGAGGTGAAAAAGTTAATCAGAAATACCGCGTTCAATTGTTCAGAGTTAATTTCGGATGCTTGCACGATCGCATCTGCCAAACCTTGTTCGGTCAATACTTCCAATGCCAGCAAAATGGCCCATACCGCCGCGTAGATGCCGAATTCCGTCGGTGACAGTAATCTGGCAAGAATGAAGAAAATCGCTAAACCACCCAGTCGATTCCCCCACACCCGGATCGCCGACCAGACTAATCCCGAAAAAATTTTACTGCGCAAGGAATCGCTCATCCGGCAGGCTCCTTGATGGCTAAGGTGTCGGTAATCAGTCTTTGCAGACCGGTATTGAATTCGTCGCCAGAGAAGCGGGTGACGTATTCCAGGGCTTGGGCTGACAAGTCGTTGCATTGCGCCGGATTGCCGCTCCATTCGAGTACGGTTTGAGCAAAGCTTTCGGCATCGTCACAAACCGCCAGAGGGCGCTCCTGTTGGCCGGGAAAGCCGGCTACTCCAACGCTGGTAGTAATACAGGCCAGGCCATGCGCCAGATAATCGAGGATCTTGATTTTCATGCCACTGCCGGCCCGAACCGGATTAATCGCAAACATGGCCCGTTCGGCCAATGCGGAGAAATCATCCAACCGGCCGTGAAATATGACGTTCGGATATTGCCCGGATATACTGGCGCCTATCGAGCCGACGACATCAAGCCCTAAATGGGAATTTTTTTGCAAAACCAATGGCCAGACCTGCTGTAGAAACCATTGCAGACCATCGACATTATGGTGGGCTTGACTGCCCAAATAGAAAATTCTGCCGCTATCGGGCCGTTCGCTGCATTGGCTGACGGGTGTTACGGGTGAAGGCAGGGTTACTACTCGGCAGTCCGGTTGAAGCTGTTGGTATTCCGCAGCATCGTTTTCGGTGATGGCGATAATGGCATCGAATTTTTGCAAAATGGCGGCTTCGTCCTGCCTGCCAATGAAGGGGCTGGGCTGAAAGCCACTGGCTGCCATCGACTGGCAGCGCATACTGAATACGTCGTGGCCAATTAAAACCTTGTGGCAGGTGTTTTGAATACCGGCCAAGATTGGGGATCTGAAAAGCGTGTCGACGAAAATCAGTTGTGGCGACAACGAATGCAGAATGGGTGTCAGCCTCGTCATATCACGCTGATTCAGCCAGCGACCTATAGTGACCGGTTTGACGGAGTTTGCCTGCGGTAACCTGTTGTGCAGAAGTTTAAAAACAGTTCCGAACTTACGATAAAGAATTTTCAGAATACCCAGCGGTTTGGCCAGATACCAGCCGCCAGGCATGGCAATGGCTTGGGGAATGTGCAGGCTTAAGCCCGACAACTGAAGTAATTGGGCTGCATTGAAGCAGATCGATGGGAATCGGTTGCCACTGATGACCAAATGCACCTGATAACCGCTGGCTCGCAATGCCGATAAAAATGCATGGTTGTAAGTGGAATATCCGCTACGGTGCGGCACTGGCAGTTCTTCAGCAATGAATACCACGGTTTCAATTATCATGGGCGATAGCCGAATTTGAGTAGAACGGTTTTTTGTATCGGTAAGAAATTGGAGTCTGACAACAGATAGAGATGGCATTCTCCCGCTGGTCCGGGTACTACCGCCAGGGCTTCCATGTTATCTATCGCCTCTCCGGCACTGCTGGCCTCGAATAACTGTTGTTGCGATACCTCAGGCCAGGAATCTGAAGTCTTGGCTTCCAATTTGAGCAAGCGCACATAAAATCGCCCATAGGCGGTCAATTTTCGTTCCAGCAGGAATAATCCGCATTGGGGATGGAACGCAGCATCGGAGATCTCGTAATCGTCATCCAGTCCGATATGAATAAGTGCGTCCGGTTGCTGATCTGGCTTGAAGTGCCATGCGGGTGAGTGTGTGTTGACTTTACCGAAATCGCGCTCTGCAAATGCCAATAAACCGGTTGGGTAGTTCCGGGTTCCATCAAGAATGCTTAGCGCTTCCAGGCCCCGGCCTATAGGCAGTCTGGTCATGTCGGCCGGTGATTGCCAACGCTTGAATTTCGTGTGCTCCAAGCTGGATTGCCGCTGTGCGCTCCAGATCCCGGAACGGTAACTCTCGAAAGCCAGATATATCTGTTTGTCGTCCATGCCAATAGCCTCAATGTCACCGTAACCGGTTTCTCGTAGAATTTTGCCGTGATCGTCGCGAAGCGGACCGATACGGGCATTATTCATGGCAGTTATTTGCTTATTGTTCTGTAACAAGTCGGTTTCCAGCCAGTGCCCGCTATCGCTGACTGCAATCAACCGGGTTTCGTTATCGGTAACCGCCACGCCAGACCAGCCACCGAAATAAGGATGTGAGCTGTTCAAGATCAGGCTTTGCAGAAAACGTAGGCCCGGTGAGACGAAGACATCATTCCCGAACAAGATGGCCAAGTCGGTGTCATCCAGCGATGTAAGCGTGATCGCCAAATCCTCTGACTTTTGCATACTGGCTTGCGGTTTGCGAAAGCCCAGATACAAAAAATACATCAGCACCATACCCGATGTCATACTGACAAACATGAGGGTCAGCCCTTTTCGCATGGTCTTATTCAAACGGAGCCACCAGCGGATCCAGAATAGTCAAGCCGCTCAATCCGCTTCGCAGTCCGGAGAGATAGGCACCGAAGGATAATTCCCTGGAAATCACCAGAAATCCGCCAACTGCGATTTTGCGCAGTAATTGTGCCGCTAATTGAAGGTCGTTACGGGCACTGCGGGCGATGGCAAACAGACTGCCAGCAAAGTAGTGCGAACGAACCCAGGGCAGGCGGTCGCGGTGTCCGACCAGTTTGTCTTCACAGATCATGACCTGGTGATTGGCCCGCACATAGGCACGCAATGCATAATCCAGATCCTCTCCGCCGTTGATTTCGCCACCGACTCCCAGACGTTCGTCGAAAAACCCCACCTCTGCCGTGAGGGAAGCACTCAGAAACAATGTGTTGGAAGATACCCTGCGCACGAAAAGCCCGCAGTCCATCGCATCTTGAAAAGCCACTTGGTTAGTTAAAGAGGGTGAAACTGGATCAGAACCGTAATCGCAGGTCAGTATGCTGATGTGCGGATGGCGTTTATAAGTGTCCAGAATCAATGTCAGCAAATTGGTTGGGTACCAGGCATCGTCATCCGGAAAGGCGCAAAGCGTAGCCGTTGCCAACGCGCCGTCATGCTTGGCTTGCTGCAGCATGCGGTTTCTGGCGCGCGAAAGTGATAACCGGCCGGATTCGAGCATCAAAATGCGCTGCTCGCTGACATTGGCAGCCAGTTGTTGCGGTAACTTGCGGGTATTTTGCAGCAATATATAGTGGCGAATCCGCAAACCGTTCGTTTCGATTTCCGCGTCTATGCTATGCAAGAGCCGGATTAAATCGAGCAGTCGTTCATTTCTGCCATCACAGGTGGTTAACAACAGGTAATCGAAAGTATGCATGGCTACTAATCCAGGTTATTCAGTGAAGTCTGCAATCGTTGGGTTTCATCGGCATCTTGCAGGCGACCGTAACGGCCGGTAGGTGCGTTTTCGCGGATTACTTTTGCCGGATTTCCAGCCACGATCGCGTAAGCCGGAACGTCACGGGTGACCACCGCTCCGGCGCCGACAATAGAACCGTCACCTATTGTGATGCCCGGCATGACGATACTGCGCGCACCAATGAAACAGTTGTTGCCAATTCGGGTATGCAGTCTGACGCCTCTAGTCAGATCGTGGGTCAGGATGGCGGCGTCGAACGCGATATAACTGTATTCACCCACGTGGATGCCACGGGGATTGGTTTTGTCGAACTTGGCTGAAAGACTGAAATTGCAGGTGGGATGAATATCCATCTGAAAGATATGCCGATAAATGCCTTTCATGGCATGGACCAGCAGGTTTCTCAGTAACGACAATTTGGCGTAGCGGAAAGCCATGTCATTGCTCCTTGGCAAACAGGGGGGAGTATTTAAGGCCGGAGCCGAAGGCATAAGCCATCGGCCCGAAATAACAATAACTTAGGAAAAATACGTTATCGCTGTAGGCATACAGAAAATGCACGGCAGTGACGATCAAAGCCATGAATACGTCTTCCGGACGCTTATGGGTAGCGGCAAAGAAATAAAGCAGGATGATGCCCAAGATAAAAACGACCGCTCCCGGATAGCCCAGTTCGGCGCAAAGGCGAATATATTCGTTATGCGGTGCTATCGTGCCGGTGATCTTGGTCACGTAATCGGGTATCAGTAAATGATGATGTCCGAAGCCGACGCCAAACCACGGGTAATACCGTATCCATTCCTGTAATGATGCCCAGAGTATGTCTCTGCCACTGCTCGAATGAGACATAAAGCGCAGCAATATCTGATCACCGATCGTGAGTAAAAAAATACCCACAACCAATAAACCTGCTACGGTGAACCCCGCCCGGGCAGACCAGCTTTTGAACGAAATCAACAAAATGGCGAATGAACTGGTTGCCGCACAAAGAGTGGGCATGCGGCTGCCTGACAAAATGCTGATAAAGAGGCAGGCAAATACCAGCACAATATAAAATGGCTTTCGAGTGCACATATACAGCGATGCAGCAGCGATGGAAGAACAATAGGCAGCGGCGGCTAGAAAGGCCGGATAGGTGGCGCCACCCATGCGCAGCGCACCGGTGTGATCTTTCATATAAAGCGGTTTGATGCCGGCGGCAAACAATATAATGCTGTAAACAACAATAATTGGAGCGATAAAGGCCAGTGTTCTTAAAACCAAAATACGGTCTTGATCTGAAGGGCGGACAATAAAAAAATTCAATATGGATACCAGTGCTGTCAATGCCAGCCCCAGTCTGGACCAGGAATATTCACTGAATTCTGTTAAGGCACCAAAGAACAGAATCGAAAAAAGTACAAATAAATATCCTATTATCGATATTTTGTTGAGTGGACTTTTAAAGTAAAGTATCAAGCTGGTAATAAGAAATAACGCTTTTTCTATATTATTGATATTACCAAGATTAAAGGTCCAACCAAAGTTTAATATTAACAATAATATGCCAGACAACCAGAAATTTTTAAACCAGAAATTCTCCGATTTAACCTCATTGATAGCAGCCGGATTGAATACATTGACCGAGCTATAAAAAATATCTTTTTGATAATAACTCATGTTCGTAACCTGGATTATTCATTAAAAAAAGCCGGTTCATGGTCAGGCTTGATCAAAATACTGCCTGGACTGTGAGCCCTGCTGAATTGCTTTGATAAGCACGACTCACATAATTTGAATCTCTTTTTTCGAAATTCAGCATGGCATTTACGCTAATATTATCGATCGGGTGGTAAATCAGTCTTACCCCCATACCATACAAGTCGTTTTCCTCAGGTATCAGCGAGCTATTTTCACCTGATATATCGCCAAGAAACTGTTGATTGAAATAACTGATAGGAACGCTTATTTTCAGTTTCGAATCAATCTCATATTGGGCCTTGAGTTCTATGCCTTGTAACAGCGAAAAAGTGGCTCCTAAGTTATTCGCCTGACTGACCTCGCGTTTGGCAATTAAATCAACCAGGGTTTTATCCGTGGCCTGCCAATGGATAACCAGATTTGCGATTGCATCACCAAAATTGCGCTCCGAAAGATGGTTGTAACGTTGATATAAATAACCGACCATGCCTTCGATCTGAGTAATCGCGCTATAGCGCCAATCCCATATCAGGCCAGTATTCAGTCGCTTATAGCCGTCGTCTAGTGTGCTGATGGACGGCTGGTAGGTCCGATTCGGAAACCGTCCATCCGTAATCACGCCATGTATCCCGATATTGCTTTTATCCGGACTAATATATTGGATAGATATTTCGGCATTATCTTCGGTACTATTACTAATTTGTCTGATGCTATCATCGAAATGACGTTCATTTCTGAATAACCCCAGTTTTAAAAGGCCTCTAGCGTGAAATAAATAGCCAGCATTGCCGAAAAAACGTTGGTTTTCCTGCAAATTGGGGATAGGTCGGTTCAACTGGCTGAAATCGCCAAGAAAAACCTTTTCATTAAACCCTATCTCTCCGTCAAGGTGGTTACCAACATGCCAATTCCACTGTGAAGAACCGCTCCAACCCAAATAATCAAGAGAACTGTGGTTATGAAACCAGTTTTGATTCACACTGGCTTCGGCTACTAATTGCTGTCTATTGATTTTCCAATCCAGTTTCAAGCCTGATGCAATTTGCTGGCTAAACTCGCTTTTGCCATTATCAACATTGCTGCTATCCGAAACACAAAAAAAGTTGCTGTCATAAAATATATTGGATGAAATATAAGGCGTAATAATATTGTCGAAAGCATTGGCGCAGTGGCCTGTCTGGGTCAGACACAGCGAAAATAAAATAGAATTAAACTTGGCGGTTGAACTCGTTCCGGCACTAACCGGATTAGATACTGAAGCCTTTAAAGGCAGAATCCTGTCATTTGAGCTCATAGTCAAATTCAGAAACTATTAACCACAACACCCAGCACATGATTACTAGTTTCTTGCAAAGAATGTGTTAGGCGTTTTAATTCATTTAATTTGCTGACATGCTGTCTGGCTATGATTAAGCTACCTCCACAAGATGCCGATATGATTTGATAATCGATGCCTTGATCCGCTGATGGAGTATCGATAAGAATGATCTCAAACTGGTTTTTTAAGGCTTCCAATAAAGCCTTCAAGTTTCGGCTTAATAATTCAACCGGGTTTGGCGCAATGGTTCCCGCCGGCAGGATGGATAAATCTCGAAATGCCGGTATTTTGGATATCGTTGACAGATCGGCACGTCCAGCCAATATATCGGCCAACCCAAACTGCCCGGATAGGTTGAACAGGCTATGTTGACGGGGATGTCTGAGGTCGGCGTCTATCAAAAGCACTCTCTCGCCAAGTTGGGAGAAGACCACGGCCAGATTGGCAGAGATATAGCTGCGGCCCTCCGCTCTGGATGAGCTGCAGATGGCTAATGTTTTATGATCATTCAACCAGCGTAGCATTAATTGACTGCGCACAGCCCTAAGGGATTCAACCTGATCACTAAAAGGTTGATAGGCCGCTGTCAACTCTCGGCTAAAATTGTTTTCATCGGCTGATAGGAAAGGAAAGTCAAATTGATTGGACAGTGCTTTTTGGATGTCTTGTTCTTCTATCAATCCTAATTTTTTTGCCGCCTCACCAAATTTCAAGCCATTTCGCTTTTGTAAATCGAGAATACGTTCTGCATCACCCGCATTAATTTTTCCGCTATCCAGCAAAATTGCACCAATTGAAGGTTGCCGGGGAATTTTAAGAGCGTAGTTATTCATACAAATGCCGTTTCCGGTTGGTTAACTGGGACTTCGAGAAGTGGCTGCCGAAGCAGACACTAAACTTGCCAAAAATAGCGGTAATTTGCTCTTGCTATCAGCTGCTGATACAAAGCCCAATACGGGCAGGTTGGCCGCATCGGTGACGTCTGAGAAAAACCGGACGCGCCTGTCCAGCCATTCCTGGATCAAGGCCATGGTTATACCTAAAACCAAGCCCAGGAAGGCGCCAATGGCTAAGTTCAGTATAATTTTGGGTTTGGCGTGTTTGTCCGGGGCTATGGCCGGGTTCAGGATCGAGATGTTGGTATGACTGACTTCGCTTTCCAGTCTGTTCTGCATTAATCGTTGCATGGCCGCATCGTAGGCCTTTTGTTGATTTTCCACGTCGCGTTTGAGCACGGCAATCTGGTCATACTGTTTCTTCAGTTCCAGTACTTTGTCTTTTTGTTTGGCTAACGCTTCAGACAAATTTTTGTCACGCTGTTTCGCCGACTTCAGACCTGTCGAAATACTGTCCAACACCATGCGGGTTTGTTGTTGAATCTGCATTTCCAAGCTACGAATCTCGGCTTCTGCTTGTTTATAGTGCGGATGGTTTTTATCCAGGCTTTTAGATAAATCTGCGAAGCTGGCTTCTTTACGCGCCAAATCGGTTTTCAGCGCTTGAATAAACGAACTGTTTAAAACTTCGTTTAGCGACTCGAGTGAATTGCTACCTTTATGTGTGGTATTAATCAGATCATTTCTGGCTTGCAGTTCGTTGGTTTGTACCTGACTCTCTAGCAGTTGTTTGGATAATTCGGCTAGACGGCCGTTTTCGATATCAATTTTTTCATTACCGGACATAAGGTCGACGACAACGCCGTTTTGTTGTTGGTATTTTGACAGAGCCGTTTGGGCTTGTTCCATGCGTTCCCGAAGTGAAACCATTTGAGCATCATACCAGTCAGCACTTAATTTTGCCGGTTGCGCGCGCATTTCTATACTGGCTTGAATATAGCTATCGACGAATGCATTTGAAATCTTGGCTGCCATTTCGGGATCTTTAGCATAGAAACCTATTTGAATTAAACTGCTTTCCCGTGAAGGCTTGATATCCAGATCTTTTAATAGTAAGTCAGCGAGCCAATCAACTATATTGCTTTTGCTATTCAGTGAGTTAAACGTGGATCGAATGTCTTCCTGTTCGGCAAGTCTGGTGGATTCAACCACTTTACGGGCGACATTATGGCTGCCAATAATTTCCAATTGGGTTGCCATATAGCCCGGCATGGTCTGAATGGGTAGTGAAAGGCCGGTAATGGGGTCGACGCTTCTTTGATTAACCATGACAGTTGCGACTGCAAAATATTTTTTGGTTATTAATAAGCTTACTGCAGAAGATATTGCAATAAACACCGTTAGAATGATCAAAACGGTTCCCCTGCGACAAAATAAAATGGTGTATATCTGTTTAATATTCATATTTGACAGAGATGATTGCAAAATTGATCCGGAAAGGATCGCACTAGCTTAAAACCAGCGTTCACCTACGCGCACGACATCGTCTTTCAAAACGGTATCACTGAGTTCAGCAGCAATTTCCACTAATTGGCCATTACTATCACGCCGCTTAATAGTTATCTGCGACTCGCTGCCTCGCGGCGTCAGGCCACCACCAACTGATAGCGCCTGCACGATCGCCATATTGGTTTCTAAGCGATAACTGCCTGGCTGCAGCACTTCGCCGTAGATATAAAAGATGGGGGCTTTCGGTACGAACAACACGTCGCCTGCCTGTAAATCAATAGTTTCAACGGGTTCTGAAGCATCCAAAATATCTTTAACATGAATGGTTTGCTTTTTTGATTTGCCATCGATGTTACGGGTATGCACGATAATCCCATCGCCCATATCGTCAATACCTCCAGCCATAGCAATCAAATCAACCGCTGTGGTATTGATTTCCAGGGGATAACGACCTGGCTTGGCGACATGGCCCAATATTGACACCTGCTGACTGACATGCTCCATTACAACGACATTGACTTGCGCGTCATGCATGATGCCATCTCGAATGAGTTTTATGGCCAGGTCTTCTTCTAATTCCATGCTGGATTTGCCTCCAGCGGAAACTTCACCCAGTAAAGGAAAATGAATCAAACCGGTATCACCAACCCTCGTTTCGGTTTTTAAATCATCATGCCCATAAACCGAAATACTTAATAAATCGCCAGGACCTATCAGGTTGGAGGCATTTATTGGTTTTGAGGATAAAATTAAAAATACGGCTGCCAATCGCAATAATATAATTAAAAATCTAAGTATCAATCTGTTGTCAGACATAGGTATTTTTAAAAGTCAATTAAAATAAGCCGAAAGCATATTAATATAATTTATTTGGTAAATCTAAGTGGTAAATATAAAAATGGGTATGATTGGCATGACTATTATGACCTTACAGGTATAGTCACAAGTTAATGTCATGTTTGATAAATATCCAAATTAATAGGCGTTTTTATTCACAAAGCCCTTGAATATGGTTTTGAATATAATCTCAATATCCATCCAGACAGACCAGTAATGGATATATTCCAAATCAGATCGGATGCGCCTTTCCATTTTGTCGATAGTGTCGGTTTCGCCTCGAAACCCTCGGATCTGAGCCAGACCTGTTATACCCGGTTTGACATTATGTCTTAGCATATAGCCTTTGATCAGGCTTCTATACATTTCATTATGCATTACGGCGTGAGGTCTGGGGCCTACAATAGACATGGTGCCATGCAAGGTGTTAAAAAACTGTGGCAGTTCGTCTAACGATGTCCGCCTTAAAAATTCGCCAAACGGCGTGATTCTGCTATCACCTCTGGTTGCTTGTTTGACATTATTACCATCTTCACACACTGTCATTGTACGGAACTTTAATACTTTTATTTCTTCACCGCGTAATCCATATCTTTTTTGGGCAAAAAATATGGGGCCGGGAGAAGTAAGTTTGATGCCGATACTTATTGCTAGCATCGGCAGGGCGATTAAGCATAATATGATGGAAGATACGCCAATATCTAAAATTCTCTTTGAGATGCCATCGATACCTGCATGTGGTATGTCGTAAACGCAAATAGATGGAAGACCATTGTAGTTTTCAATTTTTGATCCCAATAAATCAAACACGAAAAGATCAGGAATATAATAAACAACCGTTGACGAGTCACCCAGATCATCAATGATAGACTTTATGCGCTTTTCTGATCGCATAGGTAGAGTTATGAAAATAACGTCAATTTCATTGTTTTTGGCTTTTTTCACTAGATCATCAAACGTGCCGATAACATTGACATCGGTGGTTCTATTTTCCACGCCGGGTTTTCTGTCATCAAAAAATCCAATCAGGTTTAAACCCATCCAGGGCTCTTTCAATATTATTGACTGCAAATCCAAGCCTAGCCGGGTAGCGCCAAAAATGACGGTTGATTTTGAATTGATACCTATTTTTCTTAGGGCAATTAATACTAGCCTGAGAAAAAAGTGCCAACCTATCAGGCATACTGGTGTAATGATAATCCAAGGGTAATACAATTGAATGTTACTATAATCTATGTATTGACTGACTAAAGAAAAGACTGCAGTAGAAAATATTGAAGCACTCCAGGCAGTTACTATGTTTTTGCATATAAACAAAAACCGAACTCCACGCGGAATTCCATACAAATTGTTAAAGGTTGAGAAAAATAAAAATGTTAATACGGAAGAAATTAATATTAACGCCTGCTTGTCTTCTATATGGCTTTTTTCTTCGTTAATAAAAATATGATACGTAATAATTATAATTAATATATCTATTGCTTTGACCAGCGCAATTAGACCGCTTTTGTTTTGGCGTATAAATCCGTTGTATTGATTGTTAAGCAATGAACTTATAAACATAAACTACCTCTGAAAACCATAGCATTCCTGAGTTAAAATCTGAATAAATGCAGATAAGTAAACGTTCCATACTGGTATGACTGTCTGAAATGACCAGTACAAATAATTTATTTATTTCATAAATATGTTTGGATTCTGAAAACGGATAAATTTGGTTGTTTTAAGCCCCGACATTTAATTTTATTGAAATTAATCATGCATGATTCATGCCACTGTGGAGCAGGCTGTATTTATAAGGGTTTCTAATTTATGTTGGTAAGCAAAACACTTTAAAATTGATTTACTTTGGTGCGTATGCACCAAAGCGGTGGCGTGGTGGCTTCAAACAATTAAGCAGTCAGTTTAGTGGAATGACACTGGCAAATGCGGGTGATGGATAATGGGTAAGAAAAGCAGAAATCAATGGACTTAACAGGGTGTCATATACCTATGTTACTGATAAAAAACCCTAATTTTTTAATGATCTGACATCATTTAGTTGTTCAAAAACAACCTGAACATGAATTAAAGAAATATCCGGATTACAATTATAAAACCTATGATGTTGTCTAAGAGAAATAATTAATCTGGTGTGTGGAAGAATTGATTCAGGCTGCGATCGGCTGCATCTCTTTTTTTTTCTGATGTGGTTTCGACGGGCATGCCGACTTGAAACAGGATACCCTCATTTACCTCAGGCAATTGTTCAAATCTCTTGATTACGCTAAAAACTTTTTCGTTGGTCAGCGCCAATTGAAATATCTGTCCTACCCATTAATCCCGAGACCGACAGTTCCTGCTGCGGGTTGTCCGATGTCAAACAGCTTTGTACATTTTCCCGGATCAATAGTTTAAGCGGAATGTTCGTTATCGTACTGACTTTGAATGATGTGCTAGCTATTCTGGCTTAAAGTGCCGAAAATGGGCCAGGAATAATCAGCAAATTAACCAAATGACCGTTTCAAGTTTTTATTGTTGAGTATGCCTTGTAATCACTAGTCATCCGAATGATTGTTTCAATATTTAATTAGCCGAATATGGTCAACACACTTCCTGCCAGATTGAGCTCAGATGCTTTAAAGCTTGTGACAAAAGTCAATGATCAGGCCGAATTAAGTCTGATCAAAAAGCCTGGTATTCAAAGTATTTCTATCCCGCCCATTGTTGGTATTGGTGCCTCGGCAGGTGGACTGGAGGCTTTGGAGCAGTTTTTTGCTGCGATTCCGGCTAACTGCGACGTGGCATTTGTGGTGATTCAGCATCTCGATCCCAATCATCAAGGCATGCTGCCGGAATTGTTGCAACGCATCACACCTTTGACCGTCACTCAGGCCGGTGATCGGATGAAAGTCCAGCCGAATTGGCTTTATGTCATCCCGCCTAATAAAGATTTATCGATTCTGCACGGCAAACTACATCTGATGGAACCACTGGCGCCACGCGGTTTACGCTTACCGATTGATTCGTTTTTCCGGGCTTTGGCAGAGGATCAGCACGAACGGGCAATTGGTGTGATTCTTTCCGGCATGGGTTCTGACGGGACTTTGGGATTGCGCGCCATCAAGGAAAACGCCGGATTAGCCGTGGTGCAATCACCGGATTCCGCGCAATTCGATTCGATGCCAAAAACTGCAATCGATGCGGGGTTGGCAGATATCACAGCACCGCCACAGGAATTGTGGCCTCTGATACTCGCCTACCTAAAGCATAGTCCGCGTGGCTTGCACGCCGCACCGGAAATTTTTTTGGAATTAAAAAACCAAAGCGCGTTAGAACAAATCGTGATTTTACTGCGCGAGCGCACCGGCAACGATTTCTCGCATTATAAAAAAAATACTATTTATCGGCGTATCGAGCGGCGTATGGGCTTGCACCAAATTGACGCGATAGCCCAATATGTGCGTTATCTGCGCGAAAATCTGCAGGAACTGGATTTGCTGTTCAAGGAACTGTTGATTGGCGTTACCAGTTTTTTTCGCGACCCTGTAGTTTGGGAGACTCTCAAGGCTGAGGTCATGCCGACCTTATTGGCCGAATATCCGGCCGGTATGGCTTTGCGTGCCTGGGTGCCGGCTTGTTCTTCCGGTGAGGAAGCCTATTCGCTGGCCATAATCTTC
>SXGT01488387.1_pt1 | contig 14699 bp, 11 predicted proteins | sample 3176221 | NCBI WGS metagenome assembly SXGT01 (sample SAMN11356862, study PRJNA531348) | freshwater metagenome | isolation source: freshwater sample F1-120 | place: China: Fuxian Lake, Yuxi | collected 2017-12-25
ACGAAGGGCAGCCCCGGGCAATTGTTGGACAGCTCTTGAGCGCGCGTAGCGCGCGATTTGGGGGAGACCGACGCGCGCAGCGCGGCGAGTGGGGGCACCCCTTCTCTTGCGCTGGATCGCGCCTAACCGATCGGCATTGGGACTAGCGCGACGGAGAACGCACGGAGACCACGAAATTTGCCGTGGGGACGAAATGCGCGAGACGCGGGAACCTCGCGGCGGGGACGGTTGTCAGCGGCCGCCATGCGAAGGTCGGCGACGCTGGGGATCGGGCTCGTGGGGCTGCTCTTGGCGAGGGGGGCGCGGGGCGAGGACAGCGTGGAGGCGCTGCGCTTCGACCTGCGCGAGGACAGCCACGTCATCGACGTTCGCGTCGATCGCGGCTTCGCGACCCTGATCGTGCAGCGGGCGGTGACGAACCCGGGCCCGAAGAGCGATCAAGCGACGTTCTTCATCCGCGTGCCGGAGACGGCGGTGGCGACGCGCCTCCGGTCTGCCGGGACGAACCCCCGGGGCGAGCGCGTGTGGTTCGAGGGCGACCTCATGGAGGCCGAGGAGGCGGCCCAGAAGTACAAGGAGCTGACGGGGATCGGCGGTTACTACCCGAAGGATCCGGCCCTCCTCTCGTGGCGCCACCAGGGCGAGCTCGCGCTGCAGGTCTTCCCCGTGCCGGCGCGCGCCCAGAAGCTCGTGGAGTACACGCTCAAGATCCCGCTCGCGTACGCCGACGGCGTGTACAAGCTCTCCCTTCCCGAGCTCGGCACGAAGCACGTCCCGGCACGGCTCCGGTTCTCGCCCGCGCGGTCGGAGGACCACATCACGGTGAACGGCGTCGAGACGCGACCCGACAACGTCGTCGTGGCCGCGCGGCCCATCGAGCTCGAGCTCGCGCCCGTGAACGCGCCGCGGCTCGACGTGGGCGTCGCGTCCGTGCCCTTCGGGCAGGCCCGTGTGCTCGTCCACACGCGCATCCGGGCGGCACCTCGCCTCGCCGAGGTACCCGACGGCGCGCACGTAGCGATCGTCCTCGACGGGTCGCGCTCCCACCACGACGCCGTGGCCGCGCTCGCGGCCGTGCGCGCGTACCTGATGAGCTTCCGCACCGCGAGCGTGGACCTCGTGATGTTCGATCGCGAGCCGCGCCTGCCGTTCGGCCGCACCGTGGACGTGAAGGACGCCATCGCGCGCCTCGAGGCGTTCACGCCCGAGCTCCGGAACGGATCAAATCTCGACCTCGCGCTCACCCGCGCCGACGCGATCCTCGCGGCGAGTCCCCGGGTCGCGCGCCGCGTGGTGGTCGTCACCGACACGCGGACCCGCGAGGCGCTCGGGCCCGAGGTCGTCGCGAGGCTCCCGTGGCGAAGCGGCGCGATTGTCCACATGGCCACCGTGTCGTCGTCCCCCGACGCCTCGCTCACCCGGGTCGACGACTCACCGTGGGCCGCCCTGCCGCGCCGGACCGGCGGGCTCTTCTGGACGGGGACCATCCACGCCGCCAACCGCGCCGGACGCACGACGTACGAGGAGTGGGCGCGCCCGAAGCGCATCGACCGGCTGTCGATCACGGGGCTCACGCCCGACTTCGAGGCGCCGGCCGCGCTCGAAGAGGGACAGGGGCTCGAACAGCACGCGATCGCGAGCCGCGAAACGACGCGGGTCGAGGTGAAGGGCGAGCTCTGGTCTGCGCCGTACGTGGCGGGCTTCTCGCCGTCTGCCGAGCTCGGGAAGCTCGAGGCCGCGCTCGTGTTCGGATCGCCCCTCCTTCACGAGCTCACGGAGCCCGAGCAGATGCGCCTCGCGATGATCGGGCGCGCGGTGTCGCCCGTCACGAGCTACCTCGCCATCGAGCCCGGTGTCCGCCCCTCGAACGAGGGCCTCGACCACGCGAGCGGCGAGGGCGGCGGCGGCCAGGGCTTCGGCGTCGGGCTCGGGCGGCTCGGCTCGATCGGGCACGGCGGCGGCGCCTGGCGCTCGTTCGATCTCATGGCCCACCTGCGGAGGGAGCTGCGCGCGGCAGGTGCGGCCTGCGGCGTGAAGTCCGACGAGCTGTCGACGACGCTCGAGACGACGCTCGAGGAGATCGTCGACGTGCGCGACGTCGCGCTGGCATCTGCGCGCGACGCGAAGGCCGAGGCGTGCGTGCGCGATCGCCTCTGGGCGGTCGAGCTTCCGGGCGTGTTCGCCGCGGAACATGACACCTTCCTGGTGACCACCCGGCTGTAGAGGTGTAGACATCCCCGCGGATGTTCACGCGCCGCGCGCACGAGCTGATTCTTGCATGTCTCGTGGCGTCGCTGGGGGCTGCCGCCTGCGGCCGATCCGGCAGGCCCGCGCTGACGCGCACCGCGGAGGGCGGGTCGTACGCGGACGGGCGGATCTCCTTCACCGTCCCGCCCGTCCCCGCGAGCTGGCGCGAGATCGAGGTGGCGCACGCCACCCTGGGGTTCCGCGACGACGACGGCCGGGCCTCGATCTTGATCAACGCCCGCTGCCGCCCGCTCGATCACGACACGCCGCTCGTCGCCCTCACGAACCACCTCCTCATCGGCACGACCGAGCGCGAGGTCTCGGTGCAGGAGGTCGAGCCCTTCGACGGCCGCGAGGCGCTCCACACCGAGGTGCTCGCCAAGCTCGACGGTGTCCTCCTCTCCTTCGACCTCTTCGTGCTCAAGAAGGACGGCTGCGTGTACGATTTCGCGCGCGTCACCCCCGCGCGCACCGTGGCCGACCCGGGCGCGGCGTCTTTCCGCGCGTTCGTGCGCGGCTTCCACACCGGCGCGGGGCCGCGGCCCGCAGGGCTCGTGGGGGCGCCGTGACGCCTCGCTCGTCCCTCCCCCCGATCGCTCCCCCGCCGCCGGATCCGGTGTGGGTGCACTACGGGCGCAGCGCGCGCAGCTTCGTGGAGCAGGTGGGCGAGATCGCGATCCTCTCCGTCCGGACGGCGCGCCAGTCCGTCCGCCGTCCGCTGGAGACGCGGAGCTTCCTCCAGCAGATGGATTCGCTCGGCGTGCGCTCGATGGGCATCGTCACGATCACGAGCATCTTCATCGGGATGGTCATGACCATCCAGTTCGCGTTCGGCCTGCGCAAGTTCGGCGGCGTCGAGTACATCCCGCGCGTCGTCGTCCTCTCGTTCCTCCGCGAGCTCGCGCCCACGCTGACGGCCGTCATCGTCGGGGGCCGCATCGGGAGCGGCATGGCCGCCGAGGTCGGCTCGATGAACGTCACCGAGCAGGTCGACGCCATCCGCGCGCTCGGCGCCGACCCGGCGAAGAAGCTCGTGGTGCCGCGCGTCCTCGCCGCGATCGTCGTCATGCCGCTCCTGTCGGTGTACGCGCTCGTCCTCGGCGTGGGCGGCGCGATGTTCGTTTGCGACCTCGAGTTCGGCATCACGCCGGGCACCTTCATTCGCTCGTCCGTCGAGGTGGTGAAGATCAGCGATTTCTTCAACGGTCTCGCGAAGACCCCCGTCTTCGGTTTCATCATCGCGATCCTCGGCTGCCACTTCGGCCTGCGGACCCACGGCGGCACGGAGGGCGTGGGCCTCTCCACGACCCGCACCGTCGTCGCCGTCTCGGTGGCGATCCTCGTCGCCGATCTGGTGCTGACGAAGGCGCTCATCATCCTGACGGGGAGCTCGTGACGTCCCACGCGCTCGTGCGTCGCGGGCGGGCGGCGGCCGCGGCGATCCTCGCCGTCGCGCTCGCGCTCACGGGCATGTTCCTCCACGCCCGCGCGGCAGGCGCGCGGCGACGTGCCGAGCAGCCGGCCATCGACGCCGTCGCCCGCCGCCTGCCGACGTCGGACCTCGCGCTCTCGGGGGGATCGCGCTGGCTCCGCGCGCCCTCCATGGAGGAGCCCACGGCGGCCTTCGCCGACGGCCCCGCCACGCCGGACCCGGATCCCGCCGGCGCGATGATGGCCCCCGTCGACGATCCCGGGAGGCGACCGCGGTGAGCCTTCTCGGGTACGCGGTGGGGGCCGTACGCAGGCGACGCGCGCGATCCTTCGCGATGGTCGTCGGCCTCTCCTCGGCGGTGCTCCTGTTCGCAGGCGTGATCTTCCTCACCGGGTCGCTGCGCGCGGAGGCGGCGCGCGCGAAGGTGGCGATGCCGGACATCCTCGTGCAGCGCCTGGTCGGGGGTCGACCGCGGACGATCGGCGTGGACGAGAAGGCGAAGATCCAGCTCTTGCCCTCGGTCGCCTCGGTGCGGCCCCGCGTGTGGGGGTACGTCTTCCTCCCCGCGCTGCAGGGGAACGTGACCGTCGTCGGTGTGGACGCGGATCGCGCCGCGCTCGCTGACCTCGGTGGCGCGATCGGCGAGGGGCGCGATCTCGCGCCGCGCGAGAAGGAGATGGTCACGGGCCGCGGGCTCGCGCGATTCCTCGGGCTCCGCGTCGGGGACGAGCTCGCGCTCCCGTCCGCGGAGCGCAACGCGCCGTCGCTCAGGCTGGTGGGGACGTTCGCGTCGAGCGTGGACCTCTACACGGCCGACGTCCTGCTCTGCGACGACGACGACGCGCGCGCGATCCTCGGCGTCCCTCCCGGAGAGGCGACCGATCTCGCCGTGCGCGTGAAGAACCCGGAGGAGTCGCGCGTCCTCGCGCGCAAGATCGCGGATCTTCTCCCCGGGGCGCGGGTGATCGATCGCGAGGGGCTCGAGCGTGTCTACGAACTCGCGTACGGTCGACGCGCGGGGCTGGTGCTCGCCGCGAGCCTCCCCGCGCTCCTCGCGCTCTTCGTGCTCGCGTGGGATCGCCTGAGCGGCGCCCTCCCGGAGGAGAAGCGCGAGATCGCGATCCTGAAGGCCGTGGGCTTCTCGACGGGCGACGTGGTGCGCGTGAAGATCCTCGAGTCGTTCCTGGTGTCCCTCCTCGCCGTGCTCGCGGGCATCGTCGCAGCGTACGCCTGGGTCTTCGTTTTCGGCGCACCTGGACTTCGTGCCGCCCTCGTGGGCTGGAGCGTCCTCTACCCCGAGGCGCCGCTCACGCCCGCGGTGGACGTCGCCGACGTGCTCGCGATCGCGACGTCGATCATGGGGCCTTACCTCCTCGTGTCGGTGGTCCCGGCCTGGCGCGCCGCCACGACTGATCCCATGGACGTGATGCGGGCGTAGCAGCGCCCGACGCGGCGCGGTATCCTCGTCGCGATGCCCACGCCCCCGCCCGATCGGGAGCGCGCCGCGCGCGCCATCGACGAGTTCCTCTCCGCGATCGGGCGCGATCCACACGCCGGCGATCTCGAGGGGACGGGCGCGCGGGTCGCGGCGATGTTCGTGGACGAGCTCTGCGCCGGCCACGCGATCGACGCGGAGGCGATCCTCGTGGCCAACGTGATCGCCCACCGGGGGGGTGCGCCCGCAGAGATCCTCGTGCGGGACATCGTCGTCACGACCACCTGCCCGCACCACCTCCTCCCCGCGACCGGGCACGCGTCCCTCGCGTTCGGGCCTCGGGAGCGGCTCGTCGGCGTGGGCGCGGTGGGAGACTTCCTCGACGCCTGCGCGCGGCGCCTCGTCCTGCAGGAGGCGCTCGTCGAGGACGTCACGGGCGGCGTGTGGCGCGCGCTCGAACCGCGATGGGTCGCGTGCAAGCTGACGCTCTCCCACGGCTGCATGACGGCGCGCGGCGGGCGCCGTCACGGCGCGACGGTCGACGCGTGGAGCGTGCGGGGCGCGGTGGACGGCGCGACCCTCTCGCGGCTGTTCGGAGGCACGCAGGTCCCGGCTCCTCCGGAGCCCCCTCCGGGGGCCCCGTGAAGTTCGCGGTCGTGACCGGAGCCAGCCGTGGCATCGGGCGGGCGGTCGCCCTCGCGCTGGGCGCGAGGGGTCTCGACCTCGTGGCCGTCTCGCGGACGCAGGCCGGCCTCGACGAGACGGCCGCGTGGCTCCACGTCGGGGGTCGCCGCGCGATGACCGTCTCGTGCGACGTGGGAAGCGCAGTCGAGGTTCAGCGCCTCGCCGAGCAGGTGGCCGCATGGGGCGCGCCGGACGTCATCGTCCACTGCGCGGGCGTGATACGGCGAGCGCACATCGAGGAGATGACCGAGGCCGACTGGGACGTCACGCTCGACACCAACCTGAAGGGCGTCTTCCTCGTGACACGCGCCTTCCTGCCCGGCATGAAGGCGCGCCGGTCGGGCCGCATCGTGGTGGTGGGGAGCATCTCGTCGACGCTCGGCACGGCGCGCGCGTCCGCGTACTGCGCCTCGAAGTGGGGCGTCGTCGGCTTCACGAAGGCGCTCGCGGAGGAGGTCCGGAAGACGGGAATCATGGTCTCCGGGATCCTTCCCGGGTCGGTCGACACGGACATGCTGAAAGGTAGCGGGTTCTCCCCCGAGATGACACCGGAGGAGGTGTCGCGCGCGATTGTCTTCCTGGCGCTCGACGCGCCCGATAGCATGAACGGGAGCGTGGTCGAGATGTTCGGTCGCTGAGGTTGATCGTGGACGAAGGAGCGATGTCGCTGGGTCATGACGCGCTGTTGGACCTCCCGGTCTTCCCGCTCCCGCAGGTCGTGCTGTTCCCCGGCGCCAGGCTTCCCCTCCACATCTTCGAGCCGCGCTATCGCACGATGCTCAAGGACTGCCTCGGCTCGCACCGCGCGATGGCCGTGTCCGGCTTCGTCGACGGCAAGGAGGCGGACGACGAGGGCCCGGTGTCACGGCCCGGCCTCGCGCGCGTCGCCGGCCTGGGCGTCGTGCTCGAGCACGAGCCGCTACCCGACGGGCGCTCCAACATCCTCCTCCTCGGGTACGCGCGCGTGCTCCTGCACGAGCTGCCGTTCCGGCCACCGTACCGGCGCGCGCGCGCGGAGATCCTGGAGGATCTTCCCGTCGACGTCCCCGCCCGCGAGACGTCGGCCCTCGTGAGCGCGGCGATGGGGTTCGCGGCCGAGGTCAAGAAGCACGACGGAACGTTCAAGCTGCGCCTGCCCACGGGCGGGCCGCCGGGCCTGGCGATCGAGAGCCCGGGCGCGCTCGCCGACGCGTTCGCGCACCAGCTCGTCCTCGATCCGGACGTGCGCTCGGCGATCCTGCGCAGCTGCGATCCCCGCGAGCGGGTCAACCTCGCGCTCGACGCGCTCGCCCGGCAGGCGGCCGCCCTCGGTCGCAAGCAGGGGGCGGTCCTGAATTGAAGGACCGATGAAGCGGGTCGCGCGCCTCGCGAAGGCCGACCTCGACGGCGGCAAGCCGGTCCGTGTCGCGTATCCGCCGTTCGACGTCGTCGTCGCGCGGATCGACGGCACCTACCTCGCGCTCGAGGACGCGTGCAACCACGCGGGCGCGAGCCTCGCCACGGGGTGGGTCGAGCGCGGGTGCATCGTGTGTCCGCTCCACGGCTACCGCTTCAACCTGATCACGGGCAAGCTCGTCAGCCCGAGGGGGCTATGCGCCGACCAGCGCACGTTCGAGATCAAGGACGACGGCGACGCGATCGAGATCTGGGACCCCTTCGAGCTCGAGGTGATCGCGACCTGATGCTCCGCGCGGAGATCTCGATCAGTCGGCCACGTCGACCTCGGACGGCCCCATCGTCCGGTAATTCGTGTCGATGTACTGCATGACCTCCTCGAACCACGTGTCCATCTGCGGGCCCTCGGGCCGGTTCGAGTTCAGGTAGAACGTGCCCTGGATGCACTCGGGCTTGCCGTCCACGCCCGTGCGGCAGCGGCCGTCGACGTAGACCACGATGAACTTCGCGAGGCGCGTCGCGTACGACTGCTCGGCCTTGTTCATGAAGTTGTTGGTCAGGATCGCGAGCGCCTCGAGGTCGCGCGGATCCTGCCCGTAGCCGTGGAGCACGTAGAGCACGGGGTAGCGACGGTGCTTGTTCTGCTCGAGGCCGTAGCCCGGCGGGAGACCCACGGCGATGGGCCCCTCTCGCTTCGATACGGGACCGCGGAAGATCTTCTCGCACTTCCCCTGCGCCCTGGCCTCGCACTCCAGGCCCTGCTCGTTGACGGTCGAGGTCGCCCAGCTCGCGAGCTTGCCCGAGGAGTCCGGCTCGATCTCCGTCCGCCTGCGGTCCGCGTCAGACCATCGCTGCGACACGAAGTAGAAGCCGAGCTGCAGCCGGTACAGGATCTGGAGCCCCGTCCCCACGTGCATCCCGTCGCCCAACTGGATGTCCTTCGCGCTCGCGTCGACGTCGCCGTACCTCAGGTTCGGCATGTCGGGGATGTCGGCCCAGCGCAGACGATCGGGCGAGAAGTTCACGAGGTCCTTCGGGTTCTGGCCGGGCATCAAGTTGAAGTTGTTGTAGAATACACTTGTTCGCAGCGGCAGCCCGTTCGGCCCCAGGCGACCCGCAACGGCGCCCGACGCATGGTTCGCGACGGACGCGAAGTTGAAGAGGTCTCGCACGCCGCCGTCGACCAGGAAGTCGACGCGCCCGAGGGCCTTGTCGTCGAGCAGGCCGGCGGGGACCTTGTCGACCCACCGGTGCACGATCGAGTGCATGTCGTTCGAGTAGAAGTTCTTCAGGCCGTCGGCCATCGTGAAGACGCCGTCGCCCTCGCCCGGATCGCCCGCGACGTGGCGTGACGCCGTGTTCGGCACGCCGTCGAGCCCGAAGTCGCGGAACGGCTCCCCCTGGTCGTAGCGGTGGTTCGCCTCCGTGCCGTTCGGGTTGATCTGGTAGTCGTAGTCGTCCTGGTTGGGGTCCGGGTTCGTCTCCGGGTCGTAGCCGGGCTCCTTCTCGTTCGCGAGGCCGTCGATCCCGACGTCGTCGTAGGGTTCGTGGCCGGAACGGATCACCGGCTCGTCCTCGTCGCGCAGGCCGTTCTTGTTGCGGTCGACCGCGAGCACGATCCCCACCGGCTCGTTGCCGCCGGGCGCGAACGTGTTCTTGTACGGGCTCTCGCCCTTCTGGTTCCCGTCGCAGAAGGCGATGACGGGGAGCGTCCCGTCGGGGTTGTACTCGTCGTCGAAGAAGTTCTTCTCCGCCTTGTAGAGGCGCGTCGGATCGCAGCGCATCGCCTTGCACTTGTCGCGCGTCGCCTTCTGCTGCTCCTGCTTCGGATCGTTCTTGATGGGCTCGACCCAGAAGCCGCAGTCGGGCTCGGGCGTCGCCGCGCCGGGGTTGCTCGACACGTCCTTCGCGGTGAAGCCGGGCGCGAGGTACGAGAGCCGCGGATCCTGGTTCTGCCCGTTGGGGTTGCCCTGCATGAGCGCCAGGTCCTGGAAGATCTGGACGTACTCGTCGCGCGGGAAGCGCCCGCCGTTGCCCTCACCGTCCTGGTACCACCAGTGGTTCCAGTCCATGGAGTGCGCGAACGTCTCCTGGAACGGGTAGCGATTCGGCGCCGTCTTCGGGCAGCCCGGCTTGTCCGCGGGACAGAAGCCGCCGAGCGCGTAGTTCTCGATGAACCACAGGAGCCACGTCCAGTCGGATGGGCCCCCGAGGGGCGCGATCACGTCGAACTTGTCGTGGTGCCGCGTGCCGAAGCTCGCGGCGCCGCCGCCGCCCATCGAGAAGCCGAGCACCGCGCGGTGCGTGAGCCTCCGCTTGTGTGTGCGGGCGCCAGCGTCCTTCGCGATCGCGGCCTGGTACGTGCCGAACCACGGCGTGCTGAAGCGGAGGACGTACTCGGTACCCACCTTCTCGATGCGCGGGTTGGCGACCGTGACCACGCGCGGCTTCTTCGCGCGGAGCGAGTTCTTGAAGAGCACCTGGAGGTGACGCATGCGCGCCGCGGGCGGGAAGGCCGCCGGATTGATGGGGATCGCGACGTCCACCTCCCTCCGGAGCGAGACCGCCATGCCGATGGGCTTCTTCGCCGTGAACGTGATCGCGGGCCCGAGCGGCGCGAGCGCGGCGGACGCGACGGCCGCGTCCTTCACAAGGTCGTCACCGCAGGACACCTCCCCCACGAACGACGGCAGGGCAAGCTCGTCCGTACGGGTGAAGGCGCCCGGTGGGACGGACAGGCCCGTCGTCCCGAGAGGGCTCACGATGGAGCTCGTCGTCGCGGCGAGCAACCCGCCGATCGGCGTCGACACCGGGCACGCCGGGACGGCCGCGTCACGCACCTCGACGGGGAGGACCTCTTCGGCGGTCGCGTCGGCGATCTCCCTGTCGATCTGGGACTGGCTGCGCTCCGCGGACGGGTCGGTGGGGGGGGGGATGGGGCGGCGCATGTGCGCGCGTATCGCGGTCGAGCCCATCGCTCTGTCGTCGGCGCGGACGACGAAGTCGTACGTGGCGTGGCGGAGATCGAAGACGCCGTCGCGAGGGGGCGCGACGATCGCGCTGTTGTCGCTCTTGAACGTGGCCTTCGCCGTGAGGCAGGCGTCGGGCTCGATGATCAGGCGGACCGGCCGCGACTGGCCGGGCGCGAGCACGAGCGACGGCGGATCGAAGCGCAGCTTGAGCGGCGAGGAGTTCGACTCGTCGCAGACCTCTCCCGGCTCGAGCGGCGGCTTCTCCGGGGCCACCGGCGCCGGGACCGCGGTGGTGCACGAGAGCGCGTAGAAGATAGGGAAGAGGAGGAGCTGGCGGTACTTCACGGGGTCGCAGCGTATCAGCGCCGCTCCTCGCACGCGAGCGCGTATCGAACGCGCGCGACGGACACGGAGACCGTGGTGCGCGCGCCTGGCTTGCGGGGCCGCTTCGCGGAGGCGAGCGCCGCGACCTGCTGCGCGGCGTTCTGGCCGTCGAGCGAGCCCGAGAGGCGCTCGAGGCACGCGCGATCGGCCGACACGCGCACCCGCGCCATCGTGGTCGCGAGGTGTCCCGCGGGCGCGTCGCCGGTGTGGAGCCGCACGGTGAGGCCGAGCGGCGCGTCGAGGGACCAGCCGTCCTCGGTGCCAGCGCACGGGCCGACCAGACCGCGATCGGTGAGGTCCGCGAGGCCGAGCGGCTCGGGCTCGAGCGCGCGGCCCGACTCGATGTCCACGGGGATCACCCACCGCGCGCTCCCTGTCCGGTCGGGGGGCGGCTGGCCGTCGACGACGATCCCGATCGCGCGCCCGTCGCTGCGGCGGGCGAGGCGGACGGCGCCGCGGGATTCGCTCGTCGCGCGCGGAAACCGGGCGCGCTCGCGGGCCTGCGTCCCCTCGACCTGCCACAGGATCGTGTGCGGGAGCTCGGCCTGCGAACCGGGCGGCGTCGCGAAGTACCAGTGACCACCCTCGTGTATCGCGGCGTCGATGTCGACGAAGGGCTCGCCGTCGGCGCGGCGCACTTCCAGGGGGGGGCGATCCGACTCGAGCACGTACACCAGGGTCACGCGCGGGTTGCTCCGCTTCGCGATCAGGAGGGCGTGAGCGGGCTCGTCCCCCATGGAGATCTGGTAGCTCGTGAACCCGCCGAACGACGAGAATTGCCCCGACTGCATGCGCGCCGCGTCGAGGATGAACGCGGGCGGCGGGACGGGCGCGGACGATCGGACGTCGGGCCAGCCGCCATAGGGCGCGAGCCACCGCACGATCCACCGCGCGTTCGACGCGTCCCAGTCCCCGCTTCGCGGACCCGTCGCGTAGATCCGCGCCGAGCTCCCCACGCGCGCCTGCTCCAGCGTGGTCGTGATCTCGAACGTCACGCCCCGCTCTCCGTCCCTGACCGGAGGCCCGACCGAGGCGATGAAGGGCGGCAGGTCGAGGAGCGGCGCCGGCGGCGGCGCGATGCGGCCGAGGTGCGACGCGCCGAGTATGCCGAGCGACGGCGGGCGCGGCGGAGGCCTCACCACCGGGGGAGGCGTGGCCTTCTTCGCCTCGGGCGCGGGGCCGCTCTGCGGCTCGCACGAGAGGTCGATCGGGCGCAGCGATCCCGCGACCATCGGCCGTATCGGCGGGACCTGCGGCAGATCCGCGGGCTTCGCGCGCTCGCCCCAGCCGACGCGCAGCCACCCCTGCGCCACGCACCCGATCGGCCCGCACGCGCGCGAGGTGACGTGATCCGCGATCCCCTCGGGCGCCTCGAAAGGGGTCCACGTCATGCCGCCGTTCACGGTCTCGTACCCGCGACGGGACGAGGTCCACCCCAGGCCGTAACGGCCCGAGACGATGGGCGCGCCGGCGTCGCGGATGAACTGGCCGATCTCGGCCTTGCCGTCGAGCCCGATCTCGAGGCCGACCATCGTCCCCGACGCCTCGACCCACCCACCGAGGGTGCCCGGGCGCCGCTCCTCGAAGCCCTCGAGCCAAACGCCGAGATGCATCACACGCGCGACCTCGTGCGAGAGCACGGGGAACGTGACCTGCCGCGTGGTGGCTGCCCCCCGCTCGAGCACGGTGAGACGGGCCGACGAGAGATCCCCCATGGGCGGCGAGAGGATGGCCACCTTCCCGTCCGCGAGCGCGACCACGCGCTCGCCGCCGAGCGCGCCGCGCACGCGGATCTCGCGCCACGCGCTGTCCGGGCCGAGGATGCAGTAGAGGTGCTCCTTGTCGCTCGGGCGCGTGCCCGCGTCGTCGCACGCGCCGACCGAGAGGACCTGGCCGTTGCCCGACGAGACGACGACACGCGGCGTGCTCCAGCGACGGATCTCGCGGAGGGCCCCCTTGTACGGGTCGTACGCGTAGATCACCGACGCGCCCCGGGGCTCACCGCACGCGAAGCCGAACGCACCATCCGCGCCCTTGCGCGTGAGCGAGAAGGCGTGGCACGTCGAGGGCTTGAGGGGATACGCGTCCTTCGCGACCTCGAGCAGCGCGCCGTCCGACGTACGCACCCTCGCGAGCGCGCCGTCCCGCGCGACGAGCGCGGTGCCGTCGGTGAGCGGCCAGCCGTCCTCGATCGCGGCGACCAGGGGTCGCTTGCCGAAGACGGGATCGGGCGTGAACACGGGCGCGCTCTGGCGGTCGCCCTGGGTCGTCGGATCGCGCGCGAGGCGAGCGACCTGGCCGTCGGGCCGCACCTCGAACCACGCTTCGCGTCGCGTCGCCTCCACGCCGGAGACGGCGATGTCGTCGCCGACCACCACGACGCGCTTCGGATCGATCGGGACCGGGAGCGGGCGCCAGCTGGCGCCGGCGTCCGTCGTCAGCACGAGCCCGCGGAAGTCCGTGATGGCCACCGCGCGCCAGCCGTCCGCGGCGCCGTACGCGCCGATCGCCGGACCCCCGGGCCAGGGGCCGGGATCGAGGCGGTCGCCCGTCCGGGGATCGAGGGCCTGGTGCGCGCCGGACGTGCCGCGCAGGTAGACGCGATCGAGGCCGGCGAAGAGGTTCGCGATCGCGGAGTGGTGCGTGTAGATGGGCCGCGGCTGCGCGAGCCAGGAGTCCGCCCGGTACACGCTGTTGCCGAGCACGAAGAGGAAGCCGCCGCCGAGCCGATCGGGCAGGGGCACGAAGCGGTTCACCGTGGCCGGCAGGCGATCGTCCGCGGCCTGGACCGCGCCGTTCGAGAGGAGGATCGCGCGCTGCCCGCTCGCGAGGACGCGGACGCCGCCGCCCGGCTCGACGCCGAAGCGCGGCCACGCCTCCGCGCTCTCCGGGACGATGCGTGCATGATGCACGGTTGGATCGACGGCGGCGCCGGTGCCGGTCTCGCGGAGGGAGGCCGCGCGCGGCGCGCCGGGCGGCGGCGAAGGCGGGCCGCAGGCCCAGGCCGAGGCCGCGAGGCCGAGGACGAGGGTGGCCAGGCGCCGCACGCCCGGATCGTAGCGCACTTGGGACATCGGACGACATCCCCTGAACGCATCGAGCGACTTCGCGCCGTCCGCCGCACGCTCGCAAAAATGCGCGCGCCGGGCGAGGTGGCGCTAGGGTAGCCTTCCGGAGGAAGTTCGCCGATGTCGTACGTCGTGGCTGTCGTGGGAGCAACCGGCGCGGTGGGCCGTGAGATGCTGGCCATCCTCGCGGAGCGACGGTTCCCGGTGAGGCGGGTCGTGGCGCTCGCGAGCAAGCGCAGCGCGGGGCAGAAGATCGCGTTCGTGGGCGGCGAGCTCGTGGTCGAGGAGCTCGGGCCCGGGTCGTTCGCGGGCGTGGACATCGCGCTCTTCAGCGCGGGCGCGTCCGTGTCGCGGGAGATGGCGCCGATCGCCGCGCAAGCGGGCGCGGTGGTGATCGACAACTCGAGCGCGTGGCGGATGGATCCGGGGTGCCCGCTCGTGGTGCCCGAGGTGAACATGGAGGCCGCGAAGGACCGGCCGAAGGGGATCATCGCGAACCCCAACTGCTCGACCATCCAGATGGTGGTCGCGCTGAAGCCGCTCCACGACGCGGCGCGCATCCGGCACGTCGTGGTCACGACCTACCAGGCGACGAGCGGGAAGGGCCACGCCGCGGTGGAGGACCTGTTGCAGCAGGCGCGGAGCGCGCTCGCGGGCGAGGCGGTGACGGCGCGCGTGTTCCCGCGGCAGATGGCGTTCAACGTGCTCTCGGACTGGAAGCCCGGCGAGGCGGAGCACTCCGAGGAGGAGTGGAAGATGGTGCACGAGACGCGGAAGATCCTGGGCGATCCGTCGATCCTCGTGTCGCCGACCACGGTGCGCGTGCCCGTGGTGAACGGACACGCGGAGGCGGTGCACGTGCAGTTCCACAGGCCGATGTCCGCGACGGAGGCGAAGGGGCTGCTCGCGGGGGCGGAGGGCGTGGAGCTGTGGGACCGGCCGTACGCGCCGGGAGATCACCCGACGCCGCTGGATGCGTCCGGGAAGGACGCGGTGCTCGTCGGGCGCGTGCGGGATGACCTCGCGGTGCCCGGCGCGCTCGACCTGTGGATCGTCGCGGACAACCTGCGGAAGGGCGCGGC
>SXGT01392218.1_pt1 | contig 14698 bp, 9 predicted proteins | sample 3176221 | NCBI WGS metagenome assembly SXGT01 (sample SAMN11356862, study PRJNA531348) | freshwater metagenome | isolation source: freshwater sample F1-120 | place: China: Fuxian Lake, Yuxi | collected 2017-12-25
AAGGAGTTCGGTCAGTTCGATCCTGTATTGCTCGCATACACGGTGAGCTACATGGCTGGCCACGGCCTGACCAACACGCTGACACTGCACCATTCCAAGAATCCAGCCAAAGAGTTTCCGATTGTAATGTCGATGGCGAGCGTCGGTTGGATTGTGGCCGGTCTCGCCGTCAGCGCTTTGAAACTGGAAGACTCAGCGGGGATGTTTCAACTCGCGGCCGGCGCGGCCCTGGTGATGGGGCTGTACTCACTGACGTTGCCGCACACGCCACCCAAAGGAGCCAGCACTCCTGCGTCGATGCGAACGCTGTTGGGATTGGATGCGCTTCGATTGATGCGTGATCGGTCGTTTGCCATGTTCATGGTCTGCTCGTTCCTGATCTGCGTGCCGTTGAGCTTCTATTTCAGTTGGACGAATGTCTTTCTGAATGAACTCAAGATCGAGAATGCCGCCGCAAAGATGACTCTCGGCCAAGTTTCTGACGTCGTCTTTTTGATGCTGTTGCCGTTGCTGCTGCCTCGGCTGGGAGTGAAGGGCATCTTGCTGGTGGGGATTGCCGCGTGGGCAGTGCGGTTTGGATTGTTCGCGGCATTTGCCGGTCAAACTGACGCGCTGTGGATGCTGTTCTTGGGCATCTGTGTTCACGGCATGTGTTACGACTTCATCTTCGTCATGGGCCGCATGTATGTGGACAAGCATGCTGGCGAAGACATTCGGGGAGCGGCTCAGGGACTACACGGAGTCGTCACGCTCGGAGCGGGAATGTTTGTCGGATCTTGGCTGTCCGGAGTCGTTGGCCAGCACTACACGAAAGGGGATCTTCACTCGTGGAAAGAGATCTGGCTGATTCCCGCAGTCATGTCAGCGGTGTTGGTCGTCGTGTTCGCGCTGCTGTTCAAAGAGAAGCAAGCCGAGACGCCGCAGAGTTAGTGGAATTAAAGCACGACGCGCCAGCGAGTGGTTGTACGATAAAACCCCCCGCGGGCGCGTCGTGCTATTTGGGAATCGGAAAGTTATTGCGAACCGTTCTCAGGCCGTGGTTTCAACAAGCACCGCTCGTGAATATCATTTGCCGTCGATGCGTAACTTGGTCTGGCGCGCAGTCCACCTTGGTTTTGGAGAATTCTCGGATGCGGTCCCTCTTCATTGCTTGGATCTTGATTCTTGGTGTTGATCGCGTGACTGCGGCTGATCCCGTCGTTGACTTCAATCGCGAGATTCGTCCAATTCTGTCGAACTCCTGTTTCAAGTGTCACGGGCCAGACGAGAAGGAACGGCAGGCCGGGCTGCGGCTGGACTCACTCATTGGGGCTCAGACCAAGCTGGATTCCGGCAAGATCGGCATCGTTCCGAGCAAGCCGGGCGAAAGTGAACTGCTGCGGCGCGTCACAACGCCAGACGCTGATGAGCAGATGCCTCCGAAGGGACACGGCAAGCGGCTGGACGCTCGCGAAGTCGAATTGCTCAGAAAGTGGATCGAGCAAGGGGCGAAGTACGCAAGACACTGGTCTTACGAAAAGCCTGTGCGGCCAGCAGTGCCGGCAATCGAAAATCAGAAATCTCAGATCAAGAATCCGATCGACAACTTCATTCTGGCTCGGTTGGCGCGCGAAGGACTGAAGCCGTCGTCGGAGGCAGATCGAAACGCATTGGGACGGCGAGTGGCTCTCGATTTGACCGGGCTGCCTCCCACGTTTGCAGAGATCGACGCATTTGTGAAAGACGCCGATCCGAACGCCTACGAGACGTTCGTTGACAAGATGCTCGCCAAGGAAAGTTTCGGCGAGCATTGGGCTCGGCAATGGCTGGACCTCGCGCGGTACGCGGACTCCGCCGGATATGCGGACGATCCGGCGCGGACGATCTGGGGCTATCGCGATTGGGTCATCAAGGCGATCAATCAGAACATGCCGTTCGATCAGTTCACGATCGAACAGCTCGCGGGGGACTTGCTGCCGACTCCGACAAACGACCAACTCATCGCGACGGCCTTTCACCGCAACACGACGACGAACAGCGAAGGGGGCACGAACGACGAGGAATATCGCAACGTCGCAATCGTTGATCGAGTCAACACGACGCTGGCGGTTTGGATGGGAACGACGATCGCGTGTGCTCAATGCCACACGCACAAGTTTGACCCAATCACGCAGGAAGAGTTCTTCAAGGTCTTTGCAATCCTGAACAACACCGAAGACGCGGATCGCCGTGACGAGTCTCCTCTGATCGACTTGTTCACGTCCGAACAGCTTCAACAAAAGGAAAAGTGGCTGACTGATCTCGCTCAGCTTGAGAAAGAGGCCTCGACCCCGACGCCAACCGTGCGCGAGTCGCTCACAAAATGGGACGCGGCGTTTCCGCGCAGCTTGACGTGGCGAAACCTCAAGCCGTCGAAAGCGACCTCGAACAACGGCGTGGTTTTGTCTGTGACTTCGGAGGATGGAATCGTCCGCGCCGACAAAGTTGCGAAGACGGCGACGTACTCGCTGGAATTGCCGCTCGCGAGTGGCAAGCTTTCCGCACTGCGATTGGAAACATTGCCGGACGATTCTCTGCCAGCCAAAGGTGCTGGTTTTGGTGGCGGGAATTTCGTTCTGTCAAAGGTCGCGGCCACGATCACGCCGCCGAATGGAACTCGATTGAACGGCCGCTTCGTTCGAGTGGAATTACCCGGCAAAGGCCGCTTTCTGCATCTCGCCGAAGTGCAGGCGTTTTCTGGCAATGACAACGTCGCCGCGAAAAGCGAGGCCAAGCAAAGCTCAACCGATTTCGGTGGCGAGGCCAAACGAGCCAACGACGGCAACACATCGGGTGACTATGCCAAGAACTCGGTTTCGCACACGGCACTGGAAGACAACCCATGGTGGGAAGTCGATCTGAAATCAGAACTGCCGATTGACCGCGTCGTCTTGTGGAATCGCACCGATGCCACCACAGAAGAACGGATGCGGAACTTTCGCGTGCTGGTCCTCAACGACAAGCACGAACCGATTTGGCAGAAAGATTTCGTCGATCCACCGAAGCCGTCGCAGGAACTTCCGTTAAGCGGCGCGAAGGGAGTTCCTCTCGTTGCTGCATTCGCCGATCACGAACAAGGGGCGGGCTTCGAAGCCAGCGTTGTTCTCACACCAAAAGCCAACACCGGCTGGGCCGTCGGTGGAAAGGTCGAGCAGCCGCACTCATTGACGTTGATCACCTCGTCTCCGATCGAAGTGGTCGAAGGTTCGACTCTGACCGTCACGCTGGAGCACTCTTACGAGAATCACAACCTCGGCAAGTTTCGATTGTCGGCGACCGACGACGCTCGCGCGGCTGAGTTTGCTCGCACTCCCGCAGCGGTCGTTGCGATCCTCAACACGGCCGCCGATCAACGCTCCGCCGCACAAAAGGCCGAGTTAGAAAAGTTCTACCTGACGATCGCTCCGGAGTTGGCGAAAGCTCGCGAGCAACTGGCGGCGACTCGGAAGCAGTTGGCGGAATTCAAAGCGGCCACAAATGTGCCGATCCAACGTGAACTAAAAGAAGGCATGCGCCGCGTCACCAAGTTGCAATACCGAGGCAACTTCATGGACCTTGGCCAAGAGGTCTCCGAGGGAGTTCCCGCCGCGTTTCATCCACTGCCCGCCGATGCTCCGAAGAATCGGCTGACGCTGGCCAAATGGCTTGTTGATGACAACAACCCGCTGACCGCGCGTGTTATCGCGAACCGCTATTGGGAAGCGATCTTCGGCATCGGCATTGTGGCCACTTCCGAAGAATTCGGCTCGCAAGGAGAACTGCCGTTTCATCCGGAACTGCTCGACTGGCTGGCGTGTGAACTGAGGGGTGAGGGACTTGGGGCGAGGGGCGAGGAGAATGAAGTGACCTCTGCCAAATGGAACATCAAACGCTTTCTCAAATTGCTTGTGACGTCCGCCACCTATCGGCAGTCATCGAAAGTGACACCGGAGGTTTCTCAACGTGATCCCGAGAACCGCTTGCTCTCGCATGGCCCACGTTTTCGATTGTCGGCTGAGATGATTCGCGATCAAGCCTTGTTCGTCAGCGGGTTGCTCAGCCCGAAAATGTTCGGTCCGCCCGTGAAGCCCGCTCAACCCAACATCGGCCTGAGCGCCGCGTTCGGCAGCGGCATCGACTGGCAGACCAGTAGTGGCGACGACAAGTTCCGTCGAGGCATTTACACGACATGGCGCCGCTCGAATCCGTATCCGTCGATGGCCGCGTTCGATGCCCCGAATCGCGAGGTCTGCACCGTCCGCCGTTCGCGAACCAACACGCCGCTGCAAGCACTCGTCACCCTGAACGACCCGGTCTACATCGAGGCCGCTCAAGCGTTGTCGCGCACTATGGCAAAGTCGGGACAGTCAACCGCCGAGCGTGTTCGCCTGGGATTTCAGCAGTGTTTGTCGCGATCACCTAGCTCTGAAGAACTCAGCGGTTTAGTGACTCTCTACGATCGAGCCCGCGAACGATTTTCCAAAGATCCCGAAAAAGCCCGCCGCCTAGCCGCGAATCCGCTTGGTCCGCTGCCAGAAGGTTCTGACCCAGCCGATCTCGCAGCCCTGACGCTCGTCGGCAATGTGCTTCTGAATCTGGATGAGATGCTGATGAGACATTAGGCGTCTGGCTCGCGCATCGCGACGGAGAATAGCGCCGTTGACAGAAAAAACTCGTCTGGCCTAAAAGGGCCGACCAATCGGAGGACCGATTTGTGATGAGGTGTTTTTTGACGTTGCAGGGATGCGGAGACGTTCATGACTTCATTGACGCGCCGGTCACTTTTGATGGCGTCGGCCGGATTACTTTGGGGGTGGCCGCGCCCAGATCGAATCGCGCAAACGACTGGTGAGGATTCGTTCCTCATCGAGCCCATTGTTCATCGCGACGAGCCGCCGCAGTTTTTCAGCGCATTCATCGGTCACGAAAAGACGCTAGGCGTCGCTCACAGTTCATCTATCTGTCAGCTTTCCAATGGGCGGTTCGCCACGGTTTGGTATGCCGGCTCGAGAGAAGGGGCGAAGGACGTCGCCGTTTGGATTTCTCGATCTACGCAGCCGAACAAACCACCGGCGTCCGATGCTGATTGGGATGCTCCGCAGGTTCTGGTTGATCGTGAATCGGCTTCGACGGAACTCACTCGATACGTCAAAAAGGTCGGCAATCCGATCATCTTCTCCGATCACCAAGACCGAACTTGGTTGGTCTATGTGACCATCGCCGTCGGTGGCTGGTCGGGTAGTTCGCTCAACGTGAAGTGCTCGCTGGACCAGGGTGAAACCTGGAGCGATAGCGAACGGCTGATTCTCAGTCCGCTCGCGAATTTGAGTGAACTGGTTCGTGCCGCTCCCGTGCTGATGAAGTCAGGGCGGATCGGAATCCCCATTTATCACGAGTCACTGGTGAAGTTCCCGGAACTGCTTTGGTTGGACTGGAAACACGGCAAGGTTGTCTGGGGAAAAACACGAATGGCCGGCGGTACTGCCCTGTTGCAGCCCACGATCGTCCCGCTCAGTGAGCGGCGAGCCTTGTCGTACCATCGAGACTACGGCCGCAGAGGTACTCCTTGGCAGGAAACTCTCGACGCTGGCCAAACATGGAGCTCACCTGTCCTAACCGGACTCCCGAATTCAGACTCCAGCGTTGCTGGTCTTCGACTATCGGATGGCTCCGTCCTGCTGGCACTCAACGACAATCCGAAGGACCGTCGAGATCTGACACTTGCCGTGTCTAAGGATGGCACAGGCAACTGGGAAAGAATTGCCGTGCTCGAGAATCAAGAAGGAACCGTGTTCTGCTATCCGTCGATGATCCGCAGCCAGGATGGTTTTATCCACGTGGTCTACACCTGGAAGAGAGAACGCATTCGCTATGTGGCGTTCAATGAGGCTTGGCTTCAAGAACGGACACAGGAGGCGCGATCATGATTTCATGGTGCTATCCCATTGTCTTCTGGGGTTTGGCTGCAAGCCTGCTCATCAAGTTCGTGCAGTTGCAACTCGCAGACAAAGGTCCGCGATGGTTGCCTCTGATCGGACTGGCAATGGCAATAATTCCCGTCTATGGAATTCCGATTGGGCGTTGGATGCACGGAGTGACGGGCGGATTCAGTATTCCGCTATTTGCGGTCATGTTCAACACGCTGTGGTCCCAGATGGCTGGGCGGCACCTGCTCTCTCAATCAAACCGCATGGCGATGTGTGTCGCAGGAGCCGTGATTGGTGTCACGCTCTACCCGCTGGCAATAGGAGTCGGACCTTTTGATCCGTATGTCCTAGGCTGGAGTTCTATAACACTCAGCAGTGTCTTCGTGATTATCACTTGCGCCCTTCTCTGGAATGAGAATGCTATCGGCTATGTCCTGTTATTCTCAGCGTTGGCCTGGCAAGTCGGTCTATTGGAATCCACGAACACTTGGGACTATGTCATTGACCCCGTTTTATCGCTGGGTTCGCTCGCCACACTGATCTACCACGCAATCCGAAAGCTGACCGTTACTGCCCATCGTGTGGAGACGGTGAAAGAGTCAGATCAGGGCGTGCCTGAACTTCGGAAAGCGGCCTGACATGGGGAGTCATAGCAACCCTACACGCGATACAACACTGTTGTTCCGACTGTTGACGAACAAGTATTATGTTCAGAATGCTGCTTTTGCATTCTATGTGATTATTGCAACACTCGGCATACTGAGCCTACTTCCGGCGGCGGCATCGAGCCTAAGCACGCGAATGTCTTTTGTTTATCTGCTGAGCGTGTCCGGCTACTTTGGAGGAGGCTTGTTCCTCGCAAGCTTGCTGCTGCTTCCAACCCGACTGATCAAGTTTAGTCGCTGGTTGACCCCTGTGCTTGCTTGGACCTGGCTGGTCTATCTATCGCTGGATGTTGCCACATTTAATCTCTACCACTTTCACATCAATTGGCTTCTGATAGAGATGTTCGTCATGGATCCCCGTGGTGTCGGGATGCCAGCTTTCTTGATCGTTTCGTCAGTCGTGATGATCGTTGGCTTGGGGGGGCTGGTGTTCTATCTTCACCGACTATCTCAGCACACGACGACAAAACGCTATTTTGTTCTTGGAGGGTTGCTCACGTTACTGATCCCGGCTTTTGCCGCCAACTCGGTCATTCACGTCTGGGCCAATCATTATGACCGCGAAGAGATCACCAGTATTGATGCACTATTTCCTCTGTATTATCCGGTATCCAGCCACAAGAACGGTCCACGAATTAGTCGCTGGTTGCCGAGCGTATTTCCGGCAGAGAGCGGCGAACGGCCAGTAGCGAGTCGGGGCGAAAGCGGCATTGTCTGCCATCCACTGAAGCCCGTCGTTTTCGAAGAGCCGACAACGCCAGCGTCGATATTGGTTATCGTGCTTGAAAGTTGGCAGGCGGACAGTTTGCGTCCCGACATCATGCCGAATTTGTGTCACTTTGCTTCCGCCGCAACACGGTTCGATCAGCATTTGTCCGGTGGCTCCACAACTGTGCCGGGGTTGTTCAGCCTAATGTTCGGGCTGCATCCGAATTACTACGACATCTTCAAAGGATCACCGAAGAGCAATCCTTGCTTGCTGACTGAGGCACTGCACAATCAGGGCTACCGGTCGCGAGTTTTCACGACGAGCCATCTGGATCGTTTCGCGATGCGGTCGTTGATGTTCTCCAAGGTTGACGCGGGCGATTATTGCTTTGGAAATGATGACCAACGGATTGTGGATCAATTTATTGCCAGCCTGGAGCCAAAGAACGCCAGTCAATCACCGCGGTGTGATTTTATGTTCTTAACATCTTCGCATTCACCGTATATCTATCCTCCGAAGTCCGCGAAATTCTTGCCGTTGCCATTAGTCGAAGGGGGATTCGCACTGAACAAGTCGGCGGACGCCACGCCCTACAAAAACGACTATCACAATAGCCTATATTATTGCGACAGCTTGATTAAGAAGGTGCTCGATGAACTGGATCGCCAACGCCGATTGAACAACACTTGGATCGTTGTCACCGGCGACCATGCCGAGGAGTTCAATGAGAATGGATTAGGGTATTGGGGTCACGGTAGTAATTTCACTCGCTGGCAGACTCAGACGCCGTTGTTAATTAAGTCGCCCGGTCAACAGTCAGGCGCTGTCGAGTCCCGGTTGTCGTTACACCAAGACGTAATGCCGACTCTGATGCAGAACGCTCTCGGATGCACATCTCCGATCGAGCACTACTCCAATGGAGCGAATCTCTTTCAATTGCCGGAAAAACGAGGCACGGTCATCGCGTCGTACTTTACGAAAGCCTACTTAGTGGATGGCGCGATCATCGAAGTGCTTTCAGGCAAGAAATATGCCTGGAACGACATGAAGCAGCTCCGGAAGCTGAGTGACACTATGCAGGTCAAGCAGGTCATGGCAGAAGAACGGCGATTTCTTCGCTAACGGTTCCGCCATGAATTCACGACTCCCGCAGCAACTTCAAGATTCGCAATGAGCAACTCGGAGCGAGTGAGTCATTGAACAGGCCGGTCGGTCCTGATTACAAAGCGCTCTTCGTAACGCTTAAACGCTTGAATCATCAGAGTGCATCACTCCTCGAAGGCACTTGATTGGTGATTGTTTCGCAAGGATTCATTCATGCACCCGCAAGTCGAAAACCTTCAGCAGCAAACTCGAAGGCACTTTTTCAAGCAGAGCCAGGCTGGGTTGGGGGCAATCGCGTTGGCGTCGATGTTGAGCAAAGATGCTCCGGCGGCTCCGAGCGGCGTGGTGAATCCGTTGGCTTCGAGGAAAGCTCACTTTGATGGCAAGGCAAAGCGAGTCATTTACCTGCACATGACCGGATCGCCGCCGCATTTGGACTTGTTCGATTACAAGCCAGAGTTGGTCAAACACGATGGCGAAGCCTGCCCGGATGAATATTTGAAAGGGAAGCGGTTCGCGTTCACATCGGGCGTCCCGAAGTTGTTGGGAACTCGGCGGACATTTACTCAGCACGGTAAAGGTGGTGTGTGGATGTCGGACGCGATTCCGCATCTGCACGAAGTGGCCGACGAGATGTGCGTCATTCGGTCGATGAACACGGACCAATTCAATCACGCTCCGGCCGAGCTGTTTATCTACACCGGTTCACCGCGCACGGGGCGTCCCTCGATGGGATCTTGGGTGACCTACGGGTTGGGTTCTGAGAACGAAAATCTGCCGGGGTTCGTCGTGCTGATCAGTAGTGGAGTGCAGCCGAACGGAGGCAAGAACTCCTTCGGCAGCGGCTTCTTGCCGTCGATTTATCAAGGAGTGCAATGCCGGTCACAAGGTGATCCGGTGCTGTACGCTTCGGATCCGGACGGCATGGACCGTGACATGCGGCGGCTGAGCCTGGATGCGCTTCGCGATTTGAATGAGGTTCAAGCTCGTGAATTTGGGCATCCCGAAACACTGACTCGCATTGCTCAATACGAACTCGCCTTCCGCATGCAGATGTCCGTGCCAGAGGTGATGGACATTTCCAAAGAGCCACAAGCGGTGCTGGATGCCTACGGTGCGAAACCGGGCATGTCGAGTCTTGCCAACAATTGTTTGTTGGCGCGTCGTTTGGTGGAGTCGGGAGTCCGTTATGTGCAACTCTTCGATTGGGGTTGGGACTTCCACGGAACGGGGCCGGGCGAAGGGATCACCGAAGGACTCACGAAAAAGTGCGCGACGATGGATAAGCCGATCGCGGCGCTGATCAAAGATCTCAAGCAACGCGGATTGCTCGAAGACACACTGCTCGTCTGGGGCGGAGAGTTTGGCCGTACTCCGTTCCGTGAAGGACGCACTGCTAACAGCGCGGTTCTTGGCCGAGACCACTACCCAGACTGTTTCTCAATGTGGATGGCGGGTGGTGGCGTGAAGGGTGGCACAATGCACGGCGAAAGCGATCCACTAGGCTTTTCTGTCGCCAAGGACAAAGTCGGCATTCACGACCTGCAAGCTACGATCATGCACCAGTTGGGCTTTGATCACGAACGCCTGACCTATCGTTTTCAAGGCCGCGACTATCGCCTGACCGACGTGCATGGAAAAGTCGTCAAGGACATCGTGGTGTAACAACGATGAACTGATCAGACGCGAAGCGTTTTTGAAGTTCGAAACTTCGGCCGCTCAGAGATGTCAATCATGAATCACTTTGGCTGTCGTACTGAAGATCATCCGCACGTCGGGCGACGGAGCCTGCTGCAAGTCGGCGGGATGAGTTTGATCAGTACCGGCCTCAGCGATCTTTTGCGCCTCGAAGCGCAGTTGACGGATCAAACAAATGTGAGTCGCCGGACTGCGAAGTCTGTCGTGTTCATTTTTCAATCTGGTGGTCCTTCGCAACACGAGACATTCGATCCAAAATCAGACGCTCCCGACACGATCCGGGGTGAGTACGGATCGACGCAAACTGCACTGCCGGGCATTTCGTTCTGTGAGCACCTGCCAAAGCTCTCGGCCCGGACGAACAAGTTTTCGATCGTCCGCACGATGCATCACACGGCGGGTCGTGAATTCCGCAACGAGCACAACAGTTGCCATTATTTGCTGCACACGGGCACGACCGAATTGCCGCTCGGTGATACGAATGCAACGATCTCCCAGCCTCGGTCGGGACGAATCAGTTGGCCCTCGATTGGATCAATGCTCGCGTTCGCATCACCGACGGCTATGAATGTCGGGCTTCCGGCCGTCATCGAGATTCCCCGCGCGAATCTGATGAACTATCCCGGCCGCGAATCGGGATTGCTCGGTCCTCAATATGACCGATTCGGAGTCGACCTTGCTCCGAAGTGCCACGCGAAGGATGCGGCCGGCTCGTGCCCAAATTGTTTCAGCCACGATGATCCGAATCTCGACAAAGAGCGAGCACCCGGACCTGGCCCCAAGGCATGGTGGGATAACTCCAGTTGCCGCAATGCGGATTTTCACTTGCCCAATCTGACTCAGAGCGACGGGATTGCCGTTTCTCGGTTGGAGAACCGCACCGAGTTACTGCGGCAGTTTGATGAACGTCGCGCGGCACTCGACCGAGCCGATCGTGCTGGCTGTCTCGCTGCTTGGGACGCTCACCGGCAACAAGCAATGCGATTCGTCTTGGCCTCGCGACACGGCAAACACAATCCATTCGACCTCTCTCAAGAAACCGATCGCACTCGCGACTTGTACGGCCGCGAAGAATGGGGCCAAGGATTCCTAGTCGCACGGCGATTGATTGAAGCCGGAGTGCGAATGGTTCAAGTCAATCTCCGAGGCTGGGACACTCATCAGAATGCGTTTCGTGATTTGAAAGGGCGGCTCCTGCCGTCGATCGACCATTGCCTCAGCGGTTTTTTGGATGACTTGCATGATCGTGGCTTGCTCGACGAGACACTGGTCGTGATGTGCGGCGAGATGGGGCGGACTCCGAAGATCTCTCCGATCGCCGTCGGTGGTAAGAACGCTTCGGGAGAAGTTTTCACTCCCGGCCGTCATCACTGGGGCGACGTCTTTCCCTGCCTCTTCGCTGGCGGAGGCATTCAGCCCGGACGAGTCATCGGCAGAACCGACCCACACGGCGGACTCCCCATCACAGAAGCCCACACCCCCGCCGATCTCGCCGCCACGATTTTCCACTGCCTCGGAGTCGGCCCCAATCGCGAGTTCCACGACTCATCCGGTCGCCCATACCACATCTACCAGGGCCAACCGATCCGAGCATTGCTGTAGAGTGTTCAACTCCGACGATCGCATGAACATCACCTTTTGTCTGTAACACCAGCGATATCACACGGATTGAAAGATCGGACGAATAAGCGGCCGGGCACTGGATGAAAAGAAATCGGACCTGTATGGCTGAGTCAAAAGTCTCGACAGAAACATGGCAATTGATTGAGCAACTGAGTCAATTGACATTTCAGCGCCTTGGTTCTTGGTGGCCACTTAGGAAGAAATCTAATGACGAAGTCCGGATCGCGTTGATTCGTAGAATTGCCGAGCAAAGAGAGCCCATTGCCGCCGCTTGGTTGTTTCCGTGCGCTCTGGAGCGTTCCACAGAGATGGCCACTGCCGCCGCGAAGGCCATGAAGCAACTCTTGTTGCACGCAACGGCAGAGGAAGTTCTGTGGCTTGAACGACGGCAATCATGGTGTGACGGAGAATGGCTTCACCCAGACGGTCGCGCTTTGGAAACAGACCTCAAGTCACTGAAATGTCCGCCCGAAGATCAGCCAGCCGTCTGGGCGTTGGCCACATTGAATTGGAGCGGACATGTTCGCGAGACCGCCATTAAGAACCTGATCTCGACAAAGGAAGTCTTCCCCATTCCGTTCGTCTTGTTACGACTCAACGATTGGGTTCGCGAAGTGAGGGAGGCGGCGAAGCGGTTTGTTTGTCGGCGTATTGATGATGGTCGCTTCGAACAACTTGCTCAGCATTTGCTACTTGTTTGCCGTCTGGACGAGTGCGGACGCGATGACCACTCTGATTTGGTGCGATCAATCGTGGGGTATGCCCTTGCTCGACCCAGCCAGTTTGAATTGTCTGCTTTGTTGAATGGTCCGCAGGCCTTATCTCGCCGCGTATTCCGCGTTGCCTCAGAGATTGCCGGCCCACATCAGGAACGCTTGGCTGAAATCGCCCTTTCGTGTTGCGACATGACGATCCGTCTCCAAGCAGTTCAGAGGTTGCCAGAACTTGTCGCCGATGAAGTCCGACTTCGGCAGAAGTTGAATGAATTGGCTCAATCACATCTGACGTCGATCCGAAGGGCCACGCTCTCTGTCATATGCCAACGATTCCCTGACGAAGCCGAGCATCAATTGCTCGATGCACTGTTCGACGAAAGTGCGCCGATTCGCGAACTTGCTCAATTCACACTTCGCAAGTTTGGAATCAATGACCTTGCCGAGAGGTATCGTTCCGCGCTGAGTTGCGAACAAACATTGGTGGGGGCGTTGTCAGGATTGGGGCAAACCGGAACGAGAGACGATGCCTTCTTGATACAGCCACTCCTCAACTCGCCGATTTCGAGAGTGAGGAAAGCAGCCGTTACAGCGCTGGGACGGTTGCTCGGTGACAACGCAGTTGAGCAACTCCTTCCAATGCTGAATGATCACAGCACTAAAGTCGGGCAAGCGGCTCTCGCTTTCTTATCACAAAGAACTCACTTGGTCCCTGCTGCTCGCCTTGGAACGATGTTCGTCTCATCGTTGGAACACTCTCAGATTTTGATAGTTGAGCTTCTCGACAAGATGAACCTTTGGGCCAGTATGCCGTACTCGCTCCGAATCATTGCGTCTGGCAGCGAGGCTATCGCAAGACGTGCGTGTGATCTATTGGTTGGACGACTAGATCGAGTCTTCACAACGCCAACTTCGGAACAGCGGCAACAACTGGAATCATTGCTCGACGATAAATCACCCTCGCTGCCACAAGATTTGGTGGCACGATTGCGAGATTGGCTCAAATACAGATTAGCGACGTCATGATCTCGATCCTGGCAAACAAGTCGCCACTGTTCCTGCCCATTCTCGGAATGGGTGTCTTGGTGTTATTCATCCCCTACAAGATGATCGAGCTTGGGCGATGGGCATTCATCGGCCGAGGTTTGCTAATTGGCTCAGCGAAGCGACGACTGAGTGGATTGCCATGGAAGGTTGTTGGTGGCTTTTTAATATTGGTCGGAGTCGCGTGCATTGTTGGTAATGTCTCTTGGGGACTCATTCAGGATTTCTAACCAGAAACACATTCAGAAGTTCGCGATAGGACGACCAAGTGGTGAGTTTTCGTCAGAGTGCTGAAGATCGTCATGACCGTTTCGATCGACGTACTTCGAGCCGGACTTCTGGCTGGCGACCAAACGGCAGCGAAGAATCTTTTTGCCGAGTTTTCCGGTCGGTTGATCGCGCTGGCACGCAGTCGGATGGATCAAAAGCTGCGGCAAAAAGTGGATGCTGAGGACGTTGTACAGTCTGTTTACAAAAGCTTTTTTGTTCGCGCCGCTGATGGCCAGTTTGAATTCGACAACTGGAACAATCTATGGACGATTCTTGCCGTGATCACACTTCGAAAGTGCGGTCACCGAGTTGAACACTTTCGCGCTGCATGCCGGGATGTTCGACGTGAACAGATCCCGGTCGCGCTGAATGCCGACGAATCCGTTGCCAGCTTCCAAGGAATCGCTCGCGACCCTATGCCCTCCGAAGTCGTCGCTTTGACCGAAACGCTAGAGCAAATCATGCGACACCTCGATGCGCGTGAGCAGTAAATCCTGTCGCTCCGCTTGCAAGGCCACTCCACGACTGAAATCGCCTCGCTCGTTCAACGTACGGATCGTACTGTGCGATTGGTTCTGGAACGAATTCGACGGTTGTTGGAATCTCGCCGCGATGCGTGAACTTGGAAAACGGTACTGGGGTTGTTCCCTCTCGCATTCGACTCCAATTGTCATTGCTGATGTGACTGATCATTTCCGACTCAGTCATGGACGACGATGAAGTTCAAGTCGCAAAAAACTCGTGGCAGCCATTCACCGTTGGAAAGACAACAAATACCGGGCAGTGCCATGTCACCACTGACTTGCCGAATGGTGATGGTGTGTGAGCGCCCACCAGGACCAGTCCTTAATCTGGGCCGGTTGCGGCGGCTCGGCGTTCGGCTCGGCGGGCGGTTTTTCGAGCGTAGCGGTCGCGGCGATATTCTCGGATGGCTTCGGGGTGCGCGGC
>SXGT01492014.1_pt1 | contig 14698 bp, 19 predicted proteins | sample 3176221 | NCBI WGS metagenome assembly SXGT01 (sample SAMN11356862, study PRJNA531348) | freshwater metagenome | isolation source: freshwater sample F1-120 | place: China: Fuxian Lake, Yuxi | collected 2017-12-25
CAAATGGGCGAAGTGGGTATCTATCCACGACATACACCAATGTTGACTCGAATAAAGTCAGGCATGGTGCGCATCAAAGCGCAATTGAAAGACGAAGAGCTTGTCTATGTATCGGGCGGTATGCTTGAAGTGCAGCCGGACGTGGTAACGATATTGGCAGATACGGCCGTTCGCAGTCATGATCTTGATGAAGCGAAAGCGATCGAGGCAAAGCGTGCGGCTGAAGAAGCGATGAAAAATAGAGAGTCCGAGCTTGATTATGCAAGAGCGCAGGCTGAATTGATCGAGGCTATGGCGCAATTGGCTGCCATTGAGAAATTAAGAAAGCGCAGCAAGCATTAAATATGTTCAGTAAAAACAAAAAAGGCGACTTAGGTCGCCTTTTTTGTTACTGTGAAGGCTCAATGAGAGGCTGCATAATTTTTTATGCGGCCAAGTTCAATGCGGAATGATAAGATAACTCAAATATCAGCATAGGTACGGACGTTAAGATGGCAGGTCATAGTAAGTGGGCGAATATCAAGCATAAAAAAGCCGCGCAGGATGCAAAACGCGGCAAAGTTTTTACTCGATTGATCAAGGAGATTACCGTTTCGGCGCGGCTGGGCGGCGGGGATCCGGATAGTAATCCACGCCTGCGATTGGCAATGGATAAGGCTTATGATCAAAATATGCCGAAAGATAACGTTGAGCGCGCGATCAAGCGGGGTTGCGGCACGTTAGAAGGCGCCGATTACGAGGAAATAAGATACGAGGGGTATGGAATTTCCGGAGCGGCTGTAATGGTCGATTGCATGACGGATAATCGTGTTCGCACCGTTTCGGATGTGCGTCATGCGTTTACCAAATATGGCGGAAATCTGGGTACGGATGGATCGGTAAGTTTTTTGTTCAGACATTGCGGGCAATTAATCTTTGCCCCGGGCACTGATGAAGAGAAAGTCATGGAAGCCGCGATCGATGCCGGTGCCGAGGATGTTGTCACGCACGATGACGGCAGCATTGAAGTTATAACAGCGCCGTATGAATTCATAAACGTGAAAAATGGATTGGAGAGGGCTGGATTTAAAGCGGAATTGGCGGAAGTGACAATGAAACCAAGCAACGAAGTTGTCCTATCCGGGGATGATGCCGCGAAAATGCAAAAACTTTTGGATGCATTGGAAAATCTCGATGACGTGCAAAATGTCTATACGACAGCTGTGCTCGATGAATAAATCCAATGTGAGCGATAGGTGAGAAAATACGAATTCTTGGGATAGATCCAGGGTTGCGCACGACCGGGTTCGGTGTCATCGAAAAGCGGGGGGATCAATTGAGTTATGTCGGCAGCGGTTGTGTTAAAACGCAAGCCGGTGAATTACCCGCTCGGCTTAAATTGATTTTCGAAAACTTATGCGAAGTGATCGCGGAATATCAGCCGGAGCATGTCTCGATAGAACAGGTTTTTGTGAACGTTAACCCAAAATCCACGTTACTATTGGGGCAAGCAAGAGGAGCTGCCTTATGTGCGGCTGTGTCGAGAAATCTTATTGTGGCGGAATACACCGCGCTACAAATCAAGCAAGCTGTTGTCGGAAAAGGTCATGCGCAAAAAAAACAAGTCCAAGCGATGGTAAAGCGATTATTGAATTTGTCGGGAGATCCAAGCTTAGATGCTGCGGATGCGTTAGCCTGTGCTATCTGCCATGCGCATGGAGGTTTTGGTCTAGGAAAGATTTCGTCGGTTGGTTTTCGGGTAAAACGAGGTCGTTGGGTATGATTGGGCGCATTGCCGGTGTTCTGCTGGAAAAGAAACCACCGCAAGTTTTATTGGATGTGCAAGGGATTGGGTACGAGATTGATGTGCCGATGAGCACGTTTTACGAATTGCCGGCGACGGGTGCGCAGGTTTCGCTATATACACATTTGGTGATTCGAGAGGATATGCATCTGTTGTTTGGTTTTGCGACAGAGCCGGAGCGGCAAACATTTAGGCAATTGGTAAAAATATCGGGAGTAGGTGTTCGGACGGCATTGGCGCTTTTATCCGGCATGAGCGTGTTTGAATTTCAGCAGGCAGTGCAAGCACAGGATAGTGCAAGGCTCATTAACATTCCAGGAATTGGAAGGAAAACGGCGGAGCGGTTATTGCTTGAGTTGCGCGATAAATTGGAGCCATATATGCCGGGGCAGGATCAGCGCGTATTGCGATCGTCTCTGACTGACGATGTGCGAAATGCTTTGCTGTCGCTTGGGTACAATGACCGTGAAGCGGATTGGGCGATAAAGCAAATAGTCAATCAAGCCTCCGTTTCCGATGGCATTCGCCAAGCGCTACAGCATTTGTCGAAGGAAAAATAAAACTTTTATGCGCGAGAAGACATGATCGAAACTGATAGGTTGGTAACCGCAGCTGCATCGTCTACGCAAGAGGAAGTTTTAGAAAGAGCGTTGCGTCCCAAGCAATTGGACGAATACGTTGGTCAAGAAAAGATCAGAGAGCAGTTGCAAATATTCATCGAAGCGGCAAGAAATCGACGCGAGGCGCTTGATCATGTTTTGCTGTTTGGTCCGCCGGGTCTGGGGAAAACGACGCTCGCTCATATCATTGCTCGGGAAATGGGGGTGAATTTGCGACAAACATCGGGACCGGTATTGGAGCGTCCGGGCGATTTGGCAGCCATATTGACAAATCTTGAGCCTAATGATGTTTTGTTTATTGATGAAATTCACCGCCTATCGCCTGTGGTAGAGGAAATTTTGTATCCGGCGCTGGAAGATTATCAATTGGATATTATGATCGGTGAGGGGCCTGCGGCAAGATCCGTGAAATTGGATTTACCGGCTTTCACGCTGATTGGAGCGACAACGCGCGCCGGCATGCTTACCAATCCATTGAGAGACCGGTTTGGAATTACTTCTCGTCTTGAATTTTATACTGCGGCGGATCTTTGTAAAATTGTGACTCGTTCCGCGCGATTATTGAATGTCAGCATGTCGGAGGACGGTGCTTACGAGGTGGCTCGCAGGTCGCGAGGAACCCCGCGTATTGCGAATCGATTATTGCGGCGTGTGCGTGACTATGCAGAAGTGAAAGCAAATGGGCATGTCACCAGTGTCATAGCGGATGATGCGTTGAAAATGCTGGATGTCGATCCAATCGGCTTGGATGTTTTAGACCGTAAATTGTTGTTGGCGGTAATCGAGAAATTTGACGGCGGCCCCGTCGGTGTGGACAATCTGGCAGCGGCGATTAGCGAGGAGCGCGACACCATCGAAGATATTCTCGAACCATATTTGATTCAGCAAGGTTTTTTAAAAAGAACCCCGAGAGGCAGAATGGCAACTACAGTTACTTACCAGCACTTCGGGCTATCCATACCGGAAAATAAAGTAACCGGGAATCTTTGGGAAGAAAAAGATTTATAGACTGATATTCATAGACATATATCATGCAAGTACAGACCCTGCGTATCATCATCGCATTTTTGTTAACAACAGTTGTAATGCTGTATTTTTATACAAATCGAGAGAAAGATTATTACAGTAAAAGTGCAGAGCCTGCTGTAGCGCAAATATTGACTGAAATTTCCGTTTGGCAAAAGCATGTCTTTTTACTTCATTTGGCTCCGGAAGCTAAGCAAACGCTTGCTGATGAATCGTTAGAGAGCTTGTTAAAACTTTACAGCGGCTTTGGTAGATTTAAATCGATTAAAGAAATTAATTTCTCGCGCACGGTAAGCGCTTTTTCATTGGCCGGAGAAAAGAGAATTAACTATTCTGGCATCGCGCATTTCGATGTGGGCGAAGTAAGTTTTAATATAACTTTGATTGAGAGAGGCGGTTATTTCCTGATTTATAATTTGACGATGGCAAAATCAACATGAGGCTACCTCAGTTAGTAAGCATTCTGCAAAATTCATGATAATATCCATGAAACTAAGTCAAGATTAAAGTAGTCTTATTGGTCGCTTGAGTAGTTTGTATAAATTTAAAAAACGGAGGCTATTTCTTATGAACGAAAATTTATCAACCATTGCACGAGGTTCTTCATCCGCACTGGCAACAAATAAGGTATTGCGAAATACCTATATGTTGCTGTCGCTGACATTGCTGTTTAGCGGGTTGACAGCGGCGCTCTCGATGCTTCTGAAGATGCCGCCGATGACGTATTTGATATCGGTGATAGGCGGGATGGTCATTGCAATGTTTGTGCTGCCGCGCTTTGCCAATTCAACGGCTGGCATTGGAATTGTATTTCTGATAACGGGGTTGCTCGGATTTGGCCTTGGGCCGATGCTAACGATGTATGCGTCGTTGCCGAACGGTGGAAATGTCATCATGTTAGCGTTTGGCGGAACGGGCGTCATTTTTATGGGCTTATCGGCTTATGCGCTGGCTACCAAGAAGGATTTCAGTTTCTTGGGCGGTTTCTTGATGGTGGGATTTCTGCTGGTGCTCGTGGCTGCGGTGGCCAATATATTTATGCAAATTCCCGCAATGTCGCTGATGATATCCGCTGTTGTTATCATGATTATGAGCGGTTTCATTTTATACGATACCAGTCGCATCATTCATGGCGGTGAAACCAATTATGTGTTGGCAACGATAGGGCTGTATATGACTATTTTCAATATTTTCATTAGCCTGCTGCAAATATTGGGTATCATGGGTAACGATGATTAGCGCATGAGCGCAGTTGTTTCTGATAAAACAAAACCCCGGTTATCCGGGGTTTTGTTTTGGAGGGTGTAAATTTTGGGGAGTGTTAAATGGAGTGGATGGAAATAATTTCGGCTTTGGCGCTGGGGATGTTTATCGTGGTTATGCTTCCGGCAGCCAGAAATATGGTGCAAAACAGTCCTAAAGGCTCATCGTCGGATTGGGTGAGTTTTGTTGTTCCCATTGTAATGATTATGCTCTTCGTCATATTGCTTATCGAGTTGGTTTGATGTGATAAATGATTGCTTATTGCAGATAATCACACAAGAAATAATTTAATTTCGCTATGGAATAATCAGTTGGGTAAATGGCGCGACGGCTTTGCTTTAATTTTCGCACTGAACGATCTCAACCTTCAATACCTATATTATAAATAGGGGAATATCTCTATAAAAATCATGATTTTTCCTTGTTTGAGCAGCAGTGGCATGCTAGAATTTCAATTCGATTAATTAGCATGTAGAAGTTATCTATAACTAAGAAAATCTAAGTTGCGGATAAAGAGGAAATTCGGCCAAGGAATAGCAATTAGCGTCAATCATGGTGTGGTTTTAACAAAACAAGATTCTGGCGTGGACTTCCGTGGACTGGCTGAGCAAAAAAACAACGTTCAGGTTTGTAACGTTCTAAGTCGCGCCTGAAATCTGTAAAATTAGTAATCATGTGGGGGGAGATATGAGAAGTAAATCAGCAGTAACCCTGGCGGGGGTATCCGCTCTCGCTTTGTACTCAAGCATGGCGGTCGGGTCTAAATATAATTTTCCTGAACCGCAGAGTGTCATAGCAAAAGATATCTACGATCAGCACATTATGCTTATGTGGATATGTTTGGTGATTTTTATCGGTGTGTTTGGTGTCATGTTTTATTCATTGCTTAAACACCGCAAATCGCTTGGTTATAAAGCGGCAAATTTTCATCACAGCACAACGGTCGAGATTATATGGACAGTAATTCCATGTCTCATTCTTGTGGCAATGGCATGGCCGGCAACAAAAACGGTCATTGCGATGAAAGATACATCAAGTCCTGATATGACCATCAAAGCAACAGGTTATCAGTGGATGTGGGGTTATGATTATCTGCAGGGCGAGGGTGAGGGAATCAGCTTCTTCAGTAAATTGTCTACACCGCGTGCTCAAATAGAAAACAAAGCGCCTAAAGGCGAAAACTATCTGCTGGAAGTTGATAATCATGTGGTAGTGCCAGTAGGTAAGAAAGTGCGTGTTATTTTAACGGCAAACGATGTGCTCCATGCTTGGTGGGTACCGGCATTGGGTATTAAGCAAGATGCAATTCCGGGTTTTATACGTGACACATGGTTTACCGCAGACAAACCGGGGATTTATCGTGGTCAATGTGCCGAATTATGCGGCAAGGATCATGGTTATATGCCGATTGTGGTAGAGGTGATGGAAGCGGGTGAATATAGTAAATGGGTTGCGGCTCAGAAAGCATCGGCTGTTAAAACATCAATGCATGTAGAAAATAAGTAAAAGGAGATAGACTATGGCAGCAGTACATGGCGACGCACACGGTCACGAACACGATGACCATCACCCCAGTGGAATAATGCGCTGGATTACAACGACTAATCACAAAGACATTGGGACGATGTATTTGTGGTTCAGTTTTGCGATGTTCCTGGTTGGTGGAACGTTAGCAATGGGAATTCGTGCCGAGCTGTATCAGCCCGGTATACAAATATTAGAGCCGGAATTGTTTAACCAATTCACGACATTGCATGGTCTTATAATGGTATTCGGTGCCATTATGCCGGCTTTTGTGGGTTTTGCTAACTGGCAAGTGCCGATGATGATCGGTGCGCCGGATATGGCGTTTGCACGGATGAACAACTGGAGTTTCTGGTTATTGCCGGTTGCGGCAACGCTTCTGGTGGGTTCGTTCTTTGTGCCTGGCGGTGCGGCAGCGGGCGGCTGGACGTTCTATCCGCCGCTGTCTACTCAAGGCGGCTTAGGTGTGGATCTGATGATTTTCTCAGTTCACATTCTGGGTGCATCGTCAATTATGGGTTCAATTAACATCATTACGACCATATTGAATATGCGCGCGCCCGGCATGACAATGATGAAAATGCCGCTGTTTGTATGGACGTGGCTGATTACAGCTTACTTGTTGGTATTGGTAATGCCTGTTTTGGCTGGCGTAGTAACGATGTTGCTGACAGATCGTCATTTCGGCACCAGCTTCTTTAATGCAGCGGGTGGCGGCGATCCGGTGATGTTCCAGCATATTTTCTGGTTCTTCGGTCATCCGGAGGTCTATATCATGATTCTGCCGTCATTCGGTATTGTGTCCGAAGTTATTCCGACATTCTCACGCAAACCGCTGTTCGGATATTCGTCAATGGTTTACGCAACCGCATCGATTGCAATTTTGTCGTGCGTTGTTTGGGCGCACCACATGTTTACAGCGGGAATGCCAACAGTGGGTCAATTGTTCTTCATGTACGCAACGATGTTGATTGCAGTACCGACCGGCGTTAAGGTATTCAACTGGACAGCGACAATGTGGCGCGGCTCTATGTCGTTCGAAACCCCGATGTTGTTCTCGATTGGATTCATTTTCCTGTTCGTGATCGGTGGATTTAGTGGCGTGATTTGCGCGATTGTACCTATCGATATTCAAGTGCAAGATACATATTATGTGATTGCGCACTTCCACTATGTATTGGTTTCTGGTTCATTGTTTGCGCTCTTTGCCGGTGCATACTACTGGATACCGAAGTGGACAGGACGTATGTACAATGAAACATTAGGCAAGTGGCATTTCTGGTTGTCGATGTTCTTCTTTAACATGACGTTCTTTGTGCAGCATTTCTTAGGTTTGGCAGGTATGCCGCGCAGAATTCCGGATTACAACTTGCAGTTTGCAGATTTCAATATGATTTCTAGCTTGGGTGCATTTGGATTTGGATTAACACAACTTCTGTTCCTCTACATTATGATCAATTGTATTCGTAGTGGAGATAAAGCACCGCAAAAACCATGGGATGGCGCAACAACACTGGAATGGACGCATTTGCCAACACCTGCTCCATATCACAGTTTTGAGAAGCCACCTATTGTTAAATAAATAGTGTGCGAGATAAGTATGTCACATGAAGCAGAATTAAAGCGTAAGAAGATTCGAACAGCGATGTTTCTGTTGATAACGGTTGTAGCGCTTTATGTTGTGGTTATTTTTAAACAATGGTAGAAAATAAATCATTCGCTAATGTGGTGATGTTGAGAAAGTTACTGTTCTTTACATTGGTCATGTTTGTATTTGGTTATGCCTTAGTGCCGTTCTACGAAAAGTTTTGTGAAGTAACCGGAATAAATAATTTGCTGCAACCGGACGTACAGGCTAAAGAAATCCGGGTGGATGAAAGTCGTTGGATAACGGTAGAGTTTGATGCAAATACCAGAGGGTTGCCATGGCAGTTTAAACCCTTGCAAACCAGCGCACGCATTCATCCGGGTGAGCCAGTTAATGTGATGTACGAAATAACAAATAATTCAGATCGCGAGATTAATGGACAAGCAATACCGAGCTATAGCCCGCGTTTTCTGGATAAGCATTTAAAGAAATTTGAGTGTTTTTGTTTTACGAAACAGGTGCTTAAACCAAACGAAACAAGGCAAATGCCAGTGCAATTTGTAATAGAACCTGGGCTTCCACAAGATATACAGACAGTGACAATATCGTATACTTTTTTTGAATTGCCCGATGGCACAGCAGCTGCCGTCAAGAGATAAAGGAATTGAGAGTGAGTAATTCACCTGCGGATAAAAACCATGTGTCCGTTTGGCAAATTGCTAAAGCGGTGCTGTCGGCCTTTATGGGGATTCGAAAAAAAAGCGATTTGGAGCATGATGCAGCTACATTAAAACCGGCGCATGTCATCATCGGTGGAATAATTGGCGGTTTGCTATTTGTAATTGGCGTATTCTCGGTAGTCAAGTTGGTTATCAATTAGAAATTTTAAATCATAAGTAGGAGGAGATAGGAATGAGTCAAGAATCAGGACATTATTATGTCCCAGCTCCATCGGCATATCCAATTATTGGGTCGACGGCGATTTTATTTATGGGATCTGGGGCCGCCTTAACCATGAACAAAATGGAGACGGGTTACTGGCTATTAGCAATCGGTTTTGCCATTCTCATTTACATGTTGTTTGGATGGTTTGGTACGGTTGCGAGAGAAAGCGAAGGCGGTAAATATGGCGAGCAGGTAGATAAATCATTCCGCTGGGGTATGAGTTGGTTCATCCTTACGGAAGTTATGTTTTTCTGCGCATTCTTTGGCGCGCTGTGGTACATGCGCAACTTGTCAATACCGTGGCTAGTTGAAGAAAGTACGGTATTGGGCAATGAATTCTGGTCATCATACGATGGCACATGGCCAACTGCCGGTCCAGGAACGCATGATCCGTTTACCCCAATGGGCGCTTGGGGATTGCCAGCATTCAATACCTTGTTGCTGCTAACCTCCGGTGTCACATGTACACTGGCGCACTGGGCATTGAAAGCAAATAATCGCAGCGGATTGAAAAATTGGCTGTTAGCGACCATTCTGCTCGGTGCGACGTTTATCGGATGCCAGGCATACGAGTATATGCATGCATACGAAGATTTGAATCTGATGCTAACGACCGGTGCTTACGGTTCTACATTCTTTATGCTGACCGGTTTCCATGGTTTTCACGTGACAGTCGGTACCATCATGTTGATCGTGATTTGGTTCAGAAGCGTGGCTGGTCACTTTACACCGGAAAAACATTTCGGTTTTGAAGGCGTGGCATGGTATTGGCACTTTGTTGACGTAGTATGGCTAGGTCTGTTTGTATTCGTGTACTTGATGTAAATTTTGACAAATAATCAATTCCAGTTCGCATCACGCAACTAAAGTACACAATCGACGCTGATGGGTACATGTGATGCAGAACTGGAATTTTCTTTTTAGACGTAAAAGAAAATGATTGTTTGGGGGTATCGTTTTGAACCGAGGCTATGGGCTTTATTGATAACAGCGATTTTTGCCGCAGTATTTGTTAGTTTAGGTAATTGGCAATTATCCAGAGCCGAGGAAAAAACAAAACAGCATGAATTACTGGAACAGTACGCAAAACAACCGGCAATAGTATTGCCAAGCGCCCCAGTCAAATTACCGGATTACCAGTATCGCGAGATCGAATCGAGCGGCGAGTATAGAAACGAACATACCATTTATCTGGATAACAAGACGTACCAAGGGCGTGCCGGCTACCATATAATTACGCCGTTCAGGATAAAAAATAGTAATTTGCATGTGGCAGTAAATCGCGGATGGATCGCGACTGGCAATGATAGGCGGGTATTGCCGACGATCGAAAGTGAAGAAGGTGAAAAGATATTAATCGGAACGGTTATTTCACCGGAAATCCGCGCATTGGAAATTTCAAAGCAAATAACTCAGGGCCCGGTTTGGGATAATTTTAATCTGCAGCGTTATCAAGAAACCACAGGTCTGGAATTTCAACCCCTGCTGATTTTGCAAAATAAAAAAGAAGATGATGGTCTGCGTAGAGATTGGAGCAAACCGGATTCAGGCGCGACCAAAAATATGGGTTACGCAATACAGTGGTTCTCGTTAGCTGCAACAACTCTAATTATTTTCTTAGTATTGAATGTTAAACGAAGATATTAAAAAATCGAATCGGCGAAAATTCATCTGGCTGTTGGTACTCATGTGCTCGCCGGTGATTATTTCGTACGGACTGTATTTTTCGGATTTCAAGCCGAAAAGCACTCATTACGGCGATTTAATACCGCTTGTCAAAATGACGGGAAAGGGAACGAATCTGATCGATAATACGATTCTTCGCATGAAGGATTTGCATGGCAAATGGGTTCTTCTGAATATCGATTCCGGCAATTGCGACGAAGCTTGTCAAAAGAAATTGTATTTCATGCGCCAAGTTCGGCTAGTGCAAGGAAAAGAAATGCACAGAATTGAACGGTTATGGCTGATTACCGATGACGTCAAACCAGACGAGAAATTGGTGCAGGAATTCGACGGTACTTTTTTTATCGGCGCACAGAATAATGAAATATTGGATTTAGTAGAAAACAAAGACTCGCAGACAAAGCATATTTATCTCATTGATCCTATCGGAAATTTGATGATGCGCTTTCCCGAAGATGTAAATGGAACGAAAATGGGACACGATTTGAAGCGATTGCTGCATGTCTCGCAAATTGAGCACTGAGCAGTAGAAATTGAAATTTGAATGAAATTATATAGAAGCGGAATAGGAGTTAAATAAAATGTCGACTAGCCTGACTTGGCACGAAGCGGCCTCAAGAATCAATCAGTTTTACCGGCTGACCAAACCCCGGGTTGTTTCGCTGATTGTATTTACAGCGGTAATCGGTATGTTCATGGCGGTTCCCGGCGTTGTGCCGTTCGATACGTTATTTTTTGGAACCGTTGGTATTGCATTGGTGGCGGGCGCTGCCGCTGCTTTAAACTGTTTGGTGGAGCAGAAATTGGATGCGGTCATGGCACGGACGAAAGGGCGTCCATTGCCGCTAGGAAAAGTAAGTGTTCCGGAAACGTTGTTCTTCTTGCTGATTGTCGGTGGATTAGGGCTTTTTATATTGCATTATTGGATTAACGAATTGACCATGTGGTTAACGTTAGGCACTTTTGTAGGGTATGCCATTATTTACACGGTCATTCTAAAGCCATTGACACCGCAAAACATCGTTATCGGCGGCGCATCGGGCGCGATGCCGCCTGTGCTTGGTTGGACAGCCGTTACCGGAGAAATCGCAAGCGATGCGTTGCTATTGTTTCTCATCATTTTCGCGTGGACACCGCCGCATTTCTGGGCATTGGCGCTATATCGCAAGAACGAATATGCATCGATCGGTATGCCGATGCTGCCGGTTACGCATGGCGATCAATACACGCGCTTACATGTATTGCTCTATACCGTCATTCTATGCGTCGTTACGACATTGCCTTACATTACGCAAATGAGCGGACTGATTTATTTGGCAAGTTCGATAATCTTAAATGGCATTTTTATGTACTATGCGATAGAAATTTATCGCAACTATAGCGACAAACTGGCAAAAGAAGCATTCCGGTTTTCGATACTGTATTTGGCGCTGCTTTTTGTGGCGTTATTGGTCGATCACTACTTCTTTTTCTAAGGAAACTCGAATGCCACGCTTGCTGCGCTGCAGCGAGCGTGGCATTGTGCTATCCGGGGTATGGAAATAATTTTCCGGGATTGAGGATGTCGTTAGGATCAAACAGCCGTTTGATATTTCGCATCAGATCCAGCGTGGCACGGTCAATTTCCTTAGTTACAAACGCGCGTTTTTCGCTTCCCACCCCATGTTCTCCCGACAGGGTGCCGCGCAACTGAATCACCAAATCGAAAATTTCATCCAAACACTGCATCGCGCGCGCAATTTCATCGGAATTGTCGGGGTCAACCAGTAAATTGACATGAATATTGCCGTTGCCCGCGTGTCCAAAATTGACATTGCTGATCCGGTAATGTGCGCACAACTGCGTAACGCCGTTTAAGAAACGCGGTAGCGCACTAACGGGTACGACAACATCTTCATTGATTTTTTTAGGCGCGATTTCACGCAGCAACGGCGATAACGCCTTGCGCGCTTTCCACAAAGTAGCGGTATCGCCGACTTCTTGCGCGGCGATAAGTCCTTCGGACTGACATGCGGCGATGATTGCGGCAACGGAAGCGGCGATATCGTTCGCCGAGCCATCCACTTCGATCATCAACATCGCCTGAGTATCGGGCGGCAGCAGGGTGGGATACTTTCCGCGAATAAGATTCAGCGATCCGGCATCCAGAAATTCCAAAGCGCTTGGCAGCCGGGAAAGCGCCATGATCTTAACGATCGCTTCGGTGCAGCTTGCCAGATCGCGGAAGTGTGCCGTAATACCGGTCATCGTTTCGGGCAATGCCGAAAGCTTAAGCGTGGCCTCGGTTATGACAGCAAGCGTACCTTCCGATCCGATCAATAGCCGAGTCAGGTCGTAGCCGACCACGCCTTTGGTGGTATAACACCCCGTGGTGATCAGATCGCCTGCGCCCGTGACGGCTTTAAGCCCCAGTACATGTTCGCGTGTCGTGCCGTATTTCACGGCATGCGGGCCGCCGGCGCTGGTTGCGATATTGCCGCCGATGCTGGAAAACTGCGCGCTGGATGGATCGGGCGGCCAAAAAAAACCATGCGGCTTTGCGGCATCTTGAACGGATTGATTCAATACGCCAGGTTCGGCGACGATAACGCGATTGGCCGCATCGACAGAAATAATGCTTGTCATGCGTTCCATCGATAGAGCGATTCCGCCGATTTCAGGCAAGCTTCCGCCTGCGGTGCCTGTGCCTCGGCCGCGCGGAATCAGCGGAATCTTATAGCGGTTGCACTGCAAGATGGCGTGCTGCACCTCTTGAGCATTCGTTGGAAACAGTACGGCATCGGGCGGGAAAATCTTGCGGCTGTTATCGTAAGCATACGCATAACAATCCGCAGGATCGGTATAAAAACGCTCGGGCGGAAACGCCGCTTGCAAATCGGCGCGAAGCGCGGAAGGCAACATGCGAAATTATCTGCGGCAGTGCGCTAATTCAGGTATTCGAACACTTTGACGACTTTGCGGACGCCCGCAGTCGAGCTGGAAATTTTGGCGGCATTCTCGGCTTCTTGATGGGTCACCATGCCGAGCAAGTAAACGATGCCGTTCTCAGTCACAATTTTGACGTGATTGATTTGGAATTTTCGTTCGGCGAGAAAGCGCGCTTTGACTTTGGACGTAATCAATACATCGTTGCTGCGAGACGCCAAGGAAGAATTCCCCGCTACTGCGAGCTCGTTGTGAATCCTGCGCACATTGTCGACGCCCATGATCAGTTTTTCGATATCCGCCTTGGCGGCCGCAGTCGGTGCTTCCCCTGTCAACAGCACGATGCGGTTAAAGCTGGTGATGTTGATGTGCACGCTATCGCCGTATTGCTGATGAATGCGGCGCGCGCTTTTTAATTCGATACCTTCGTCCTCGATAAACATGCCGCTGGTTCTGCGGTCTTCGGAGATATAAGTGCCGGTTCCGGCAGCCGTGCCAATCGCGAACATCGGCAAACAGCCGGTCAGAAAAGGGGTTATCAAAAGCATTGCCAGCAGGTAGCGAATGGGTTTCTTCATGTATCTAACTCCACAGAATTCAAAATTTCACCGCCGATAATACAGTAAAATAACCGGATAACGAATAATCAATTACGCCGCAATAACCCCCGATTGACAATAATAAGTGCGAAAGATGAAGAGTGAAATCGAGCACGCTTCCATCACCGGAGCATCCGTGGCCGTCCTCGGCGTAACCATTGGGGAGGAACGTTATCTGGTACCGATGGAAGAAGTCGGCGAAGTCATTGCGATACCGAAATTGGCGCAAGTGCCGCTGACGCAGCCGTGGTTTGCCGGATTGGCGAATGTGCGCGGCAATCTCTACGGCATTACCGATCTCGGCATTTATTTGGGCAATAAACCGGTTCCCTACAATATGAAATCGCGGATTCTGCTGGTTTCAACGGACGACAAAATACAGGGCGGCTTCATAGTCAATAATATGCTGGGAATTAGAAGCCTGTCCGAATTCATTGCCGTGGCGCCGCCGAAGAAAGAACTCATGCGCGGCATTATTGCCTGCTATGAAGACGCCGAAGGGCGGGCATGGCGGAAATTGAGCCTGCTTGAATTGGCACGGGATGAAAAATTCATGCAAGTCGCCAGCGATTGACAGGCTTGTCAAATGGAATGTTTTTGATAACTCACTGAGGAATTATGCAGAATTCTCCAATTGTTGCAAAAGATAAAGCCAAAATTCTAGCGGAAGCGCTGCCGTATATCAGGCGCTTTCATGGCAAGACCATCGTCATTAAATACGGCGGCACTGCCATGATCG
>SXGT01766954.1_pt1 | contig 14698 bp, 12 predicted proteins | sample 3176221 | NCBI WGS metagenome assembly SXGT01 (sample SAMN11356862, study PRJNA531348) | freshwater metagenome | isolation source: freshwater sample F1-120 | place: China: Fuxian Lake, Yuxi | collected 2017-12-25
CTCATGGCTCATGTTGGCCAGGAAGTCGCTCTTCGCATGGTTCGCGGCCTCGGCGGCCACCGCCAGCCGCTCCGCCTGCTGCAGGCTCGCCTGCAGCTCGTTGTTGACCTGGCGCAGCCGTTCGCCGGACGCTTCGGCTTCCGCCTTGGCCAGCTCCAGCGCCGTCTGCGCCTTGCGCCGCTGCGACGCTTCGACCACCAGCATCGCGATGTCAGCGACCGAAGCGACGAAATCGCGTTCCTCCACCGTCCAGTGCCGCGGCGGGCCGACGTGCTCGAGGCAGACGACACCGATCACCTGCTGATCCTGCCACAGGCCACAATCCAGCATCGAAGTGATGCCGTGCGGCTTCAGGTAGGTCTCGGTGAACTCGTTGGTGCGCGGGTCCGACTGCGCGTCGTCGGCGGCCAGGAAGCGGTTGCCGAGCATCGCCGCGAAGTAGCGCGGGAACGCAGCGGCCGGCAGTTCCAGTCCTGATTCGAAGGCGCCGGTGTCCTGGTTGCACAGCACCTTGCAGACCAGCTTCTGCCGAGTTTCGTCGAACAGCCAGATGCTGGCGCGCGCCACCTGCATCAGCGAGCAGGTCCGGGCGACCAACACTCGCGTCGCCGACTCGAAGTTGCCGTGGTCGAGTCGCGCGAAGTCGAGGAACGCGGCGTGCAAGCGGGCGAAGTACTCGCTGCGTGCGACCGCAGTCTCGGCGGCCTCGTTGCCACGTTCGACCTCCACGTGCAAAGCCGCCCGGCGGCAGGCGAGTTCACGCGTCGTGATCCAGGTCGTCAGCGCGATCACCGCCGCCAGTCCGAGGATCAGCAGAATCGAGGCGGCTGGGCCAGGACCGAAGGCGAGCATCGCCAGCAACAGCAGCTCGACGCCACCGACAACGGTCACCGTGCCAGGACGCACGAACGTCGTGCAGCGATTCACAGGCACTTTTCTAGCGGTCGACATTCTCTGGGTTCGCATTCCATCGACTCCGGGCGCACGGCAACTGGAACGTGAGGCGACCCGAACCTGGCGTGTGGGCACGGGCCGATGGCATCGCGACCACAGCCCAAGGATCGAGCACTGCGGCGTAGCGCCGATGCGGTTGCCCGGCGAGGATCCAGGCATGCCGGGACCGCGTCGATCTGCCAATGACTCCACCTACGAGTTCGACGCCAACTACTACCGCCGCTTCTACGACGATCCGAAGACTCGCGTGGTCGACGCCGGATCTGTGCGCACGCTGGCGAAGTTCGTCGCCGCCTACCTCGCCCATCTCGGCATCGAAGTGCGCACGATCCTCGACATCGGTTGTGGCCGCGGGCATTGGCGCCACGCGGCGAAACACTGCTGGCCGAAGGCGCGCTGGTTCGGCGTCGAATGGAGCCAGCACTTGTGCGAAGAACACGGCTGGACGCACGGTTCGGTGGTCGATCTCGACCCGGCCCGCGAACTCGGCCGCGACAAGTTCGACCTCGTCGTCTGCCAGGGCGTACTGCAATACCTCGACGACCGGCAGGCGGCGCGCGCGCTGCAGAACCTCGGGCGCTGGACCGCGGGCGCGCTCTACCTCGAGGCCCTGACCCGACGCGATTGGTTGCATCACTGCGACCGGGAACGCACCGACGGTGACGTTCACTTGCGCCAGGGCGAGTGGTACCTTCGTCGTCTCTCCCGCACGTTCGCGACCGCCGGCGGTGGCGTGTTCGTGCCAAAGCGAGCGGCAGTCACCTTGTTCGAACTCGAGGGGTCATGAGCGGAATGGACTTCTTCGGCCACCAGGCCGGGGCGCGTTCGGCGTCCAATCGCCTGGTGTTCCTGTTCGCGCTCGCGGTGTTCGCGATCGTCGGCTGTCTGTACGGCGTCGCTTATGTGTTGCTGGCGATGGCGAGCAACGGCGAAGTGCGCAGCTTCGAACCGGCGCTGTTCGGCCTCGTCGCACTCGGCGTGCTCGGCATCGTCGGCATCGCGATGCTGATCAAGACCACCATGCTGCGCAGCGGCGGCGGCAAGGTCGCGGTGATGCTCGGTGGCCGCGAAGTGCCGCCGGACACGCAAGACCCGCAGGAACGCATGCTGCGCAACCTGGTCGAGGAGATGGCGATCGCCTCGGGCGTGCCGGTGCCCGAGGTCTACGTGCTCGACGACGAGACCGGCATCAACGCGTTCGCAGCGGGTTGGAGCCCCGCCGACGCGGCGATCGCGGTGACGCGCGGCTGCCTCGATCAGTTCAACCGCGACGAACTGCAGGGCGTGATCGCGCACGAGTTCAGCCACGTGTTCCACGGCGACATGCGACTCAACATCCGGCTGATCGGCGTGTTGTTCGGCATCGTTTGCATCGCCACGCTCGGCCGCATCGTCGTGCGCATGGTCGGCTCCGGCCGCGGCGACAAGAAGGGTGGCGTCGTGGCGATCGTCGCGTTCGGCGTCGCGATGATCGTGATCGGTTACCTCGGCGTCTTCTTCGCCCGCCTGATCCAGGCCGCGGTGTCGCGCCAGCGCGAATATCTCGCCGACGCCCGCGCGGTGCAGTACACGCGCAATCCGCGCGGCATCGGCATGGCGCTGGCGAAGATCGGTGGCCTCGGCGGCCGGTTGCAATCGGCACACGCGGACGAAGCGAGCCACATGATGTTCGCCGATGGCATGCGGCGGTTCCTGGGCGGTGTGCTGGCCACCCACCCACCGATCGAACAGCGCGTCGAACGCGTGTTGCCCGGGTTCCTGAAGCATGCGAGCGGCGGCAGTGATCTGCCGACCGCGGTGGCGATGACGCCGATGCCGGCGGCGTTCGCGGGGCTCGCCGGGGCGGCGGGGTTGGCGCCGGCAGCGAGCGCGGCGCGCCCGCGACTCGGCGCGCAGCAGCTGACGGCGTCGATCGGCGAACCGCAGGCCGGGCACGTCAAGGCAGCGCAGACGCTGCTCGCGAACCTGCCACTCGATCTCGCCGCGGCAACCCACGAACCGTTCCGCGCCACGGCGCTGGTCACAGCGGTGCTGCTCGACCGCGACCCGAAGCGGCGCCAGCAGCAGCTCGACGGCATGGCCGGCAACGATGCGGGCTTCGTGCACGAAGTGCGCGCTTCGTTCCAGGCCATCGCCCGCCTCGATCCGAACGTGCGGCTGCCGCTGGTCGAACTGGCGGTGCCGGCGCTGCGCCGGCTGCCCGATGCCGAACGGCAGCAATTGCACACGATGCTGCGCACGCTCGCGCTCGCCGACGGCGTGTTGTCGCCCTTCGAGTTCGCGCTGCTGCGCACCGTCGAACGCTTCGTGCGTCGCGACGGCGTCCTGCCGCCGCGGCCCGGCCGCGGTACGGCTCTCGTGGACCATGCCGCCCAGGCTTCGGTGGTGCTTTCGGTGCTGGCCCACGCCGGCGCCCACGGCGACGCCGACCGCGCGGCCCGGGCGTTCGCGCGTGGCCGGCAGGCGCTGGGGGTGCCAGCCGACCTGGCGCTGCTGCCACCCGCACAGTGCAGCGTGCGCGACCTCGAGCCCGCCATCGAAGCCCTCGCCACCGTGTCGCCTCTCGGCAAGCGCAACCTGGTTGCCGCGTGCGCCGAAGCCGCCGCCGACGACGGCGTGCTCGATGCCGACGAAACCGATCTCCTGCGTGCGCTGGCGATCCTCTGGGACTGCCCGGTGCCGCTGCCCGCCCTGCCCGCAGCCTGACGTTCCCGAACCGGGACGTCGTGGCGCCGCCACGTCGATGCGCGTCGCGATCGCGTCGATAGCGGGGCAGCAAGGGGGGGGATCGAATGGACGGGAGGATCGTGCTTTTGGCAACGACGGCCGCGGCGGCCGTCATCGGCAGCAACGGCGAACTCACGGTGGCGGCCGTGGTCGCCGCCGCCTTCGTGGCGTTCGGGCTGCAGGCTCGCGCGTGTCGGCACACGCTGCACGCCCGCGAAGCGCAGCTCGCCCACACCGCGCATGAACTGCGCACGCCACTTGCGTCGCTACAGATCGCACTCGAACTGCTGGGCCGCACCGACGCTGACAAGGAAGCCGGCGAGTTCGTCGAGGAAGCGCGCTTCGCCGCCGACCAGCTGGGCCACCTGGTCGACGACGTGCTCGACGAAGCTGCGCTCGCCGCTGGGCAACTGCAGCTCCTGCGCGAAGACGTCGCCGTCGCCGACCTGATCAGCGACACCCGGCGCTTGTTCTTTCGCATGGCACGCCAACGTGGCCTCACGCTGGTGACGGCGCGCGACCTCGGACTCCGCGTGCAGGGCGACGCGCGCCGCATCCGGCAGGTGCTGTTCAATCTGGTCGGCAACGCGATCACGTTCGGCCGGCCGGGCGAAAAGGTGACGCTGCGCGCGGTCGCCGCCGGCGCCTCGGTGCACTTCCGCGTCGACGACGAAGGCCCGGGCGTGCCGGAGGAACTGCTGCCGCGGTTGTTCCAGCCCTTCGCGCACGGCAACCACAAGAACGTCGCCAGCACCGGGCTCGGACTGCACGTGAGTCGCCGGCTGGCGCGGGCCATGGGTGGCGACCTCGGCCATGCGCCACGCCCGGGGCGCGGCTCGACCTTCTGGCTGGCGCTGCCGCGCGCCCCCAACGAGGACAGCACGCCACTGCGGACGAACGTTGCATGCCGGGCCATCGCGACTCGATGATGCGGCCGATGCCGCACTGCCGGTTCGCCGTCGTCCTCTGCCTCGTGTCCGCATTCGCGGTGACCCAGGCACCGCTACAGCGGTTCCAGAATCGCACCGGCACGTTCCACATCGATCTGCCCGCGGGCTGGCGGCAGGTGGCACCGAATGAAGCCCGCCGCATCGGCGAACACGCCGGCGCACCCGAACCGCTGCGGCTGGCGCAGCCACGCGACTTCTACGCGGTGGGGCCGGTCGAACGCTGGCTCGCCGGCGACTTCAGCGGCCCGTTCCTCTACATCGTCGAGCACCAGCACGAGTGGTACGTCGCCGACGACTTTTCGACGCAGTTGACGACGATGTGGGCCGATCTCGGCAAGGCGAGCGGCGAGACCCACGCCCTCACCGACATCCGCCGCGAGACGGTCGGCGAACAGAAGGTCGAAGTCGTGGTGGCGACCCGGACCACCACGCCAGCCGCCGGTCGCCACAAGCTGCAGAGCCTCGACGTCTACTCGCCGGCCGGCGCCTCCCAGATCACGCTGTCGTTCACCTGCAGCCCGGAACTCTTCGCCGAGCTGCAGCCGGAGTTCCGCCGCTGGCTCGCAACCTTGACCTTTGCGCGCGTGCGGAAGGGGCAGGCGTCGCTGGGCGACCGACTGTGGACCCCGATCCTCGTCGGCGGTGCGGTAGCCATCGTCCTGCTGCTGCTCTACAAGCACACCCGGGCCCGTCGTTGAGCGGCACCGGCCCGGCGCTACACTCCCGGCGCGCGGTTTCGGTCTTCGAGCCAGACGGGCCTCATTCGGCTCGTGTCCCCCGCGCGATTCCTCCTCGATCTGCCTTGAAGAAGAAAACCTCGTCGCCTCAGACGCGTCACCTCGACAAGTTCCTGTTCGAGGCGGGCCAACAATGCCAGAAGCGGCTCTGGCTCGACTTCCACGAACCGGTGGCCGAAGCCCCGTCGGCGTTGCGCCAATCGATGTCGGCCGCCGGCGCCACGCTGCGCACGCTGGCCCGCACCGCGTTCCCCAAGGGGGTGCAGGTCGAAGCGGAGGGTGCTGTCGCCGCCGCCGCGGAGACGAAGGAGAAGATCGCCGCCGGCAGCCAGGTTTTGTTCGGCGCGACGTTCGTCGCCGATGGCGTCGAGGCGCGCAGCGACGTGCTGGTGCTGCACAAGGACGGCCAGTGCGATCTGTTCGAGATCAAGTCGGGCACCAAGGTCAAACACCGCTACGTGAACGACCTCGCGCTGCAGGCGCTCGTGCTCGAGGCCTCGGGGCTGAAGATGCGCGCGGCGTACCTGCTGCAGGTCAATCCGAAGTACGTGCACAAGGAAGGTGCCGACTACCCGCCGATGCAGTTGCTGCGCAGCGGCGACGTCACGCAGAAGGTGCAGAAGCAACTCGAAGCGACGCGGCGACGGCTGCAGACCTACCGCCAATCGATCGCCGACAACGCGGTGCTGGCGCTGCCAATGGGCACGTTCTGCACGACCCCGTTCCCGTGCCCGCATCTGGCGCGCTGCAGCAAGGAAGCGCCGGCCCTGCCGCTGCGCGAACTGCCCGAGTTGACGCGCCAGCTCGAGATGGAACTGCACAAGGAAGGCATCGAGGACCTCGCCGGTCTCGACGAAGCGCGACCTGGGTTGACGTTCCGGCAGCGGCGCACGCTGGCGTGCATCAAGGCCGGCGCGCCGATCGTCGAGACGTTCGTGCGCGAAGAACTGCGGCAATGCCAGAAGCCGCTGCACTTCCTCGCCATCGCATCGATCACCGATCCGTTGCCGCGTTTCGACGGCCAACGTCCGTGGCGCATGGTTCCGTACGCGTGGTCGGCGCACACCGTGCATACCGACGGGCGCCTGGAGACGGCGACCTTCGTGCACGTCGAACGCACCGATCCGCGCCCGGGCTTCGCCACGTCGCTGCAGAAGCACCTCGAAGTCGGCGGCACCGTGGTGGTGTGGAACGACGACTCGCTCGAAGAACTGCGTTCGCTGCTCGACGATCTGCCGGCCGCCAAGGCGGCGGCGCGCGCGCTGGTGTCGACGCCGCACCTCGACCTGATGCAGCTGTTCGACGCCAGTGTGTTCCACCCGGCGGTGCGCACGCACAAGGATCTGCGCGCCAGCGTTGCCGCCCTGCTTGGCGACACGACCGGCAACGATCTCGCCGTCTACGGCGAGGACGCGGTGCTGGAAGCGCTGCACAAGGGCTGGGCTCCGCGGGTGCGCGCGGCGACCAAGGACAAGATCGCCGCCGACATGCTGGCCGCGCTGTCCTGGACCACCGAACGCCTGCTGAAACTGTTCAACACCTACGCCGAGATCGAGGCCCCGGCGCCCAAGCCAAAGCCGGCGGTGGTGAAGAGCACGCCGAAAGCGCTGCCCAAGCCCCTGCCGAAGCCGCTGCCCGAGCCCGAGTAGCCGGGCCGGCGGACGACCGGCGCGCGGCGCTGTTCACGCCGCTGCGTAGGCCGACAGCAGGGCCGCGAGTTCGCGTTCGGCATCGAAGCGGCGCTGGAAGTCCTCGCGCACGCGCACGCCGAGCGCCCCCGCCGCGGAGCGATTGCGCCACAAGGCGAGGATCTGCTTCGCCATGTCCTCTTCCGACTCGAACAGCAGGCCGGTCTCCCGGTGGCGGATCAGTTCGCGGTTGCCGGGCACGTTGGACGCGACGATGGCGCGGCCGAGCACGCCAGCTTCGAGGATGGTCGGTGCCGCCCCTTCGCTCAGCGACGTGTTGAGCACGACATCGGCGTCGCGGTAGGCGGCGCCCATGCGGTCGGCGGCCAACGCCGGCAACACCCGCACGCCCGGTTGCTGCGCACACAGTGCGCGCACGTCGGCGGCGTAGGCCGGATCCTGGTCGGGGCCGGCGATGATCATCTCGACGTCCGCCCCGGCCGCGCGCAGGATGCCGACGACCGAGATCGCGCGGTGCTGGCCCTTGATCGGCCGCAGGCCACCAGGCAGGAACACCAGGAAGCGCTGCGCCGGGATGCCGAGCGACAGTCGCAGGTCGGTGCCGTTGGTCGGCAGCCGTCGCGCCGCCCGCGGCACGACGTCGATCTTGCCGACGGCGTCGGGCACCCGCTCCTCCACCACCGCGGCCGCCTCCGGCGACGGCGCCAGGACGCGATGCGCGCGGCGCACGACTTCGCAGACGATGGCGCCGCGGTCGTCGTCGAGCATGTCGTGGTGCAGGTCCTCGCCGCTCAGCGACACGACCCACGGCGTGCGCACGCCGAGCAGTTGCACGCCGGTGCGCAGGGCGTCGTGCGCGTGCACGATGTCCGGCTTGAAGCGGCCGAGGGTGCCTTCCAGCGATTGCTTGAGACCGCCTTCGTCGGTGCCGCCGAACAGTTCACACAGATGCCCGCGCGTCTGCAGCCCCTCGCGATAGCGCGCGACGGTGGCAAAGCCCCCGAGATGGAGGCTCGTCGGCGACGGAGTCAGCAGCAGGACTTTCACGTAGTGGCTTTCGGCAGTCCCGCCCCGGCCTCTTCAAGCAACTATCGCGGGCAGGCGGCCCGCAGGGCGCGGACGCGATCGGCATCGACGGGCTCCTGCACGCGGCCGCCACGTTTGCACCAGCTGCCGACGATCGCACCGTCGCAACGCGGCCACAACACCGGCGCGTTGTCGAGCGACAGACCCGAGCCGAGCCAGATCGGGAACGTGCCCACGGCGGCGCGCACGGTGTCGAGCAATGCGACATCGACCGGTTGGCCGGTGCGCGCGCCCGACAGCACGATGCCCGAAGCACCCGAGCGCTCGCACAGGTCGCGCGCGCCGGCGGCGACGTCGATCGGCGCCAGCGGCGAAGCGTGTTTGACCAGGAAGTCGGCGAGCACGGCGACGTCGCTGCGCAGTTGCCGCCGGTAGGCGAACACGCGCGCCGCTTCGCCTTCGATCACACCCTGGTCGGTCACGTAGGCGCCCGCCAGCACGTTGATGCGCACCCAGCGCGCCCCCACCACGGCGGCGACGCCGAGCGCAGCCACGCCGTCGTTGCGCAGGCAGTTGATGCCGAGCGGCAAGCCGGTCGCGGCCGCGATGCGATCGGCCACGACGGCGAGCGCAGCCGGAACGTCGGGAGGAACCGGATCGCCCTGCGTTCCCTTGTGGAACGGAACGTCGCCGAAGTTCTCGATCACGAGACCGTCGAACCCGCCCGCCGCATAGGTACGCGCATCGGCGAGCGCGCGCTCGCACACGGCCGCCATCGATCGGTGGCCCGACGTGGACGGCAACGGCCCGAGGTGCACGACCCCGAGCAACGGCCGCGGCACGTTGCCAGCGGCGGCGCTCACTTCGCCAGCAGCGTGCGCAGTTTCATGCGCAAGCCCTTCCACGACCGGGCCAACTCCGAGGCCTCGTCGATCATCGCGCGGGCCGCCTCCCGCTTGCCCGCACCGAGCAGGTCCCACGCCAGATCGAGCCGCACGTCGGCGCGACGCCGGCGCACCAGGTTCTGGAAGTGCGCCTCGCCTTCGTGCTCCTTGGCGATGCGGGTGAGGATGCGGTCGATGCCGCGGACGAAGCGTTCGTTCGAAGTCAGGCTGCCTTGGTGCACGCGATAGAACGTCGACGGCTCCGGCAGGTAGGCGATCGGCTCGCGCTTGGCCATCCGCAACCAGAGGTCGAAGTCCTCGGTCGCGATCAGGTCGGGATGATCGTCGAACCCGCCCGCGGCTCGTACGGCCGCCAGGCGCGCCACCACGGTCGAGCAGATCACCGGGTTGCCTTGCAGCAGCCGCTCCATCGTCAACACCGTGGGCACCGGTCGCTGGTGGTTCTTGCGACCTTCGATGCGGTCGCCGCGCACGATCCATGCGTCGGTGGCGACACACGCCGCCTTCAGCTGGTCGAGCACGTTCACCGCCTGCTCGAGCTTGTCGGGCGCATACCAGTCATCGGCATCGAGGAACGCCACGAACTCCGTGGTCGCGACGTCGAGGCCGCGATTGCGCGCCGCTCCCGGCCCCTGCCGGTTCTGCCGCAACACCGTGGCGCCGTTCGCCTGCGCGATTTCTGCGGTGTCGTCGGACGAACCATCGTCGATCACCACCACGGCCTCGGGCACCGCGAGCTGCTGCTGCACCGACTCCAGCGTCCGCCGCAGCCACAGGGCGGCGTTGTAGGCCGGAATGATGACGGTGACGGGAACGGTGCGGTTCATGCGCGTTTCCTCCGCAGCTTGCCGACGATGGCTGCGGCGATGTCGCGAATGTAGCGGAAGTCGCTGGGATGCACGAACAAGCATCGCCACGCCGGTGTGCCGGTCTGGCGCGAGTAGGCGACCAGGGTCCAGATCGTTCCCACGACGTAGGCGACCGTCGATGCCGCGGCAGCCCCGGTGGCGCCGTGCGCGGGAATCCACAGCAGGTCGAGAGCGACCATCGTCACGAACACGCTGAGCTGCGCGTTCACGCACGTCTGCAACTGATCGCGCGCCGCCAGGTCCGCCTGCAGGATCTTCGACACGGTGAACGCGACGGTGCCGGGCACGAGCCACAGGAGCGCGTCGCCAACGGCAGGACTCCAGCCATCGCTCCACACCGACGCCGGCTTGCTGGCGAGCATGGTCACCAACTCCATCATCGGATCCATCAGCAACAGGATCGCCACCGCCCCGCACAGCGAGATAGCAAAGCCGAGCCGCGCCAGCACCGGCGTCATCGACCGCGCCTCTTCGTGCGAGCTGCCGGCGACCTTGCTGAAGAACAGATCGCGCATCGCCTCCGGGAAGTGCCAGACCAATTCGGCCCACGTCACCGCCATGCCGTAGAAGGCGACCTGCGTGTTGGCGAGCCCTTCGGCGACCTTGGGCACGATGCCGTTCGCCTTCTGCGTCGCGAAGTAGACCGCGAACAGCACGATCAGGTCGATGCGGTGGTTGAGGTAGGTCAGCGTCGATGTCAGATTCGCTTTCCAGCCGTAGCGCAGCGCTTCGCCGAGGAACTTGCGGTGCACCTTGACCCGCAGCGTCACCACCTTGCGCACGAGCCACAGCGCCAGCAGCGCCACGACCACGGTCGACACGAGGCGGCCCCACACGACACCGCGCGGGACGTCGCCTGCTTGGACGCTGCCGCCGAACAGGAAGAAGAAGCCGAAGAACGCCGGCAGGAAGCCGAGCGACGTCACCAGATGAACTACGCCGTAGTCACCGACGCGATCGGTCGCGAGCTGCGTGCTGTTGGCATAGCTGGCGACGAGCAGCAGTGGCACCGCGGCACACACCGGCAACACCATCCACGGGTCCAGCACCCAGGTCGGATCGATCGCCGGCAACGCGACGAGCAGGAAGCCCGCCGCCAGCGACGCGATCAAGCCACCCCAGACCAGCGCCACCGCCATGCTGGTTTCGAAGCACGTCTGGGCCGAGTGCATGCCACGCCGCACGAAGTAGACGAGTGCCGTGGCCAGCCCGAGGTTGGCAATGGCGCCGAGCACGAACGGCAGCGTCGCCACGATGTTCGACTTGCCGTGCTGGTCCTGCTCGGTCGAGCACAGCAGGTACAGCACCAGACCGCCGCCCTTGTCCAACAGGACAACCAGGACGTGGATGAGGAAGGTGAAAACCACCCACCGCCGGAAGTTCATGCTCGCCTCGAAACCATGGCGTGCGCGTTCCGGCTACCAGGGCAATTCGGATGCCGCGAAGTCTTCGTGGATCTGCGGCAGCAGTTCTTCGACCCGGACGGGGTCCAATCCGATGTGGGCGTACACGTCGTGGTCGAGCGCAGCCATCGGTGTACCGACAGTCGACGGATTCCTGCCACGCCACGCGAGGTGGTCGGCAAGGTGGATGAGCGAGCTGAGCGAGCGATGGAACGGGTCCTTGGCGGGCGCGTGGTGGTAGCGGATGGCGATCGCCAGATCCTCGGGCAGCGACCACTTGATGGCCAGCACGGAGCCGACGTCTGCGTGCGTGAACCCGAAGTCTTCTTTTTCGATCTCCGTATCGGGGCGATTCTGCGCCACCGCCTTGCGCAGCATCGCGAGGTAACGCGGCGCCGCCTTCTCCATCATGATGATCTTGCCGATGTCGTGCAGCAGCCCGGCGATGTAGGCATCTTCGGGGTGCATGTCGTCGAACGTCGACGAGTTGCTGGCCAGCGCCCGCGCCGCGACACCGACGAACACCGCGTGCTTCCAGAACTGGGCCGGGTCGAAGTGCTGAATCTTCTCGCGCCGTTTGCCGAACGAGCTGAACACGGCCGCCTTCAACGCGACCTTCTTGGTCATGTTGAAGCCCATCACCGAGATCGCCAGGCTTACCGATGAGACGCGCACCTGCAACCCGTAGTACGCCGAGTTGACGATGCGCAGGATGTTGGTCGCGACCGCCGGGTCGGCACCGACGACCTTGGCGACGTCCGCCGCCGAAGTGTCGACGCGGGCCATCACTTCGTTCAACTTGGCGAGCACCTCAGGCATGGTCGGCAGCTCGATCGTGCTGTTGACCAGGCCCAGGATGTTCGTCGCGGATCCTGTGAACTCTGACATACCGGTGCTCCAGGACTTGTATCGGGGCACCCGGTCCGCGACCTTGACGCGGAACTCGCGTGCAAGCGCCCCGCCCACCCCGTGTCGTTTTCCTGTGCCAGCGCGTGCCGTGGCCACCGGACCGTGGCGACCGCATCACCACGTGGCACTTCCTGCAGCACCTGCTGCAGCGTGGCGCCTCGGTGCACGTCGCCTGTTTCCAGGAAGAGGACCGCGATGGCGAAGGTGTCGCATTCCTCGGCAAGTCGTGCAGCGCCGTGGAAGCGCCGATGCTATCGCGGCGTTCGCGCAAGCTGGCCAGCCTGCGCGGACTGCTGACCGGAGAAGCACTGACGTTGCCGTTCTTTCGCCACGGGGCCCTGACGGCGGCGATGGCGCGCTGGGCCGCAGCCGGACCGATCGACCTGGTGCACGTCTACTCCTCGTCGATGGCCCAGTATGCGATGACCGTGCCGGCGCGTGCCAAAGTCATGCAGTTTGCCGAACTCGACTCCGACAAATGGCGCCAGTACGCGGCCGTCAGCGGCCCGCTGGGTCGCTGGATCTACGGCCGCGAAGCGCGCAAGCTGCTGGCGTTCGAGGACCGCGTCGCGCGTTCGTTTTCGTGCTCGGCGGTGGTCAGCGAAGTCGAACGCGAGTTGTTCCGCACGCGCATTCCCGGCGTCGACCCGGCCGTCCTGCCCAACGGCGTCGACGTCGCCCACTTCACCAGCACCGGTGACGCCGAGCGGCATCCGCACACGGCGATCTTCACCGGCGTGATGGACTACGAACCCAACGTCGACGGCGTATGCTGGTTCGCCGATGCGTGCTGGCCGACGCTGCGCGAACGCTTCCCGAACGCGCGCCTGCTCGTGGTCGGCAGCAAGCCGGTGGCGAAGGTGCAGGCGTTGGCGCAACGGCCCGGCATCACCGTGACCGGCCGGGTGCCGACGACGCCCCCGTTCTTCGACCGTGCCGCGGTTGCGATCGCCCCACTGCGGCTGGCGCGCGGCGTGCAGAACAAGGTGCTCGAGGCGATGAGCATGGGCCTGTCCGTGGTGTCGTCGCCGCAAGCGGCGCAGGGCCTCGGCAGCGTGCCGCCCGGCACGTTGACGGTCGCCGACGGGGCCGCCGCCACGATCGAAGGCACCGCCGCTGCCTTCGCCGATCCGGCCCGCGCGCGCAGCGCCGGCCTCGCCGCCGCCCGCTGGGTGCGCGACGAATGGCGCTGGGAACGCATGCTGCAGCGCTACGACGAAGTGCTCGAACGGCTCGACGTCGCCTTTCCGCGCTGACCGGCAACCCGCCTTGCTACTTCAGCGCCGGGACAGCGTCGCTGAGACGGAACTCGATCGTGACCTCGGTCGAACTCGCAACCGCGCTGCCATGCCGCTGCGCCGGTTCGAAGCGCCAGCCCCGCACGACGCGCAGCGCTTCGCGGTTGAGGCTCGGGTAGCGCGACGGCGTGCGCAGCTCGACGGCGCGCACGGCGCCATCGGCACCGACATCGACCGCGAGGACCACGACGCCTTCGTGGCCGGCGCGGCGTGCGGATTCGGGATAGCGCGGCGGTTCGTTGTCCGAACGGCGCGCAGCATCGATTGACGGCGCCGCCATCGTCGAGGCGACCTTCGCCACTTCCCCGGTGCCCGCCGTCGCCGCCGCAGGCGGCGTCGCCGTCTCACCTTCGCGCTTCTTGATGACCGTGAGCGGCAACGACGGCGGCAGCGGCGGCAGTTCGATCGGCCGCGACTCGGCGGCTTCCGCGGCCTGACGGGCAGCGCCTTCGGCCGCGAGGCGATCGAGCAGTTGGGCCATCGACTCCGCCGGTTCGGCGGGCAACTCGACCGGCTCCACTTCGAGATCCGGCAGTTGCAGCGGTCGCTGCGCCGGATCGTCGGCGGGATTCGCCGTTGCGAGTTCGATCGGCGCCGGCGGATGCCGCATCGTGAACGTCATCGAAGGCACGCTGCCGACCGACGACTGCACCGCGACTTCCGGCCGCGACGCCCCTGGCCAGCCCCCGACGCCGACGGCCCCGCCCAACACGGCGCCGTGCACGGCGAGCGACAGGAACAGGAAGGAAGGGCGCATTCGGGGGGACGAACGATACCGCGACCGCGCGGGTTCAGGGGCGGGTTACTTGCCAGCCGGCACCAGGCGCCAGACCCGACCGCTGCGCTTGGCCTCGAAGCCGGTCAACAGCAGCTCGCCATCGGGTTCTTCGGCGAAGCTGGACACCTGCTGTTTCGCCGTTGCCATCGTGACGACCTCGTGCTTGCCAGAAACCCGGTCTTCCCGGCAGGCCCACATGCGCAGGGTCTGGAAGTCGCCGTAGATGAACCAGCCGCGCAGGCTCGGCATCGCCTTGCCGCGATAGACGTAGCCACCGGTGATCGACTGGCCGTCCGAACGCGGGTAGCTCGCGACCGGCGCGATCATGTCGCTGGATGGCGTCGCCTTCTTGTTGAACAGCTCGCCCGCCTCCATGGTGTTCCAGCCGTAGTTGCCGCCCTTCACCAGGCGATCGACTTCTTCGAGGCGGTTCTGGCCGACGTCGCCACACCACAGGTCGCCGGTTTCGCGGTCGAACGTGATGCGCCACGGA
>SXGT01448157.1_pt1 | contig 14697 bp, 8 predicted proteins | sample 3176221 | NCBI WGS metagenome assembly SXGT01 (sample SAMN11356862, study PRJNA531348) | freshwater metagenome | isolation source: freshwater sample F1-120 | place: China: Fuxian Lake, Yuxi | collected 2017-12-25
GCCCTGCGCCGCCACGACCCAGCCCAGCGTGGCTCGCTGCTGGAGATCATCGAGCGGCTTGGCATGTTCGTCCTGCCCAACACGGCCGGCTGCTACACCGCCCGCGACGCCGTCAAGACCGCGCGCCTCGCCCGCGAGGCGTTCGAGACCGACTGGATCAAGCTCGAGGTGATCGGTGACGACCGCACGCTCTTCCCCGACGGCGTCGAGCTGCTGCGCGCCGCCGAGGAGCTCGTCGCCGACGGGTTCGTCGTGCTGCCATACACCAACGATGACCCGATCCTAGCGAAGCGCCTGGAGGCAGTCGGCTGCGCGGCAGTGATGCCGCTCGGCTCGCCGATCGGCTCGGGCCAGGGCATCAACAACCCGCGCAACATCCGCGCGATCAAGCAGGCGCTGCGCGTGCCGGTGCTGGTCGATGCCGGCGTCGGGACGCCTTCCGACGTGACCGTCGCCTTCGAGCTCGGCGTCGACGGCGTGCTGCTCAACACGGCGGTGGCGCAGGCGCGCGACCCGGCGCGGATGGCGGCGGCGATGCGCCACGCCTGGATCGCCGGCCGCCACGGCATCCTCGCCGGCCGCATCGCCGGGTCGGACCACGCGACGCCGAGCAGCCCCGAGTCCGGCCGCATCGCCGGCGCGAGCGGATGAACCGATGACGCCACGACGGATCGACCCCGCGCTGGTCGCGGAACAGCGCCTCGCCGATCGCCTCCAGGCGGTCGATTTCGCCACCGTGCGCGCCGCGGCGGCCGAGCGGCCGGCCCGGATTCCGTCCGGCGGCCCGTGCCGCTGGTGCGCCGGGCGCTTCGGGCCGGTGATCGACACCACCGAGCTCGTGCGCGGCCGCTCGTTCCTGGCCGTCCACGGGCTGCGCGGGCCCGACCTCGTGCTGAAGCAGGTGTCGAGCACGCGCCATGGCGACGACCTCGACAGCGTGCCGCCGATGGACGCGATCGCGCTGTTCGAGGCGCTGGCGCGCGCCGAGTCGTTCCTCGCCTCCTGCGGCGATCCGGCATGGCCCGAGGTCGCCCCGGGCCGGCGCGGCCACATCGCGATCTGCAAGCGCCGCGGGGCGAATCGCCACGGCACGCAGACGATCACGCTCCACCGCGATCCGCCGGCCTGGCTGCTGCGCGAGCGCGCCTTCGCGGCGCGCCACGGCGTCGGTCGCGCCTCCTGGCTCGAGACGCGCAATCCGCCCGAGCTGCTGGTCGGCGAATTCCGCGGCGGACTGGTCGCCGCCGTTCCCGCCGCGCCGAAGCGCGCGTTCGAGACGGTGATCTGGTGCCGGCCCGGCGCGACCGGCGCCCTCGCCGACCTGTCGGGCAACCAGCGCTGGGGCCTGGCGCAGGCGGTGCGCGAGCTGACCGGGGCGCTGCGGCTCGAGCTCTCCGTGCGCGGGCTGTCCGAGAGCTACGGCTGGCGGCTGGTCGCCGGCCCCGGCATCGAACCGCACGTGCGCATCGTGACGCCACGCGCGACCGTGGTGCGCGACGGTCCGGCGGAGTGGGTCGACCGCCTGCGCCGCCACATCGGCGTCGAGTAGGTCGGGCAAGGCGTGAAGTTCGGGCGGACTCAGTCGAGGCGCCACGCCTCGAGCCAGTCCATCGTCTCGTAGGCGAACCCGCGCGGCGCCAGCTTGTCGGCGAAGTCCGCCAGGTGCCCGGCGCCGTAGAACAGCGCGAGCCAGCGGCCCTTCCGGCCGTTGGCGAGCTCCTCGTCCAGCACCTGCAGCGCGGCGTCGTTGCGCCAGTCGATCAGCACCGTCTGCAGCGCCTCGGCATGGCCGGCCAGCAACTGCTCGGCGGTCGCCAGCGCGGCGGCCACCTGGCGCTTGAGCAGCGCTCGCAGACGCGGATCGGCGTCGAGCCGGCTCGTGTCGAGCCCCTGGAGCACCATCTGCAGCAACGCGCGCACCAGCGGTGAGTCGGTCGGCAGCGCGGCGCCGCGCGCCTCGAGCTCGGCGCGGAGCGCGGTCACGCCGACGTCGGCGTTGCGCCACCACGACCGGTCGTAGTCGAGGCCGTCGCGCTGGAACTCGAGGCCGAGCAGGTCCTTCAGCCGCAGCTGCAGCTGGAACAGCGCGTCGAAGCGGGCGACGTCGTCCTCGCTCGGCGCCGCATCGCCCGGCCGCGGCCCGACGCCCTCGAACAGCACCTGGTCGCACGAATCGAGCACGTCCTGCAGGCGCGCGAAGTAGGCGGGGTCGCCGACGTGGACCGCGCCGACGAGGAACAGCGTCGTGCGCGTCGGCTCGTGGAAGAAGCGGCCGATGCCGGTGGCGAGCGATCCGGGTGCTCCGGCACGAGGCTGGACGTGACGCACCCACTGCCGCGGCGGCGAACCCGCCGGCCCGTCGAGCCAGAGCGGCGCGAACAGTCCGGCTGGCTGGTCGGCACGGACGACCGTCCGCACGAGGTGGCGCGGCAGCATGAGGCGGCCGCGCTGCGCGTCGTCGAACTCGACCTGGTGGCCGGCGTCCGCCACCAACGACCCGACCAGCTCGCGACCGCTCTTCAGGACCACTCGATCGCTGCCCGCGACGCCGGGCGACGCCGCCACCACCGCGGCGACGGCCAGCAGCACCGCCGCAGCGACCCGCGCCGCCCCCTGCGCACTTCCGCATCGCCGCGTCATGGCCGCTCTCCTGCGCCGAATCGTCCGGACGAGAGGAACTCGATCACGCGTTGCGCGACGCCGCGGTTCCACAGCACCGAGGTGTGAAATGCCGGCAGGCGCACATGGTCCCTCTCGCCCGGGAGATGGGTGCTCGACTCGGGGACGAGGTGGTCGAATCGGGCGGCGATCACCCCGACTTCGGCGTCGAGCGGCGCCGGCAGCCGGTGCACCGACGCCGCCGGATCGTCGGAGAGCTCGCGCAGCACCGGGACGAACCCGCCGAGCCAGCGGGCCAGCACCCGCGCGACCGGCGAGCCGCGATTGGGCGGCACCAGCATCACGACGCGCCCGATGCGCGGCCGCGCCGTGCCGTCGAGCGCGGCGCGCACCACCAGGTTGCCGAGGCTGTGGGCGACGAGGTGCAGCGCGCCCAACGGCCGTTCCGCGACGAGCCGCCGCAACTCCGCCGCCAGCCGCTGCCCGTGCTCGGCGATCGCGCCGCGGGTGCTGGAGTAGCCGAAGCGCTCGACGCGGAACCCGGCGCGATCGAGCGCGCGCGCCAGCCAGTGCAGCGAACGCGGCGTGCGCAGCAGCCCGTGCACCAGCACGACCGTCACGCGGGTGTCATCGGCAGTCGGCGGTGGACGGTCAGGGCGGTCACTCATGGTCGGGCTGGCGGGAGAGACTAGTCTCTCCCGGCGATTCCGCCGGAGGCCTGCCCCTTGCACCCGTTGTCGCTGCTCGTCGCCGTCCTGCCCCTCCTGCGCCAGAGTTCGGGCGACGGGCCGCCCGATCCGTCCGCCGAGGCGGTCGAGGGTGCGCTGATGGCGTTCGGCAACGCGTTCCCCGACGTCCAGGCCGCGGCGCTCGCCGACGTCGAGGCGCGGATCCTCGCGATGGACGACCTGCCGTTGCTGAAGGTGCGCAAGGCCGCGCTCGCCGGCGACAAACCGACGGTGCGTGCAGCGCCCCCGTTCCACTCGCCGGAGACCTTCACCGGCGCCGAGGCGACGCGCACGCGGCTGACCCGCCGCGCCGCCGATCCCGCCAGCACCGACTACGCCGACAAGCGCGGCAAGTTCCTGCCCTGGTTCAACGACGCCCCCTTCGGCGCCAGCGTCGAGTGGGACTTCGGCAGCGATCGCGCCGTGGCGATGTCGCCGGCGATCGCGCCCTACGGCCGGCTGTGGAACGCGCTCAACGGCTATGCGCCCGACACCGACCGGATCGCCGCGCACTTGCTCGCGAAGTTCGACTTCGAGAACAAGCACGACGCCATCGCGACGTACTTCGGCCACGCGTACTGCGACCTGAACGGCAAGGTCTACGCCGAGATCACCCTCTACGACGCGTGGGCGTCGGGCAGCGGCATGGACATGCCCGACGTCGACACCATCGCCTTCGCGCGGACGGTGCTGAACGACAAGAGCTACGTCGCGCCGCTCCCCGCCGATGCGCGCCGGCAGCGGCTCTACACCGCGATCAGCGACTCCTTCCTCGCCTGGTTCCAGTACCGCGTCTGGATCGAGGGGGCGGCGTGGCTCTGGCTGAATCCCGACGCCGACATCTTCCGCGAGGGCCACGAGCCGATGCGGCGCCGGCTGCTCCACCTGTTCGGGCAGGAGGGCGGCGACGTCGCGCGGATCGCCCGCCGGCTGGCCGGCTTCGGCACGCGCGACCGCTTCATCGAGGAGGTCGATCGCGCGATCGCCGCCGATCCGTCGCCCGACCGGACCATCGCCCGCTTCACCGAGGCGCGCGCGGCGGAGCGTTGGGCGATCGCCCGCGCCGCGCACGCGGCGCTGCGCGAGCGCCAGCTCCTCGGCGACTGATGATGGACCTCGCCGCCCAACGCACTGCGCTCGAACGCGCCATCGATCGGCTCGGAAGCGTCGCGGTCGCCTTCTCGGGCGGCATCGACTCGACGCTGGTGCTGCGGATCGCCCAGGAGCGGCTCGGTCCGCGTGCGGTCGGCGTCATCGGCGTGTCGCGCTCGCTCCCGCCCGGCGAGCTCGAGGAGGCGCGCGCGGTCGCGGCGTCGTTCGGCGCGCGGCTGGTCGAGCTCGCGACCGACGAGGTCGCCGACCCGCGCTACGCCGCGAATCCCGCCAACCGCTGCTACTTCTGCAAGAGCGAGCTCCACGCCAAGCTCCGGCCGTGGGCGCAGGCGAACGGCTTCGCCGCGGTCGCCGACGGGCTGAACGCCGACGACCTCGGCGACTGGCGGCCCGGCAAGCAGGCGGCCGACGAGGCGTCGGTGCGCCATCCGCTGGTGGAGGCCGGTCTCGGCAAGACGGCGATCCGGGCGCTGGCGCGCGAGCTCGGCCTGCCCAACTGGGACAAGCCGGCGCTGGCGTGCCTCTCGTCGCGCGTGCCGTACGGGACCGCGATCCAGCCGGCGATGCTCGACCAGATCGGCTTCGCCGAGCTTTTGGTGCGCCGGCTCGGCTTCGCCTCGGTGCGGGTGCGCTGGCACGGCGACGTCGCGCGCATCGAGGTGCCGCCCGACGACCTGGCTCGCGCGTTCGCCCGGCGCGAGGAGCTCGCCGCCGCCGTGCGCACGGCCGGGTTCAGGTTCGCCGCGCTCGACCTCGACGGCTACCGCCAGGGCGCGCTGAACGAGGCGCTGCCGCGCTGAGCGGCGGACGCGGGACCGACGTCACCGGACGTCGGGACGCAGGAACGGCAGCGCGATGGTGTCGAACAGCGGCATCCGTCGCGACGCCACGTCGCCGACCAGGGTGGCGCGGAAGGCGATGCAAGGGAAGCCGTCGGCGACGTCGACGCTGGTCGTGAACGCGCTCGCTCCGGCACCGTTCGCGGTCCTGGCGCCGGCGTACTCGATCTGCACGGCGGTGCCGAGCGGCTGCGACGCGAGCGGCGGATCGAGCAGCGCGGGGAACCAGTCGGGCGCCGCCGTCGTCGCCGCGCCGCGCACGAACGGTGCGGTGATGCGGGAGGTGGTCTTCCGATAGTCGAAGACGGCGAGGTAGCGCGAGTTGTCGACGCCGCGCGGACTGCTCGAGTCGAGGTGACCGACCGCGCAGCGGGCGTTGACGTCGCCGTTCAGGTCGTCGGGGTTCAGGGTCACACCGTTGCCGCCGCAGGAGTAGGCGCGCCAACCCGGCAGCAGCCCGCCCAGGAGGCTGCCGACCACGTGCGCGAACCCGTTCGCGCCGGAGACGAGGGTCGATTGCGGCCGGATGCGCACCTCGAAGAGGAGGCTGTCGCCGCCGAGGTTGTTGAAGTTCGCCGTCCGGTAGTCCTCCCACTCAAGGCCGGCGCAGTCGTGCGTGCGGTTGACCTCGTTGCGCAGGTCGATCTCCTCCTGCGGCAGTCCGCCGTTGTTGTACTGGAACGGGACGGCGAATTCGGGCCACGCATGCCATGCGTTGCCGTCGCCCGGCAGCGAATAGAGGCTCGCCGCCGAGACGACGTGGCGAGTCCCCGGCAACACGACGGTCCTCAGCTCATCCCAGTGGTTGGGACCGTCGATCGAGGCGCACGAGAGCCCCGGACACGGAGAGCTGCCGCCGTCGAGCAGGTCGATGAAGGTCGCATACGACAGCGTCCGGCCCAGCCCGCTGTTCGGGTAGGTCGCGCCGTTCGCCGCGGAGATCGGCCGCAACGGCGAATGGGCGCAGTGGATCGAGAGGTCGTCGTAGCTGTCGGTCGTGACGGCGCCACCCACCGGGCACCAGCTCACCCGCCAGAGGTCGAGCAACGTCCCGGCCAGCGCATCGCGATTCGGCGAGCAGTCGACGTCGCGCCAGACCGCCTGGAACCGGGCGCCGTCGTGCGGCCGCGAGCCGACCTGCGAGCTCGAGGAGAGCGGCGCCGGCAGCCCGCTCGACACGACGTCGAACTGCCCCTCGGGCGGGAAGAACTGGTCGTGGATCCTGGTGGAGTCGACGACCGGCGCGCCGGCCAGCACGCCGTTGGTCAGCAGGTTGACGTCGACGATCGGCGCGTACCAGCCCGGCTGGTCGCGCCACTGGACGCCGGCACGACCGCTGGCCGGATCGACGCCGGTGAGCGGACGCCCGCGCAGGCGATGGACGACGACGCCCCAGTCGCGCACCGGCGGCGGCGCCGGCTGCGTGATCGCCGCCTCATGGGTGGTGAACGGCGCGGACCAGGCGATGGGCGGCTCGGCCGGATCGAGCCAGGACGGCGGGTACGCCAGCGGCTGCCCCGTCACGTCGGTGATCCCGCGGAACCCCTCGTCGATGAACGCGTCGTGGGCGACGCTGCCGAGCGCCGCGCACAGCACGCCGGCGCGCGGGATCGTCGTCGCGACCAGCTCGAGGTTGCGCGTCCCCGCCCCGAACCCGACCAGCTCCGCCGTCCCCGCCGCCGCATCGCGCCGCACCGGCCGCAGGATCGCCACCGCGCCGGTCGGATCGAGCGCCGCCTCGACCAGCAGCTCCTCGGCGGGATCGTCGCCGGCGGAGCGGCGCACCCGGAACGTCTCCCACGCGAGGAGCGAGTCGGCGGCGAGCGGCTCGCTGAAGCGGACGCGCAGCTCGGCGAAGGTCGGCACGGCGTCGCGCAACGCGATCGGTCCGCGGACGACGTTCAGTCCGGCGTCGATCTCGAACGCCTCGACGAAGTTGGCGAACGAGGTGTTGGCGAGGAGCTCGGGGTTGTCGGGATCGAAGCGGGCGGGGTCGAGCGGGTCGGCCAGGTCGGGCTCGAACCACTCGATCCGCTCCAGCGCCAGCAGGTCGCCGGCCGCCGGCGGAACGGCGAACGCGCCGTCGAGCTGCACCGTGTCGAGGCCGTTCCCGGTGATGGAGCGCCGCTCCTCGTCGACCGCGCCGTCGCGCAGCACCAGCGTCGCGTCGGCCCACTCGCCGCGCCCGCCGCGCGCCTGCGGGGAGAACGCCGCGCCGGCCAGGCCGAGCTCGCCGGCGACGGACGTGTCGCCATCCTCCGGCGCGAAGCGGTGCTCGTGGCGGTGGCGGCGGATCACGCGCGGCGACGTCCGGTCGGGCAGGAAGCCGTGGAAAGTCTCCTGCGTCGGGATCAGCGCGTTGTGCTGGACGAAGTCGAGCACGCGATTGCCGGGATTCAGCCCGATCGGCGCGTCCGGATCGCCCAGACGATCCGCTCGCGCTTCGAGCCCCGGGCCGCCGACCGCGCGCACGACGGCGTCGCCCGACCGCGGCAGCAGGAGACGCAGGTAGCCGGTCGCGTCGACGCGCGGCTCTCCGGAAGGGCCGAAGTCGACCGGGCTCGGCGGAAATGCCGGAGGCGCGCCGTCCATCGGGAGCAACCGCACGGTCCGCGGACCGACCTGTTCCAGCGCGACGGCGACGGGTGCGCCGTCGCCGCGACGCAGCTGGATCGAGCCGGCGCGCAACAGCGCACCGCCGGCGTCGAGCAGGTCGGCGGTGATCGATGCAGCGTCGACCGGAGCGGTGAAGTCGAGCTCCAGCGCGCCGTCGCGCGGGATCACCCGCGGCAGGTAGTCGCGGCCGAGCCCGAACGACTGCGGGACGTCCGGATCGACTTCCGGCGCGAGCGGCGTCAGCGACCCGGCGATCGGCTCGCCGGTCAGCGGGTCGCGTTCGACCGTGGTCAGCGGACTGACCAACCGCGCTCCGCCCGCCTCGGTCAGCAGCCGTCCGTAGCGGACCTCCGCCAGGACGAAGCCGTGCCGCTCGCCCGCGCCCCCTGAACCCGACTCGCCGCACGCCGCCAACACGACGAACGCCGCGGCAACGACCGCAACCCGAGCGGACATGACACCCCCTGGCATCGCCGCACCGATGGCGCTGCGACTCGAACTGCGGCCAGGCAGGGAGCCGCTCCAAGTCCAGACAAGACCGGCCGCCAGGTCGCCCCGGCGGCCGGCTCGATCAATCTGCAGAAGACCATCCCGACGCGGTCATAGACCCAGCGGACGCGGTCATGAACCCAGCGGACGCGGTCATGAACCCAGCGGACGCGGTCATGAACCCAGCGGACGCAGGAACGGGATCGCGATGGTGTCGAAGTTCGGCAGCAGCAGCGTCGTCGTGTTGCCGATCAGCGTCGCCCGGAACGCGACGTTCGACTTGGCATCGGCGACGTTCACCGACGTCGAGAAGCCGGTTGCGCCCGCACCCTTCGTGCTGGTGGCACCCTCGAACTCCATCACCACCGCGGTGCCGAGCGGCTGCTCGGCCAGCGGCGGATCGAGGATCACCGGGAAGAAGTCGGGGGTCGCCGTGTTGGAAGGGAAGACGCGCACCCACGGCGAAGTGATCTTCGACGTCGTCTTGACGTAGTCGAACACGCCGAGGTAGCGCGAGCTGTCGCTGCCGCGCGGCGCGGACGAGTCGAGGTGCCCGACCGCGCAACGCGCGTTGGCGTCGGTGTTGATCGCGTCGGGGTTGATCGTGACCCCGCCGCCGCCGCACGAGTAGGCGCGCCACGACGGCTGGCCGAAGAAGTCGATGAGGCAGCCGATGACGTACGAGAAGCCGTTCTGGCCCGACACCGTCGTCGTCTGCGGACGCACGCGAACCTCGAACAGCAGGCTGTCGCCGCCGGCGTTGCCCTGACCGGTGGTGCGGTAGTCCTCCCACTCGGTGCCGCTGCAGTTGTAGGTGTTGTTCACCTGGGTGCGCAGGTCGACTTCGGCCTGCGGCTTGTCGCCGTTGTTGAACTGGAACGGGACACTGAAGGTCGGCCACGGGTGCCAGGCGTTCAGGTCGCCCGGCGGCGTGAACAGGCGGTTCTGCGAGACCGAGTAGGGCGTGCCCGGCTGCACCACCGTCACCAGCGTGTCCCAGTGGTTCGGGCCGTCCTCGGCGCCGCAGGAGATGCCGACGCACGGATTGCTGCCGCCGTCGATCAGGTCGATGAACGTCTCGTAGGAGAACGGGTTGCTGAGCCCGCTCTGCGGATAGCTCGCGCCGCCGGTGTTGTTTGACGAGATCGGGCGGATTGGCGAGTGGGCGCAGTGGATCGAGATGTCGTCGTAGGTGTCGGTGGTCACGTTGCCGCCGATCGGGCACCAGCTGACGCGGTAGAGATCGAGCAGCGTGCCGGCCAGCGCGAGGCTGTTCGGCGAGCAGTCGAAGTCGCGCCAGACCGCCTGGAAGCGGGCGCCATCGTGCGCCTGTCCCTGCGCCGTCGTGTTCGAGGTCAGCGGCGCGGGCAGGCCGTTGAACAGCACCGCGAACTGCCCTTCCGGCGGGAAGTACTGGTCGTGGATCTTGGTGATCTCGACGACCGGCGAGCCCGCCAGCAGGCCGTTGGTCTGCAGGTTCACGTCGGGGATCGGGTAGTAGTAGTTCACCTGATCCTTGTATGCGACGCCGGCGACGCCGGTGGTCGGGTCGATCCCAGTGACCGGGCGACCGCGCATGCGGTGGACGATCACGCCCCAGCTCTGCGCCACCGGCGGATTCGGCTGCGTCACGGCGAGCTCGGACGACGTGAACGGCGCGCTGAAGTGGATCGCCGGGTCGGCCGGGTCGAAGAGCGAGGTCGGGAAGGCGATCGGCTGACCGCCGAGATCGACCAGCCCGCGCACGCCCTCGTAGAGGAACGTCTCGTAGGCGGCCGTGCCGAGCTGCTGGCGGAGGAAGCTGGCGCGCGGCACCGTCTGCACCAGCAGCTGCAGGTTCTTGGTGCCCTTGCCCCAACCCACCAGCTCGAACGTGCCGGCGGCCTGGTCGAGGCGCACCGGGCGGAGGATCGCAACCTGGCCGGTGCCGTCGAGCACCGCGTCGGTCAGCAGCTCCTGCGCTTCGCCGCCGTCCGGGACCGCGGCGACGCGGAACGTCTCCCAGTTGAGCAGCGAATCGTCCGCGATCGGTTCCGTAAAGCGGACGCGCAGCTCGCTGAAGGTCGGGACCGCGTCGCGGAGCGAGATCGGGCCGCGCACGACGTTCAGCGCCGTGTCGATCTCGAACGCCTCGACGAAATTGGCGAACGAGGCGTTGTTGGCGTTCTCCGGGTTGTTCGCGTCGAACGTCGCCGGATCGATCGGGTTGGACAGGTCGGGCTCGAACAGCTCGGACCGCACCAGACGGACGATGTCGCCGTCCGCCGGCGCCTGGACGAAGGGCGACGCCAGGCTCACCACGTTGTCGGTGTTGCCGACGACGGCGTGGCTCTCCTCGGTCGCGAGGCCCGGGCGCACCACGAGGCTCGCGCCGGCCCACTCGCCCGCGCCGTCCTTGGCGAGGGTCGAGAACGTGATCCCGGTGATGGTGAGGTCGGCGACGCCCGCCACATCCCCGGCGAGGCTGTCGAACGCGTGCTCGAACCGGTGCTCGCGCGCGATGCGTGGCGTCGAGTTGTCCGGCAGGAAGCCGTTGTAGGTCTCGTTGGTGGGGATCAGCTGGTTCTGCTGGATGAAGTCGAGGACGCGATTGCCGGGGTTGAGTCCGATCGGCTTGGCCGTGTCGCCGAGGCTGTCCTTGCGCTTGCCGAGGAACGCGCCCTTCGTCGAGCGCAGGATCGCCGAACCGCTCCGCGGCAGACGCAGCTTGAGGAAGCCGGTCGCGTCGGCGCGCGGCTCGCCCGACGGGCCGAAGTCGACCGGACTGGCCGGGAACCCGGCGGTCCCGGTCACCACCGGGTTGATCCAGACGATGGTCGGGCTGACCATGGTCAGCTCGACCGGGATTGGCGTGTCATCGGACAGACGGACCTGGATCGATCCGTCGCTGACCAGCGCGCCGCTGGCGTCGATGACGTCGGCGAGCAGCGAAGTCGGGTCGATCGGCGCGGTGAACTTGAGCTCGAGCACCGCATTGCGCGGGATCACGCGCGGCAGGAAGTCGGAACCGAGCCCCAGCGTCTGCTTGGCCGCGACGTCGACGCCGTCGGCGATCGGCAGCAGAGAGCCGGGCAGCAGCAACCCGGTGAATGGGTCGATGATCGCGGTGGTGAGCGGACTCACCAGCTCCGACTCGACGCCGTCGTCGACGAGCCGGCCGTAGCTGGCGTCGCTGAGCGTGAAGCTGGCGCTGGTCGCGCCCGGTGCGCCGGCACCGCCGCCGCCGCAGGCGCCGAGGAGCAGCGCGCCGCCAAGAACGGCAAGCGCGCGGACGGGAACGTGGTTGGTCATCGCCGATGGACCCCTTGCCAAGTGCTGCAGCCGAACGCCGTCTCTTGCGGATTAGGCTGTCGACACCCCCGTAGCTACGCGCGAGCCGTGCCGAAACATCTCCCGCGGATTCCCCGGGGGAGCGATCGGTCCGGCTGCCCGGCGGTGCGACACCGAACAGCAAGCCGGGAGAGATAGCACAGCGCCCGGGGGAGGCGCCATGGGGCGTCGTCGCCGCCCCGGGGCCGGCGCGCCGCCCTCCGCGCAGCGGCAACGACGCCGCCGCTAACATCCCGCGCCCTTTCGCGACCCCGGGAGCCGCCCCGTCCATGGCCAAGTCGAGCACCGCCGCGACCTACGCGCAGTCGGGAGTCAGCTTCGAGCGCAAGGAGACGTTCCTCTCGGCCCTGCTCGAGTCGCTGCGCAAGACCGACCGGCTGCCGGCGGAAGGGCAGCGTCCGCTGATCCCGAACGGCTACTACGCGAGCGTGCTCGACATCGGGCTGCCGGTCGCGATCGCGCTGACCACCGACGGCGTCGGCAGCAAGATCCTGATCGCCGAGGCCGCTGGCGACTTCTCCGGGCTCGGCATCGACCTGATCGCGATGAACGTCAATGACCTGCTGTGCGTCGGCGCGCTGCCGATCGCGCTGGTCGACTACATCGCGATGGAGAAGCCGCCCGCCAGCGTCGGCCGCACGCTCGGCCGCTCGCTCTACGAGGGCGCGAAGCAGGCGGGGATCTCGATCCCGGGCGGAGAGCTGGCGCAGCTGCCCGACATGATCCGCGGCCACAACAAGGGCGAGGGCTTCGACCTCGCCGCCGCCGCCATCGGCACCGTCGCCCGCGACGACGTGAGCTGCGGCCAGGGCATCCGTCCCGGGGACGTGCTGATCGGCATCGAGAGCAACGGCGTGCACAGCAACGGCTACACGCTGGTGCGCGACATCTGCTTCAAGCGCCGCCGGCTCAAGGTCGACCTCCACGTGCCGGAGTTCGGCGGCACGCTCGGCGCCGAGCTGCTGCGCCCGACCGCCATCTACGTCCCGCAGTTCCGTGCGCTCGCCGCGGCCGGACTGCGCCCGCGCGCGGCGATGCACATCACCGGCGGCGGCTTCCTCAACCTGCTGCGCGCGGCGACCGACGGCATCCGCTTCGTCCTCGACACGCCGCCGCCCCCGCCGCCGGTCTTCGCCTTCCTGCAGCAGCAGGGACGCGTCACCGACGCGGAGATGCACCGCGTCTTCAATCTCGGGATCGGGATGATCCTCGTCGTCGATCCGGCCCGTGCCGACGCCACGCTCGCCGTGCTGCGCCGAAAGGGCTGGAAGAAGCCGCAGGTCGTCGGCCACGTCGCCGCCGGCAAGGGGCGGAGCGTCGAAGTCCCGACGCGCGGCCTCGTCGGTCGCGGCCATGAGTTCACGCCGGTCGGCTGAGACGGCGCGTCAGCGCGGCGGCCGCGCGAACTCCGACACCATCCGCAGCCCTGGTTCGGCGATCGTCCGCTCGAGCAGCGGACGGACCGCCGCATCGAGCCGATCCGCGCCCGGCCGCCCGTCGGCGACGACCACCGCGCGGAACCAGTGCAGCGCGTAGGTGATCCAGCTGGCGGCCGGCGGCTCCGGCGCCGCCCATCCGCCGACCGGTCGCCATTCATGCGGCGGGCGCAGCGCGCGACCGTCGGCGGCGAGCGGCAGCTCGGGTGGACGCCCCGGATCGAACTCATGGTCGCCGTTGATGCGCAGCCACCAGAGCGCCTCGGCGAACGAGCCGATGAAGCGGCGGCTCTCCGGCAGCTCCTTCCAGTCGTCGGCAGTGCGCAACGGCACGTAGGTGGCGACCGGGAACGAGTAGGCCAGCGCGTGATGGCCCGACTCCCAGCGCACCTGCGTGCCGTCGGGGGCGAGGAAGGTGGTGCCGACGTCGGCGTAGGCACGCGTGAAGTACGCGGCCTGCCACTCCCAGAGGGCGCGGGCGTCGGCGTTGCCGTGCAGGCGCGCCGTCCACTCGCACGCGGCCGCCACCCATGCGCCCTGCCACGGGCTCCACTGCGTCGCGCACGGCCAGCTCTTGCGGCCGCTCGAGCGGAAGCTGCCGCTCCCCCATGCGTGCAGCGGCGACTCCGACCGCGCGATCGTCGCCGCCAGCTCGGCGAGGTTCGCGGCGACACGCTCGCGCAGCCACGCCTTGCGCGGATGGGCGTCGGGCAGCAGCTTGGCCGCCAACATCGTCGTGCGCAGCGACCAGGCGAAGTCGCGCGATCCGGGATAGCGGTAGCGCCCGTCGTGCGGCCACTCCTGCAGGCAGTACGACGCCTGCGCGGCGAACTCCTCGAGCGCGAGCCACTCGCCGTCGAGCAGCCAGGTCACGTAGCCGAGCAGCGGCGCGTGCGCCCGATCGGGCACCTGCGGGCACTTGCGCGTCCCCTTGCGTTCCTTCAGCGCACGGCCCGCCGCGTGCTCCACCCCCATCACGCCGTCGGCGCCGCGGACGTGGATCGGGAAGGAGCCGGCTCCGTTCTGGTCGGCCGCCGCCAGCAGCTCCTGCGCCAGCCGCCCGCGCGAGTTGAGCGCCAGCGCGGCCCACGACGGGATCGGGCCGATGTCGGATCGATCGCCGGTGCCCGGCATGTAACGCGCGATCGGGCCCGGATCGAGCGGCAGGCCGCAGGCGAAACGGGCGCCGTCGACGTCGCCGTTCTCGCGGGAGGCGACGATCCGGCGCGCGGCGCCGTCGGCGACCGAGGGCGCCAGCGGGTGACCGGCGTCGTAGGGCGGCAACCAGCCGTGCTGCTCGAGCCAGGCGAGGTCCTGGCGCACCTGCGGCGGCGGCGGCGCGGCGCCGACCTCGGCGCGGACGGCGAAGCGCGTGCGATCCCAGACGACGCCGTCGGCGAGGTCGCACAGCACCTGCTCGCCGGCGACGATCGCCAGCCGCCGGAACGGGACGTCGTCGGGCGCAAGGCCGGGACCGACGTCGAGCAGGCAGTTCTCCACCACCACCTCGACCCGCGCACCGGCGAC
>SXGT01158280.1_pt1 | contig 14696 bp, 13 predicted proteins | sample 3176221 | NCBI WGS metagenome assembly SXGT01 (sample SAMN11356862, study PRJNA531348) | freshwater metagenome | isolation source: freshwater sample F1-120 | place: China: Fuxian Lake, Yuxi | collected 2017-12-25
CTATACCGTCACCAGCGGCGGCGCTACCGAGACGGCGACGGTGAATCTCACCCTGACCCCGGTCAATGATGCTCCGACCAACAGCTTGCCGGGCCCTCAAACCGCAACCGAAGATACCAACACGGTGTTCAGTGTCGGCAATGGCAACGCCATCACGGTGACGGATGTCGATACCGCCGGAACGCTTACCACCACGGTCAGCATCGGCAATGGCACATTGACGGCCGTCGCCTTTTTCGGAGCCACGATCACCAACAACGGCACCGGCACCGTCACCATCAGCGGCACGGCGGCGGCGATAAACGGTGCCTTGAACGGCCTGACATATACGCCAACCGCGGATTACAACGGCGCGGCAACGCTGACGGTGACCAGCACCGACGGATCGTTGACTGATGTCGATGCCGTGGCGGTGACCGTCAGTGCCGTCGCCGACATCGTCAATGACAGCGTGTCCACCACTGAAGATATGGCCGTCGTGATCAATGTTCTGAGCAACGACACGTTCGAAAATGCAGGCCGCACCATCACAGCGGTGGACGGGCTGGCGATTACCGCCGGAGGTCCGGCGGTGACGGTGACCAATGGTACGGTTACGCTGAATGGGGCGGGCACACAGTTCACCTTCACGCCGACGGCGAACTACAACGGATCGACGAGCTTCACGTATTCGGTCAGCAGCGGGGGGGTGACGGAGACGGCGACAGCCAGCATTACGGTCAACCCCGCCAACGACGCACCTGTGCTGGATCTGGATGCCAGCGCTTCCGGCAGCGGCTTCGCCACAGCTTTCAACCTGGATACGGGGGCCGCCATCACGATCGGCGATGTCGATTTGAGCATCAGCGATGTCGATGATACAAACATCGAAATCGCGACCATCAGTATCGGTGCAACCAATCGCCAGGCATCGGACATCCTGGCGCAAGGAACGTTACCCGGCGGCATCACGGCAAGTTGGAACGCCGGAACCTTCACCCTGACATTGACTGGATCGGCCAGTCTCGCCGACTACCAGACCGCAATCCGGACAATCACGTTCGACACCAGTTCCGCCAACACCGGGCAGCGCACGATCAATGTCGTGGTCAATGACGGGACCGTAAACAGTAATACCGCCTCCACTACCGTCGATATTCTCGGATCCGGCAACGCACCTGTCCTTGACCTCGATGCCAACAACAACAGCGGCGTCGCCGGTACTGGATACCAGACCACCTTTACCGAGAATGGCGCGGCGGTTGCAGTCGCAGACGCCGATGTGTTGATAACGGATTCGGACAGGCCTGAACTGAATAGGGCAATCATTACGCTGACCAATGCCCAGGCGGGCGATTTCCTAACGGCAGGTACGTTGCCCGCCGGAATTACTGCGACCTACTCCGCTGGCAACACTATCGTTACCCTGACGTCGGCGAGGTTGCCACTGGCCGACTACATGACGGCGATCCGGGCCGTGACCTTCAGCAACTCGAGCGAGAACCCGAGCACCACACCACGCACCATCACAGTGGTGGTTCGTGACAGGGACAACAATGACAGTAACATTGCCACCACAACCGTCAACGTGGTTGCCCTGGCAGATGCCCCGGTCCTGGATCTCGACGCCAACAATAGCACCGCAACCGGCACAGGCTACGCCACGACCTACAACGAAGGCGCCACTGCCGTGGCCATTGCGGATACCGATATCAGCATCACCGATGTCGATAGCAGCAACCTTACCGGGGCAACGATCACCCTGACCAATGCCAAGGCCGGCGACGTATTGTCATGGGGTACTCTGCCGGGTGGAATCACTGCCACCCTGGTCGGCAACGTGGTGACGTTGTCGGGTACCGCAACCCTGGCCCAATACCAGACTGCAATCCGCGCTGTTACCTTCAGCAATTCGTCAACGACTCCCGACACCACGCCGCGCTCAATCACCGTGACCGTGACCGACGGCGTGGCAACGTCGGCGGCGGCAACGACGACGATAAATGTGACCGACGCTCCGGGCCCCGTGCTGGATCTCGACGGCAACAACAGCACGGCTTCAGGCACCAGCTATCTGGGGACTTTCAATGAGAACGGCAGCGCCGTCTCGATCGCAGACAGCGACTTGTCGCTGACCGATGCGGACAGCAACCTCACCAGCGTTACCGTGACCTTGACCAATCCCAAGACCGGCGACGTGCTTGCGGTCGGCAGCCTGCCTCCCGGCATCACGGCGACGGTTTCCGGCAACGTGATCGTGCTCTCGGGCAGCGCCACGCCGGCCAACTATAAGCTGGCGATTGCGGCGGTGACATTCAACAATACGGTCGACTCGCCGGATACGACCCCGCGCACGATCACGGTTTCGGCAACCGACGGCAAAAATGCGCCCGCGGTGGCTACCGCGACGATCAACGTGGTGCAGGCCAACGAGGCGCCGGTACTGGATCTCGACGCCAACAACAATACCGTTTCCGGCACGGGCTACAACACCTTCTTCAGCACCGTCACCGGCACGCCGGTGGCGGTCGGGGATACGGACGTCTCCGTAACGGATGTGGACAGCACCAACATCGTCAGCGCCACCATCACCCTGACCAACATGAAGGCAGGGGATGTCTTCTCAGTCGGCACCTTGCCACCCGGGGTGACGGCCACCATCGCTGCCAACGTCGTGACGCTTTCCGGTGCTGCCTTCTACACCGACTACCAGGCGGCGATACGCGCGGTAACTTTCGACACGACCAGTACCGACCTGACGGCCCGCACTATTTCCGTCAAGGTGAATGACGGCACGACTGACAGCAATGTGGCAACGACCACCATCAACATGGTGGGAGCCAATACGCCGCCGGTTGCCGCCGATGTCACTGGCAGCGGGGCCGAAGATACGGCGATCCCGGTCGTGCTGAGCGCGACCGATGCCGGCGGTTCGGTATCGAGCTTCCAGCTATCGACCCTGCCGAGCAATGGCGCACTGTACCTGGATGCGGCCATGACGCTTCTCGCTCCGACGGGCACCGCCATCACCGCGACAGGCAGCGGACCTTATACGGCGACGCTGTACTTCAAGCCCCTGGCCAACTGGAACGGAACCACCAATTTCACCTATACCGCGGTGGATAACCAGGGCGGCATCGATCCGACGCCGGCGACAGCGACGGTCACGGTCACGGCTGTCGACGATGGCACACCCGTTGCCGTCAACGAAAGCTTCAACGCGGTCGTGAGCACGCCGATCATCATCAGCAAGGCGACGCTGCTGGCGAACGACAGCCTAAGACTGGAACAGGTTGACGTCGGGCGGCGTGCTGGTGAACATCTGCAGGCCGAACCAAGCCACCGCGGCGAGCGCGATGGCGATCCACACGCCGCCGAACAACAGCACGAGCAGCACGCCCGCGAGCACCATCGCGATGCCGAGGGTGCTCACCTAGACCGATTCCGAGAAATCACCGCGCGCGCGACGTTCCTCGTCCGCGAGCTGGTAGGCCGGCTTGCGGCCCGCGAGCACGGCAAAGAGTTCGTCGAGCACGGCGACGAGGAAGATCATGACGCCGAAGGCGAAGCCGAGCTGCGGGATCCAGATCGGGATCTGGATCAGGCCCTGCGCCACCTCGTTGAACTTCCAGCTCTCCCAGACGAACTTCAGCACCGCGTAGTTCATGTAGCCGACCACCGCGACCGTCAGCGAGAGCGCGGCGATCTCCGCGGCGCGCCGCGCGCCGCCCTTCAGCATGTCGATGAGGAGGCCCACCCGCACCAGCTCTCCATGGCGGAAGGTGTGGCCGAGCGCGAAGAACGCGCTCGCCGCGCAAAGCCAGGAGGTGATGTCGTCGGAGCCGCGGATGAGCAGGCCGAACTCGCGACCGACCGCCTGCGCGAGCATCAGCACCGCGATGCCCGCCAGGCAGACGGCGGCGAACGCGCCGCTCGCCGTGTAGAGAAGGTCGAGCGCGCGCCGCACGCGGTGGGCCGTCTACTTCGCCCGGTACGCCTTGACGATGGCCGCGCCGTCGGCGCCGGCCTTCTGCTGCCACTCCTTCAGCATGGTGTCGCCGGCGCCGGTGAACGCCTTCATCATCGCCGCGTCCGGCTTGTGCAGCGTCATGCCGTTCTTGCCGAGCATTTCGTTGGCTTCCATCTCGCGCACCTTGGCCATCGCCCAGCCGCGCGTCTGCGCGGTCGACGCGGCGTAGGTCACGGCCTGCTTCTGCGCCGGCGTCAGGCGTTCGAACGCCCGGGCGTTGACCACCACCACGTTCTTCGGGTGCATCGCGTTGGTCAGGTAGTAGTTCTTGACGAATTCCCACGCCTTGGTCGCGGTGCCGGTGGCGGAGGAGGTGATCATCGCGCTGATGGTGCCGGTGGCGAAGGCCTGCGGCACCTCGGGCACCTGGATCACCGTCGGGCTGGCGCCGAGCAGCTCGGCGAGCCGCGCGGTCTGCGGGCTGTAGGTGCGGAACTTGGTGCCCTTGAGGTCGTCGACCGTCTTCAGCGGGTTCTTGGAGTAGATGCCCTGGCCGGGCCATGCCACCGCATACAGGAGCTTGAGGCCGCGGCCCTGCAGCTTCTTCTCGAGGACCGGCTGCTGCGCGGCGTAGAGCTTCTGCGCGTTGTCGAAGCCCGCGGCGAGGAACGGCAGGTTGTCGACCGCGAACACCGGATCCTCGTTGCCGAACTGGCCGAGCAGGAATTCGGCGATCGGCACCTGGCCCGTGGACACCGCGCGCAGCATGTCCGGGTGCTTGATCAGCGAACCGTTGGAGTGCACGTTGATGTCGATCTGGCCGCCGGTGGCCTTCTTCACCTCGGCGACGAAGAGGCGCACGTTCTGCGTGTGGAACTCGCCGTCGCTGTACGGCGTGGGCATGTCCCACTTGGACTGCGCATGTGCGCCGCCGGCGAAGGCGGCGGCGACGAGAAGGGCGAGCGAAAGAGTGGACTTCATGGATATCTCCGGTGGATTCATTGCGCGAGGGCGCTGACCGCATGATCGGCCAACGCGAGCGAGGCCGTCAAGCCGGGCGATTCGATGCCGAACAGGTGTACCAGTCCTGGGACGCGATGCTCGCGCGGCCCCTGGATGGCGAAATCCGGCGCCGGCGCGTCCTTCGGCGCGGTTTTCGCGCGGATCCCGGCATAGCCCGGCGCCAGCGCGCCGTCCGGCAGTCCCGGCCAGTAGCGGCGGATCGCGGCGTAGAAGCGGTCCGCGCGGCGCGGGTCGACGGTGTACTCGATGCTGTCGATCCATTCGACATCGGGGCCGACGCGCGCCTGCCCGCCGAGGTCCCGCGTGACGTGCACGCCGAGGCCGCCGGGTTCCGGCACCGGATACACCAGCCGCGAGAACGGCGAGCGCCCGGTGAGCGTGTAGTAGTTGCCCTTGGCGTAGTACTGCCCGGGTGCGAGGTCGACGGGATAGCCCTCGATGCGCCGCGCGACGCCGGGCGCGGTGAGGCCCGCGCTGTTCACGACGGTGCGCGCGAGGATCGGTTCCGCACCGTCGACGTGCAGTTCGATGCCGCCGCTGCGCACCACGGCCTTCTCCAGCGGGCTTTTCAGCGCCAGCATCGCGCCGGCGCGCTCGGCGTCGCCGAGGTACGCCAGCATCAGCGCGTGGCTGTCGATCACGCCGGTGGAGGGCGAATAGAGCGCCGCGACGCATTGCAGCTCGGGTTCCAGCGCCAGCGCCTGCTCGCGCGTCATCCAGACCACGTCCGTGACGCCGTTGGCGTGGGCCTTCTGCTGGATCGCCTGCAGCTCCCCGACCTGCGCCTCGTCGGCCGCGACGATCAGCTTGCCGCAGCGCTCGTGCGGCACGCCGCGCGAGGTGCAGTAGTCGTAGAGGCGCTTGCGCCCCTCGACGCAGGCGCGTGCCTTCAGCGAGCCCTTCGGGTAGTAGATGCCGGCGTGGATCACTTCCGAGTTGCGCGAGCTGGTGTGCGTGCCGATCGCGTCCTCGGCCTCGAGCACGATGGTCTCGCGGCCCGATTCGGCCAGCGCTTTCGCCACGGCGAGGCCGACCACGCCCGCGCCGATGACGACCGCCTCTACGCTTTCCATGCGAGGACCGGGCGGGCGAGCCAGCGTTCGAGTATGAATGCGGCGCAGCCGGCGAGCGCCGCCATGGCGGCCATCGGCCGCGCGGAGCCGTCGAACGCGGCGCCGAGCAGCGCGCTGATCGTGGCGCCCAGCGCGAACGCCGAGGCGCCGATCAGCGACGATGCGGCGCCGGCGGTGGCTGGAAAGGGGGTGAGCGCGGCGGCTTGGGCGTTGGGCACGGTGAGGCTGGCGGCAAACATGTAGAACATGAATGAAACCACAAGCGCCGGCAACGCGCCCGACCAGGCGGCCAGCACGGCGCCGGCCCCGGCGACGAGCAGCAAGGCGGCGCCGAGCCGCAGCATGCCGCCCGCGCCGAGGCGCATGACGAGGCGGCTGGAGAGCCACGAGCCGGCGATCTGCCCCAGCATCACCGTGGCGAAGAGCATGCCGTAGCCGGTGGCCGTGACGTCGAAGCCCTGCATCAGCGCGAACGCAGAGCCCGAGACGAAGGCGAAGATGCCGACCTGAGCCGACAGCATGACGAGGTAGGGCGCGACGAAGCGGCGTTCGCGCAGGATCTTCGCGAAGGTGGCGAGGATCTGCGCCGGGTGGACCGAACGGCGTTCCGCCGGTGCGGTCTCGCGCAGGCCCGCGGCGCCGGCGACCACGGCGAGCGTCATGCCGGCCAGTCCCCAGAACACCGCTTGCCAGCCGCCGATGCCGATCAGCGCGGCGCCGGCGAGCGGCGCGGCGATCGGCACCACGGCGAACACCAGCATCATGCGCGACAACAGGTGCGCCGCGCGCTCGTGCGAATAGAGGTCCCGCACGATCGCGCGGGCCACCACCGGGCCGCTGGACAGGCCAAGGCCCTGCGCCAGCCGCACCAGCACGATCTCCTGCACGGACGACGCGGCAAGGCCGGACAACGATGCGGCGAGCGCGAGCCCCAGCCCGGCGAGCAGCACGGGCTTGCGGCCGAAGCGGTCGGACAGCGGGCCCCAGCCGAGCTGGCCGATGGCGAGGCCGAGGAAGAAGGTCGTCAGCGTGAGCTGCGTCGAGGCGACCGGCGCGCCGAACGCCGCCGCCACCGCGGGCAGCGCGGGCAGGTACATGTCGGTGCCGAGCGGCGTGAGCGCGATCAGCACGCCGAGCAGCAGCGTGAGCGGGAACGAAGCGATGGCGGGACCCCGGTTGAGGGCCGGCATTGTATAGTGCCGGCGTCCAGAGAATCAGCAGCCAGGAAGGCCAGCCATGGGAGCCCAGGGTACCGACGCTTTGCTCGCCGATCCAGTCGCGGTGCGCCATGCCGCGCGCGCGGGGCGCTTGACGGGCCAGACGTCCGGTCTTGCGCGGGGACGCGTGCAGGGCAACGTCGCGATCCTTCCAGCGTCGCTGGCGGCGGATTTCCACCGCTTTTGCCTGCGCAATCCCAAGCCCTGTCCCGTCATCGGCATGGGCGAGCCCGGCTCGCCGCTGCTGCCGGAGCTGGGCGCCGACCTCGACATCCGCAAGTACTGGCGCGACGCCCTGGTCGCCTTCGTCCTCGGCGGCTCGGTCACCTTCCCGGAGGCGCGGCTCGAGGCTGGCGTGCCGCTGCGCCACGTGGCGGAGGGCAAAGGTGTCGCGATGAGGCGTACCAGCATCGACTGCACGCCGGCCGGCCCGATCAAGGGACCGATGGAGGTGTCGATGCGCCCGATGAAGCCGGCGGACGCGATCCGCGCCGTTCAGGTCACCTCGCGATTCCCCAACGTGCACGGCGCCCCGGTGCACATCGGCAAGCCGGAGATGATCGGCATCGCAGACATCGAGCGTCCCGACTGGGGCGATTCGGTCGGCGTGCGCGACGACGAACTGCCGGTGTGCTGGGCCTGCGGCGTGACGCCGCAGGCGGTGGTGGCCGCGACCCGGCCCGCATTTTGCATCACGCATTACCCCGGCGCGATGCTGGTGACGGACCTGCGCAACGCGCAGCTGGCGGCGCTCTAGACGAACTTTCCAGGGAGAGACGACATGAAACGCACTGCAATGGTGATGACGCTCGCACTCGCGTGCGGCACGGCCTGGGCCCAGCTTCCCGCCGGCCCCAAGGTGACGATATCCGCGGTCACGCAGGTGGCGCCGACCGTGCCCCAGTACACCCGGGTCGACGTGCCGATGCTGCGCGACGAGATGCCGAAGAAGAGCGGCGGCCGCATCGAGGTCAACCTAAAGTCCTGGCCCGAGATGAACGTGCAGGGTCCCGAGGTGATCCGGCTGGTGCGCTCCGGCCAGGTCGATCTCGCGGCGGCGCCGCTCACCACGGTGTCGGGCGACGTGCCGATCCTCGACGGCATCGACCTCGCCGGGCTGAACCCGGAACTGGCGCAGGCGCGCCGCGTCGCCGACGCGCTGGTGCCGGTGGCCAACCGCGAGCTGGAGAAGCTCGGCGTGAAGCTCGTCGCCACGTATCCGTTCCCGGCGCAGGTGTTCTTCTGCAAGAAGCCGGTGGCGGGGCTGGCCGACCTGAAGGGCCTGAAGATCCGTACCAACGGGCCGTCGGCGTCGGACCTGATCGGTTTCGTCGGCGGGCAGCCCGCGGCGATCGCGTTCGGCGAGGTCTACACCGCGCTCGAGCGGGGCACCGTGGACTGCGCGATCACCGGTACAGGCAGCGGCAACGGCGTGAAGTGGTACGAAGTCACCACGCACCTGTACACGCTCTCGACCGCGTGGTCGACCTCGGGCTACTTCGTCAACCTGGCCTGGTGGAACAAGCTCGACCCGGCGGTGCGGGTCTTCCTCGAAGGGCAGATGACCGCATTGCAGGACGCGCAGTGGAAGCTCGGCGCAGACGTTACGCAGGATGGCATCGACTGCAACATCGGCAACGCCGCGGGCTGCAAGATCTACACGCTGGTGAAGTCCAGGCCGATGACGCTGGTGCGGCCGAGCGACGCCGACAAGGCGCGGCTGCGCGAGGCGCTCACCGCCGCCGTGCTGCCGGGATGGGTGAAGCGCTGTGGCGCGAAGTGCGGCGAAGCTTACAATCAGGTCATCGCTCCGATTTCCGGCGTCAAGTACGGCGGTTCCTGACCGCCCTCCAGGGAGACCGCCTCATGCGCTTGCGCACATCCGTCCTGCTGTCCTGCATCTCGGCGCTGTCCATCGGGCAGGCTGCTGCACAGAGCCTGCCCGCCGGCCCGAAGGTCACGATCACGGCGGTCACGCAACTGTCGCCGGCGCTGCCGCAGTTCAGCCGGATCGACGTGCCGATGCTGCGCGAGCAGATCGGCGCGGCGAGCAACGGGCGCATCGAGGTCAACCTGAAGAGCTACCCGGAGATGAACCTGCAGGGGCCGGAGCTGATCCGGCTGACGCGCTCCGGGCAGGTCGAGATCGGCGGCGCGCCGCTCACCACGGTGTCCGGCGACGTGCCGCTGCTCGACGGCTTCGACCTGCCGGGTCTGCACACCAGCATGGACCAGGTGCACCGCGCCGGGCGCGCGATGCTGCCGGCGGCGAACGCGGAGCTGGAGAAGCTCGGCGTGAAGATCATCGCCATCAGTCCGTTCCCGGCGCAGGTGTTCTTCTGCAAGCGCCCGGTCACCGGCATCAATGACCTGAAGGGCCGCAAGATCCGCGTCGCCGGCCCGTCGCAGGGCGACTTCCTCAACGCCATCGGCGCCCAGCCCGTGGCGATCGCGTTCGGCGAGGTGTACACCGCGCTGGAGCGCGGCACGGTGGACTGTGCCGTGACGGGCACCGGCACCGGCAACGCGCAGAAGTGGTACGAGGTCGCGGGACACCTGTACACGCTGGTCGCCTCGTGGGGCATCTCGGGCTACATGGTGAACCTCGCGTGGTGGAACAAGCTCGACCCGCAGGTGCGCACCTTCCTCGAGGGCTACTTCGCCAAGGTCGAGGCCGCGCAGTGGAAGCTCGGCGCGGACCTCACCCAGGACGGCATCGAGTGCAACATCGGCAACGCCGCCGGGTGCAGGATCTTCACCAACCTGACCGACAAGAAGATGACGCTGGTGAAGCCATCGGACGCGGACAACGCGCGCGCGCGGCAGGTCCTGGTCGATGTGGTGCTGCCGAACTGGGTGAAGCGCTGCGGGGCGAAATGCGGCGAGGCCTTCAACCAGTCGATCGCGCCGATCGCCGGCGTGAAGTATCGTGCCCCTTGAGGCACGTCGCCGGCGCGCCAGCCCCTTCCTGAAGACCGTCGGGCGCCTGAACCGGGCGCTCGACCGCCTCGCGCACTGGATGTGCGCCTGCGCCGGCTGGCTGTTCGTCGCCTGCGCGCTGTTCATCACCTTCGACGTGCTGGCGCGCAAGTTCCTCGGATTCTCGTCCCAGTCCACCACCGAGCTTTCCGGCTACATGCTCGGCGTCGGCATCGCATGGGGCCTCGCCGGCGCGCTCGACGCCCGGGCGCACGTGCGCATCGACGTGCTGATCCAGCGCGTGCCGCCGTACGCACGCGGCTACCTCCACTGGATCGCGCTCGCCACGCTCGCGGTTTTCGCCAGCTTCGTGGTCTACGGCGCGTGGCAGACCTTCAGCGAATCGTGGACGTTCAAGGCCACCGACAACAGCCTGCTGAAGGTGCCGCTGGTGATCCCGCAGGGCCTGTGGCTCGCAGGGCTCGGCGTGTTCGGCGCCATGGCCGCGCTGCGCGTGCTCGAGGTGGCGGCCTACCTGCCGCGCGGCGACATCGAGGCCATCGAGCAGCTCACCGGGCCCCGCAGCTACGTCGAGGAGGCCGAGGAGGCTCTGCAGGCCGCCGGTGCATCGCAGCACCTCGTCCCCGCGAAGGGGCACGGCGCCTCGTGATCGCGGTCGTCTTCATCCTCGTGCTGCTGGTGGTCGCCGCCGGCGCCGCGATGTTCGGCGGCGCGGGCGCCGCCGCGAGCCTGCCGATCGGCCCCATGCTGGTGTTGTTGGCGCTGTTCTGCCTGTTCTTCGGCGCCGGCATCTACGTTGCGGCGGTACTCGGGATCCTCGGCATCATCGCCGGCTACACCTTCTCGGACCGCCCGTTCTGGAACTTCCTCGGCCAGATGGTGTGGGGGCCGACCACCAACTTCGTGCTGGTGGCGGTGCCATTGTTCCTGCTGATGGGCGAGGTGATGCTGCGCGCGGGGCTCTCGGACAAGCTGTACAAGGCGCTCAACGTCTGGCTGCAGCGCCTGCCGGGCGGCCTGCTCCACACCAACATCGCGGCGAGCGGCGTGTTCTCGGCGATCTCGGGATCCAGCGTCGCCACCGCCGCCACCATGGGCTCGGTGGCGCTGCCGTACTTCAAGCGCACCGCGTACTCGCCGGCGATGGTGCTGGGCTCGCTCGCCGCCGGGGGCGCGCTCGGCAACCTGATCCCGCCCGGCATCACCTTCATCGTCTACGGGCTGATCACCGAGACTTCCGTCGGCGCGCTGTACCTGGCCGCGGTCGGCCCGAGCATCCTGGTGGTGGTCCTGTTCACCGCGGTGATCTTCGCCCACGGCCTGCGCAACCCGCTGCCGAAGCCGCGGGCGATCCCGCTGCGCGAGAAGCTCGCCAGCCTGGCCGACCTGCTGCCGACCGTGGTGCTGATCCTGCTGGTGCTGGGCACCATCTACACGGGGCTGGCGACGCCGACGGAATCGGCGGCCCTGGGCGTGGTCGGCGCGATGGTGTTCGCCGCCCTGGGCGGCAAGCTGTCGTGGCGGCTGATGCACGAGTCGGCGCTCTCCACCGCGCGCACCACGGCGTTCATCGGGCTGATCCTGTTCGGCGCCTACATCCTCAACTTCATCCTCTCCAGCATGGGCGTGCCGCAGGCGCTGTCGAAGTTCGTCGCCGGGCTGCCGGTGCCGCCGTGGGTGATCATGCTGCTGATCATCGGCTTCTACCTCGCGCTGGGCACCTTCATGGAGGGCTTCTCCATGATCGTCACCACCATCCCGGTGATTTTCCCCGTGGTGAAGGCGCTCGGCTACGACCCGGTCTGGTTCGGCGTCATCGTCACCATGCTGGTCGAGATCGCGCTGATCAGCCCGCCGGACGGCACCGTGCTGTACGTGCTGCAGGGCATGCGGCCCAATCCCGGACCGATCACCGACGTGTTCGCCGGCGTGTTGCCGTTCATCGCGGTGTACGTGCTGGCGGTCGTGATCCTGATGTTCGCCCCGGAACTGTCGCTGTGGCTGCCCGGGGTCCTGCGCTGATCACGCCGCAATGACGGGACGCTGGCAGTTCTGGATCGACCGCGGCGGCACCTTCACCGACGTGGTGGCGCGGCGGCCGGACGGCACGTTCGACACGCGCAAGCTCCTGTCCGAGAATCCCGGGCGCTACCGCGACGCCGCGGTGGCGGGCATCCGCGCCGCGCTCGGCCTCGCCGACGGCGCACCCATCCCCGCTGATTCGATCGACGCGGTGAAGATGGGCACCACGGTCGCCACCAACGCGCTGCTCGAGCGCAAGGGGGAGCCGACGGCGCTGTTCATCACGCGTGGCTTCCGCGACGCGCTGCGCATCGCCTACCAGAACCGCCCGCGTCTGTTCGACCGCCACATCGTGCTGCCCGGAATGCTTTACTCGAAGGTGGTCGAGGTCGACGAGCGCGTCGACGCGCAGGGCAGGGTGCTGCGGCCGCTGGATGAGGACGCGCTGCGCCGCGACCTCGCCGCCGTGCATGCCGAGGGCATCCGCGCAGTCGCCATCGTCTTCATGCACGGCTATCGCAGCACCTCGCACGAGGCGCGCGCGGCGGCGCTCGCCGAAGCGGCGGGCTTTCCGCAGGTCTCCGTGTCGCACCGCGTCAGCCCGCTGATGAAACTGGTCGGGCGCGGCGATACCACCGTGGTGGATGCCTACCTGTCGCCGATCCTGCGGCGCTACGTCGACCAGGTGGCGGGCGAGCTGAACGGCGTGCCGCTCTTCTTCATGCAGTCGAATGGCGGGCTGGCGGATGCGCGCCGCTTCCAGGGCAAGGACTCGATCCTCTCCGGGCCGGCGGGAGGCATCGTCGGCGCGGTGCGCACCTCGGTGGCCGCCGGGTTCGACCGCATCATCGGCTTCGACATGGGCGGCACGTCCACGGACGTGTCGCACTACGCGGGAGAGTTCGAGCGGGCCTTCGAGACGCGCGTCGCCGGCGTGCGCATGCGCGCGCCGATGATGAACATCCACACCGTCGCCGCGGGCGGCGGCTCGATCCTGCATTTCGACGGCGCGCGCTACCGCGTCGGACCGGACTCCGCGGGTGCGGACCCCGGACCCGCGAGCTATCGCCGCGGCGGGCCGCTCACCGTGACGGATGCCAACGTGATGCTGGGCAAGGTCCAGCCGGCCCACTTCCCGCGCGTGTTCGGCGCGTCGGGCGCGGAGCCCCTCGACGCGGACGTGGTGCGCGGGAAGTTCGCCGCGCTTGCGGCCACGATCCGCGACGCCACCGGGAACGCGCGCACGCCGGAGGCGGTGGCCGAGGGCTTCGTCGACATCGCCGTCGGCAACATGGCGAACGCGATCAAGCACATCTCGGTGCAGCGCGGGCACGACGTCACCGAGTACACGCTGTGCTGCTTCGGCGGCGCGGGCGGGCAGCACGCGTGCCTGGTCGCCGACGCGCTGGCGATGACGCGGGTGCTGATCCACCCGCTGGCGGGCGTGCTGTCGGCGTATGGCATGGGTCTCGCAGACCAGGCGGCGCTGCGCGAGAAAGCGCTCGAGCTGAGCCTCTCCAACGACGCGCAGGGCACGATCTGGGACGCTCTCGAGACGCTCGCCGTCGCTGCGCGCGGGGAACTGGTGTCGCAGGGCGTGGCGGCGGACAGGATCCACGTCGTGCGCAGGGCGCACCTCAAGTACGAGGGCACGGACACCGCGCTGGTGGTCGAGGCCGGTACCCCGGGCGAGATGCGGGAGCGCTTCGACGCCGCGTATCGCCGCCAGTTCAGCTTCCTGATGCCGGGCAAGGCGCTGGTCGTCGAGGCGGTGTCGGTCGAGGCGATCGCCCCCAGCGAGCTGCCCGTGGCGCGCGATGCCGGGGCGACAGCGGGCGCGCAGCGCGCGGCGCCCGCCGCGACGGTCCGCATGTACACGGCGGGACGCTGGCACGAGACGCCGCTTTTCGAGCGCAGCGCGCTGGGCGGTGGCAGCACGGTGGACGGCCCCGCGATCATCGCGGAGGCCACCGCCACCACGGTGGTGGAACCGGGCTGGCGCGCGGGCGTGACGCCGCAGGACAACCTCGTGCTGCAGCGCGTGCAGCCGCGACCGCAGCGCACCGCGATCGGCACGCAGGCCGACCCGGTGATGCTCGAAATCTTCAACAACCTGTACATGTCGATCGCGGAGCAGATGGGGCTGCGGCTGCAGAACACGGCGTACTCGGTGAACATCAACGAGCGGCTCGATTTCTCCTGCGCGCTGTTCGACGCCGATGGCGCGCTGATCGCCAATGCGCCGCACATGCCGGTGCACCTCGGCTCGATGGGCGAGTCGATCCGCACGGTGATCCGTGAAAACGAGGGCCGCATCCGCCCGGGCAACGTCTACGTACTGAATGCGCCGTACAACGGCGGCACCCACCTGCCGGACGTCACGGTGGTCACGCCGGCATGGTCGGAGGACGCGCGCGAGATCCTGTTCTACGTCGGCTCGCGCGGGCACCACGCCGACATCGGCGGCATCAC
>SXGT01290746.1_pt1 | contig 14696 bp, 10 predicted proteins | sample 3176221 | NCBI WGS metagenome assembly SXGT01 (sample SAMN11356862, study PRJNA531348) | freshwater metagenome | isolation source: freshwater sample F1-120 | place: China: Fuxian Lake, Yuxi | collected 2017-12-25
TGGCGCTCGAGGCGCGCGGCGTGAGCCTCCTCGGAACGCCCGCCGACGCGATCGATCGTGCCGAGGATCGCGGGCGCTTCGACGCCGTCCTCGAGAAGCTCCGGCTCGCGCGCCCGAGGAGCGGCACCGCCGAGGGGCCCGAGGAGGCCGCGCGGATCGCAGAGCGCATCGGGTACCCGGTGCTGGTTCGTCCGAGCTACGTGCTCGGCGGTCGAGCGATGACGATCGCGTACGCGCCCGAGGAGCTCGAGGCCTTCGTCCACCTCGCGGTCGAGGCCGCAAGGGACGCGGGAAACCGAACGATCCTGATCGACGAGTTCCTGAAGGACGCCGTCGAGGTGGACGTGGACTGCGTCGCGGACGGCCGCCGGGTCGCGATCGGCGGGGTGATGCAGCACATCGAGGAGGCCGGTGTCCACTCCGGGGACTCGTCGAGCGTCCTGCCACCACACTCGCTCTCCACCGACATCGTGCTCTCGATCGAGGAACAGACGCGGATGCTCGCGCTCGAGCTCGGCGTCGTGGGCCTGATGAACGTGCAGTTCGCCGTTCAGGGCTCCGACGTCTTCATCCTGGAGGTGAACCCGCGCGCGAGCCGCACGGTGCCGTTCGTGTCGAAGGCCACGGGCAGGCCGCTCGCGAAGATCGCCGCGAAGGTCATGGTGGGCAAGACGCTCGACGAGCTCGGCGTCGAGGACGTCGGCGTGCCGCGCCACATCGCCGTGAAGGAGAGCGTGTTCCCCTTCACCAAGTTCCCGGGCGTGGACACGATCCTCGGCCCGGAGATGCGCTCCACGGGCGAGGTCATGGGCCTCGCGGACACGTTTGCGCGCGCGTTCAACAAGAGCATGCTCGCGAGCGGCCTCGACGTCGTGTTCAACGACAAGAAGAAGAACGTGTTCATCAGCGTGCGTGACGCCGACAAGCCCGTGGCCTGCATCGTGGCGCGACGCATGCGATCGCTCGGCTTCGAGCTGGTCGCGACGCGTGGGACGGCCGCCGCGCTGAAGCGCGCGCGACTCCCGGTGACCGAGATCAACAAGGTGCTGGAGGGGGCGCCTCACGTCGTCGACGCGATCCGCGACGGGACCATCGCGGTGGTCGTGAACACCACCACCGGCGCGAAGGAGGTCCGGGACAGCTACTCGCTGCGGCGGCAGACGCTGCTGATGAACATCCCGTACTTCACGACCATCCCGGCCGCGCTCGCGATGTGCGACGCGCTCGAGGCCGTGCGCGGCGACGCCAAGGTGCGGGTGCGATCGCTGCAGGAGTGGGCGGCGCTCGGGGCGTGAGTCCGCGGTCCGGCCTCGGCTGGATCGTCAGCCCGGGGCGTCGCTCCCGGAGTCCGTGGGGGTCGGCCCGGCGTCCGTCCGCCCGTCCGTGGCGCCGCCGTCCGTCGCGCCGTCGGTCGCCTCGCCGTCCGTCGCCGCGCCGTCGGTCACGCCGCCCTCCGGAGCCGGCTTGCCGCCGGCGCTCGGGACCACCACGCCGTTGTCGTTGAGGAGCGGCGGGTAGGTCGTCTTGGACGAGCAGCCCCCGAGCGCGATGACGAGACCGATCGCGCACCTGCCCAGAAACCTCGTCATGGCCTTCCTCCGACCGTCGCCCGAGGCGCGGGTGCCGCCACGATATCAGGGGAGCTCGCCCAGGAGGAAGACATCGCGGACATCGTCCGGGAAACGACGGACCCCCACCGCGTCGTCGACGCACGCGAGCCTCGTGGACCCCTCCGCGAGCCGCACGCCGTCGCGCACGAGCGTGTAGACGTAGCGCACCGAGGCGGCGCGAAGCTCCGCGAGGCGCGTCTCCACGATCAGCTCGTCGTCGAAGCGCGCCGGCTTGTGGTACCTCACCTCCGCGTCCACGACGGGGAGGTGCAGCCCACGCGCCGCCCACGTGGCGTAGGTCACACCGCGCCGCCTCAGCCAGTCGACGCGTCCTGTCTCGAAGTAGAGCAGGTGGTTGCCGTGGTGGACGATCCCCATGAGGTCCGTCTCGCAGAACCGGACACGAAGCGTCATCCGGGACGACGCGCGGGCCGGATCGATCAAGGCGTCCTCGCGCACCGGAAGCCGAGCGACGCGCTGTGCTCCGAGGGCGCCGAGCGCCCGCGGTACGTCGCGTGGAACATGGCCGCGGAGAAGTCCCCCCACGTCGCTCCGCGCGTCGCCCGGAGCGGGCTCGCGCAGTTGGCGATCGGGTAGGGGCAGTAGTGACTCGCCGTCCACTCGCTCACGTTGCCGGCCATGTCGAGCACGCCCGTGGGCGTCCTGTCGCCCGTGGACGAGCCGACGGGGCAAGGTCCATCGCGCCTGCCCTTGCCCGCGACGTTCCCCTCCCCGTTCCAGCATGGCTGGCGCACCGGCGGCGCGGGGCCCCACGGGTGGCGCCGGCCCTGTGATCCCCGCGCGGCGTACTCCCACTCCTCCTCGGTCGGCAGGCGCTTGCCGTGCGCGCGGCAGTACGTCGAGGCCTGGTTGAAGTCCACGCATCGCACCGGGTGCTCGGGACGGTCGGCCCGGTTGCAGCCCTCGCCCTCGTGCGGGGCAGAGCAGCGCCCGGCGCCGACACACGCGAGGAACGCGGCGACGGTGACCTCCGTGACGTCGAGCTCGAACGGCTGCAACGTGACCGGGTGCACGGGGCGCTCGTCGTCCTCGCCGTCGGTGGAGCCCATCGAGAACGTGCCGCCCGGGATGGCGATCCTCGCGACGGGATCGGTGAGATCTCCCAGCGCGACCGCGCTCGCGGACGGCGGCGCGGAGGCGGACGCCGAGGCGCCCGGCTCGGGCGGCGCGACGGACGCGGTCGCACGGCTCGCGCGGTAACGGACCGCCCACACCCCGAGGACGACCATCAGGGCGGCGAGGATCACGCCGCCTGCGATCGCGCCGAGATAGCTCCGCGCGGGAACGACGCCCGGCGCGGAGACGGCACCTCTCCCGCTCGCGGACGGCGCAACTGGGCGGGAGGCCGGGCCGAGCGATCGCGCCGCGGAGCCTCCTCTGTACGGGCGCGTGGGCGCGGAGTCACCGCCGCGATCGTCGAGGCGCGCGGTGGACGGCTCGGGCGGAGGTCCCGCGAGGAGCACCGGGCGGAGCTCGCTCCAGGCGGTCCACGCGTCGGGGATGCGCGCGGTGGAGTCGCGCGCCACGCACCTCGCGAACCACGCATCGAAGCCGGGCGGGATGCGCGGTGCGACGCCGTACTCGGCCGCGCGCTGCGAGGCGGCGGGGATGTCGTCGAGCAGCATCTCGCGCAGCAGCACCTCGGAGCCGGCGCGCATCTCGGCCGCCTTCCAGAAGCAGCGCCCCGTGAGCATGCGGAACGCGAGGAGGCCGATCGCCCACACGTCCGTCGCCGGCACGATGGCCTCGCCGAGGGCCGTCTGCTCGGGCGCCATCCAGTACGGCGTGCCGATCGTGTCCGTGTTGGCGACGACGTGCGCGGCCGCGACCTTGGCGATGCCGAAGTCGAGAAGCTTCACCACGGACGGCGTCGAGACGGAGCGCGCCTCCGCGAGGAACACGTTCTCCGGCTTGAGGTCCCTGTGGACGATGCCCACCGCGTGCGCAGCGCCGAGCGCGTGGCACACCTGCTCGAGGATCGTGGCGGCCTCCTCGAGCTCGACGGGGCCGCGATGCAGGCGGCGGGCGAGATCCTCGCCCTTGAGGAGCTCCATCGCCATCCACGGCACACCCGTGGGAGCGTCCACACCGGCCGCGAGGACCTGCACGACGTGGTCGCTCTGGATCCGCGAGCCGACCTTCGCCTCGGTCTCGAAGCGCCTGCGCATCGTGTCGTCGGACACGAGCTCCGGGTGCATCAGCTTGAGCGCCCGCTCCGCCCCCGTGCTGACCTGCTCGACGAGGTACACGGCCCCCATGCCACCTTCGCGCAGCGGCTGGATCACCCGGAAGTCGCCGGCGAAGATCGACCCCGGGGAGAGCGACGCGACGAAGCCCACGCCAAACCGTACACGATTTCGCGGATCACCGCCGCATCTGCGCGGCCATCTGCCGCTGCTCGAGCTCCTCGAACTCCCGCCCCGCGGCGTCCAGATCGGGATCCAGCGCGACGCGCACGCGACGCTGGTCCCCCTCGTCGCGAATCGCGGCGAGGAGTGTGTCGACCCTCGCCTGGTTCTCTGGCCTCGCCCTCACGAGGACGCGCGCCGCGCCGGTGCGGAGCTCGAGATCCGCGTCGTGATCCTCCACGAGGGTCCACAGGTCCTGCTCGCTCAGGTTGCTCCCGCCGCGGTAGCCGCCCGAAAGCATGGTCTGCGCTGTCACGTCGAGGCGCGAGAACCACGCGTGTGGTGTCTCGCCGTTGCGCTTGAGGACGTCGATGCGCGTCTCGGTCTCCGGCTTCGGCGTCCCTCGACCCTGCGCCCGCTGCGCGGCCGACGTTACCTGCGCGATGACGATCTGCCGCTCGGCCTTCGAGAGCCCGCGCGCGAAGAACGATCGCGCCTTCGCGTGCACGAGGTACGGCGCGTTGCCGTGGAGCATCAGCATCAAGCCGTCGTGGTGCTCGTCGATCGAAGCGATGCGATTGTAGGGGAGGACCTGCCAGCGGCCGAGGTGGTACACGTGCAGCCCGTCCGCGCGCATCGCGACGTAGGACGACACCTCCTTGCGGCTCGAGAGGCGGAGGAGGAGCGCGAGGATCGTCGCGCCGACGGACCCCATCAGCGTGAGGACGAGCCACGGGGTGGTGCTGTCACCCTCGAAGAGCGAGCCCACGACGAGCGCGAACGAGACGGCGTTGAGCACGAACGCGGACGCGGAGAACACCGTGTCCTGTCCCTCCGTCGAGCGGAGAGCGCTCGGCCACAGGACCGTCCCGAAGCCGTCGTGCCCGACGCCGAGCGCGTCGCGGATGGCCTTGACCTCGTCGAGCGACTCGAGCTCGAGGGCGATGGGGATGTCCTTCCTCCCCTTGCGGGCGAGCGAGAGCACGATCTTCGAGCCCAGGAGCGCGGTGGAGGCGCCCGTCACGTCACGCGCGCGGATACGCTGGCGGCGCACGCCCGCGCGCTTCACATCGACGTAGCCGGCACCGAGGACAACCTCGACGTTCCGCGGGCCGAGACGAGGGAGCAGGACCGGCAGGTTGAACAGCATGGCGCCGGAGATCGCGAGGAGCCCCCGGAGCTCGCCTGCGAACTCGCCGAACGTGGCGACGAGCAGCGCGAGGACGGCGCCGAGGTACCACGGGTAGCCCCGGAGCGCGATCGGGCCGTGCGGGTCGTGGAGTCTCGCGCGCATCCGTGTGTTAAAGTAGACGGAATCGGGCGCGTCCAGGAGACGTTCTCGATCGCCCTTCGATGCCTCGAGACGACCGCCCCAAGTACGCACTCGATCCGGTGCGCGAGGTACGCGCGGCGGCCGAGCGCAGCGCGCGGGAGGCCCTCGCCCGCGCGGTCGAGGCGCGCGAGGCGGCGACACGCTCCAGGAGGTCCGCGGAGGCGGAACGCGAGGACGCCGATCGCCGCGCGACCGCCGCACGCGCGGGCGAGCAGGCGCTCCTCGCGAGCGGCGCGCTCTCCGTGGCGGACCTCGGGAGGCACGACGCGTGGGAGGCGGGCGTACGCGAGGCCCGCGCGGCCGACGACGAGCGGATCGTCCAGCTCTCGGCGCGCGAGGTCGAGGCGTCGCACGTAGAGAACTTGCGACGTTCCGAGCTGGGCGACAGGATGAGGGCTCTCGAGCTGGTGGAGAAGGACAAGGAGAGATGGGAAGACGCGCGCCGCAGGCGACGCGAAGCAGCCGACGAGGCGGAGGGCGCGGACGCGTGGCGGCCGAAGCGCGCTTAGCCATCCTCGTCCTCGTCGCCGTCGGCGCCGCCTGCAAAGGAGGGGGGGCTGCGACGGGGCCTGTGCCCGTCGTCTCCTCCGCGCCCCCGCCGCGGCTGCCGGCGTCGGTCGCTGCGATCGCCGTCCCGAGGGACCGCCTGGAGGTACGCCCGGTGCTCGACGATCCGCGCTTCGCCGCCGTGAGCGAGCGCGACACCGCGAAGGATCCCCAGGGCGCGGCCGACGCGATCGAGAAGATCCGTCGCGCGCCTGGCGTCTCGGCCACGGAGGCGTGCGCGCTCGCATACCTCGAGGGCTCGCGAGCCATCCAGGCGTCTGCGCCTCCCGACCGCGTCCTCGCCGCGTTCACCGCCGCCGCGCGGGACGAGTGCCCCCTCAAGCCGTACGCGAAGCTGCGCATGGCGCAGACGCTCGCTCGCTCCGGCCAGGCCGATCTCGCGATCACGACCGCGGAGGGCGTCGTGGACGTCGCCGGTACCGAGGACGCGAAGCTCGTCGTGGCGGAGTCGCTCTGGGCCAAGAACCGCAAGGTCGAGGCCGTCCCCCTCTACCGCGAATGGCTCGCGAGAAACCCCCGCGGGCCGCGCTGGGTCGACACGTGCGCCCGCATCGCGTCGGCCATCCTCGACGGGGTCCTTGGCGAGCCCAAGGCCCGTGCGGAGGAGGCGTACACGCTCGCCACGCGCGTGGTCGTCGAGGCTCCGAAGCTCGCGGACTCCGTCGGCGCGCCGGCCCTCCGCACGCGCGCGGCGAAGCTCCTCGGCAGGGGTGAGGCGCTGACGCTCGACGAGCGCGCGCGGCGTGCGCAGAGCCTGCTCGACGCGCAGGACCCCGCTCGGGCCGAGCACGAGGCCGCCCAGATCCTCGGCGAGGCGAAGCCGCCGAACGCGGCGCTGTGCAAGGCGGCGCTCCTCCGGGCAAGCGCGTCGGCGAAGCTCCCGAAGGTCTCGTCGCGCGAAGCGTGGGGCGACGCGATCGGCGCATGCGAGGGCCAGGACGATCTCGTGAGCGCCCTCTACAACGGCGCGAAGGCGAGCGCGCAGGCCAAGCAGAAGTCCGAGGCGCTGGCGCGCTTCGGCGAGGTCGAGCGCCGCTTCCCCAGGCACAGGTTTGCGGACGACGCGCGCTTCCGCGCGGCGCTGGTCGTCCGCGACAGCGGCGACGAGGACCGCTTCGTGGCGATGATGACGGAGCTCGCGCGGGACTATCCCGACGGAGACATGATCGGGGAGGCGCTGTTCCGCGTGGCGCTCACCCACATGCAGAAGGGCAAGCGGGCCGAGGCGCTGGCCGTGCTCGCGAAGATCCCGGAGCCCCCGGTCGAGGACCAGAGGTGGGCCCAGGTCGGCCGCGCGGCGTACTTCCGCGCGAAGCTGATGGAGGAGGGCGGCGACGTGCCGGGCGCTCGAGCGCAGTACGAAGAGATCGTCCGGCGATCGCCCATGTTCTTCTATATGGCCCTGGCGTACGGCCGCCTCGCCAAGCTCGGGGCCGACGCCGCCAAGAAGACGCTCGACGCCGCGATCGCGCGGGACGCCGAGGGGACGTTCCCCACGAAGCGCCACGACGCGCTCGAGAGCGCGCACTTCTCCATGGCGCGCGAGCTCCTCGGGGTCGGCGAGATCGACCTCGCCCGGCGCGAGCTCGTCCTCGCCAAGGCGCTCTCGGACGATGCGGATCCGGAGCTCCGCGCGATCTCGGCGCAGGCGTTCGATCGCGCCGGCGCCCCGGAGGCGGGTCACTCCTTGCTGCGCAACAAGCCGATGGCCTTCTGGAGCCACTACCCCGTCGGTACCTGGCGCGCCTACTGGGAGGCCGCGTACCCGCGCGCGTTCGAGCCGCTGGTGGTGCAGGAGAGCGGGCGAAACGGGGTCTCCGCCATGCTGACCTGGGCGATCATGCGCGAGGAGTCCGCTTTCGTGCCCGAGGCGCGGAGTCCGTCCGCCGCGTTCGGGCTCATGCAGCTCATCGTGCCGACCGCGAAGTGGATCGCGCAGGGCACGGCCATCCCGTTCGACGAGGCGTCGCTCAAGCGACCGGACGTGTCGATCGCGCTCGGCACGAAGCTCCTCGCCCGCCTCCGCGCGACGCACACGGAGCACCCCGCGCTCGCGATCGCCGCGTACAACGGGGGCTCCGGCGCCGTCGGCCGGTGGCTCGGGCAGAAGACCACCGACGACTTCGACCTGTTCGTCGAGCTCATCCCGTACGAGGAGACACGCAACTACGTGAAGCGCGTCCTCATGAGCCAGGCCGCCTACGCGTTCCTGTACGATCGGAGCCTGTTCCACGAGGCCCTCGGATCGCCGCTCAAGGTCGCCCGTTGAGGATCGGCGCCGCGGGCGACTCCGATGTCGTCGTCGTGACGCGGACGGAGCGGATCGCCGACGAGCTCGCCCGGGGAGGCCAGCGTGCGATCTCGTTCGCGCGCCTGCGGCAGTCGCTCCTCGTTCACCTGGCGCCCGACGTGTCGTTCGCGACGGATCTCGTCTGCCGCCTCGCGCTCGCGAGGACCTCGCCGCCCGGCGTGGCGGCGCGGGTGCACGAAGCGCTCGGGCTCCTCCGCGAGGCGAACGTATCGCACGAGGCGGTGGAGGGTGTGGCGGGGCGCGCCCGACGGCTCACGCTCTTCGACGTGCCGGAGACGGCCGCCGCGCGCGCGCGGATCCTGGTCGAAGGCGCGAGGGCGCTCGCGGCGGTGCTGCATGGCCTGGGTCTCGAGGATCCCCGAGCCGCGGACGCGCTTCTCTCGGAGCGGATCGCGGGGACGGACCCGGTGGCGCTCGCGGAACGGGTCGGCCTCCGGCTCGAGGCGCGCGGACTCCTCGATCCGGCGCCCGCGGCGCTCGCCTGGTACGCGGGCCTCGACGCCCGTCTGGGCCGCTTGGGCGGCTTCGCGCGCGTGACCGTCCCCCATGTTCCCATGCCCGTGGACGCGGCGCGCGAGCGCACGCCCTTCGAGGTCGTGGCCGACGATCTCGCGCGCGCGCTCGCGGAGCCGCCGCTGCCGATGAACGTCGCCCCCCCTCTCGGCGCCGGCACGTTCGCGGGGCCGCTGGACGCGGGCGTCGAGGCGAGGGTGGGGCTGACGCGCGTCGTGACGGCCGACCACCAGGCGGAGGCGGTCGTGGCGCTCGTGTCCCGCGCGCTCGACGCCGGCGCGGCGATCGACCGCATCGTGATCGTCACGCCGCGCGCGGACGAGGCCACCCTCGCGCCGCTGCGCGCCGAACTGGAACGCGCGCGTCTCCCGTTCGTGTCCCCGACGGCGCCGCTCTCGGGCACGCCCGTGCTCGCCTTCTTCACGCGCTTCCTCTCCCTCGGCGCGTCGCTCGACCGGGACACGCTCGCCCTGCTCCTCGCCTCCCGCCACGTCTCGGCTGCAGCGCTCGCGGAGACCGACGACGGGCGCGCGGCCGCGAGGTCCCTCCCGCGCCTGGTGCGCTTCCTCGAGGGTGTCCGCGTGCCGCGCGGGCACGATGCACCCGCCGCGCTCCTCGAGCTCGGCTCGACCTATGCGGCCGCGGGCCCCGAGCCGAGGGATCCCTTGGTCCCGGCGATCCTCTCGCGCCTCTCGCGTCTGCTCGCGCCTCTCGCGTCCCCGCGTGCGCGACGCGAGCTCCTGGCCGCCGTGCGCGGGCTCGCGGCGGGCCTCGGCGTGGCCCGGCGAGCCGTGGCGGGCGCGACCGAGTTCTTCGCGTCCGACGACGCCCCCGACGCCCAGACGACAGCGGAGATCCGCGCCGTCGCCGAGGACGGTCGCGCGTGGGAGGTCTTCGCCGAGCACGTCGACGCGTTCGAGCGCGCCGCCGTCCTGTGCGGCGTGGCGGACGATGTGGTGTCGCCCGCCGAGCTCCTCTACGAGCTCGCGTCCACGCTCCCCGGGTCGCCGCCGCGATCGGGCCAGCGTGCGGGTGCGCTGCGGGTGATGGGCCTCGCGGAGGCGGCCGGAGAGTCGCTCGACCTCGCCGTGGTGGTCGACGCGGTGCTCGGGGGGCTGCCGCGGGAGGGCGAGCCCGAGGCCCTGGTCTCCGACACGCTGGCGAACGAGATCGACGCGCGCGCGGGCGGCGGCCTCCTCCGGCGCGAGGCGGGGAGGCGGCCGCGGGACCTCGCCCACTTGCTCCTTCTGTCGGCCTCGTCGCGGCGCCTCGAGCTCGTGTACCCGACGACCGACGCCGACGGTGGCGGGGCCGCGCCGTCCTTCGTCGTGTCGTGGCTCGCGCGCGGAGGGATCCCGATCTCGGCGGCGCGCCGCCGCGCCGGGCTCCCCGTCGATCCGTCGATCCTCCTTCGCGCGCAGCGCGAGGCCCTCCGCGAGGCGTTCTTCCTCGACCCGGCGCGTCGCCCGTCGCCCGAGCGCGGGAGGCTCTCGGGGGAGGCCGTCCTCGGCGCGCTGTGCGAGGAGACAGGGGGTGGCGAGCGCGCGCTCGCGGCGACGTCGATCGAGCGCTTCGCGACGTGCCCCTTCCAGGGCTTCGCCCACGAGGTCCTGCGCGCGCGGGATCTGGTCACGACACAGGATCGCATGGACGCGCGCGAGGAGGGGTCGCTCCTCCACGACGCGCTCGCGGCCGCCTTCTCGGCGGCGGGCCCGCTCCTCCGCGCGCGCCCGCGGGACGTGCCGGCGATCGTGGCGCGCGGCACGGCCGCTGCGCGCGCGGTGCTCGCGTCACCCGACGCTGGCCTCTTCGCGGTCGACCGCGGTCGGATGCTCGGGGCGGTTCGCGGGCACCTCGAGCTCGCCGCCGCGGACGACGCGTGGGACTTCTCGCGCGCGGAGCAGGCCTTCGGCGGCCACGACGCGGGCGAGTGGCCCCCCCTGTCGCTCGCGGACGGCGCGGCGCGCCTCCTCGTGCGCGGGCGAATCGACCGCCTCGACGTCGGTCGATACCGATCGGTCGTGCGGGCGATCGACTACAAGCGGAGCCGGGGGACGGGGGACGCGAGCCAGCTCGGGGAGACGCGGTTCCAGGTGCCGCTCTACGCGCGCGCCGCGCAACGCGAGATGGGTCTCGAGGCGTGCGATGGGGCCTATTTTCCGGTGTCTCCGCGCCACCAGGCGGAGCCGACGGCGGTGAAGAAGGGCTTCCGCGAGAGGTTCGGGGCGCTCGTCCGCGCGGACGCCGGCGAGCTCGCGCCGGTCGAGCGCGCGGCGCTCGACGTCGTGCTGCGGGTGCGAGCGGGGGCCGTGACGCCGACGCCGCGCCACGAGACGGCGTGCCGCACGTGCAGCGCCGACGGGGGGTGCAGGCGGCCTCGGTACACGATGTCGCCGGAGGAGTGACGCAGCCCTCGCCTACCGCGGGATCAGGGCTTCGCCTCGCTCCGCCGTTGCGAGCTCGCGGGGGCGTCCTCGCCCGCGCGGAACCTCGGTGCGCGCTGGAGGAGCAAGCTGAAGATGCGCGCTGCGAGCTCGGGAGCGCGGAAGGGCTTCACGACGAAGTCGTCGGCGCCGCTGGCGAAGCCCTCGACGATGTCACGCGAGCTGGTGGTGCCCGAGACGAGCAGGATGGGGAGCTTGCGAAGGGCGGCATCACCGCGGATCTCCTTCACCAGATCGATCCCGCTCATGCGCGGGAGCTGCACGTCGAGGATCAGGACGTCGGTCTCTCGCTCGCGGAGGTGCGCCAGCGCGTCCTCCGCGGACTCGACCGCCGATGCGGCGAGCCCCGCCGCGCCGAGCACCTCGACCACCATGAGGCGAGTGGCCGCGTCGTCGTCGACGACCAGCGCGCGCGCGGTCGTCATCGTGCTCGGCGTGAACGCACGCGACGACGCGGGGACCTCGCCCTGGGACCCCGAGAGCGGCCCGGAGAGCGGGCCAGAGGCCGGCACAGGACCGGACGACGGCACTGGATTCGAGCCCGGGGCGGCGGGCACGACGGGCGTGACCTGCGCCGGAGGCAGCGTGGATCGACGGATGCGAAGCTGCTCGCTCCGCGCCGTGGCGAACCCGTGGAGGCGGTCCCAGTCGCGCTGCTCGAAGGTGACGGCGGGCCGCCCGTCCTGGATGACGATGCGGGTCGCCGTCGCGGTGCTGCGGCGCTTGCGGCCCACCTCGAAGATCGCGAGGACCCACTCGCCCTCCGCGCCCGTCTGCGCGTCCGGCAGCGGCACGGTGCTCGGCTCGTCGCCGAGCGCGAGCGCGAGCTGGGTCAGGTCCTCGAAGCGAAAGACGACGCTGCGCACCGGGGCGAACCGTAGCCCTCCTCTTCGCACTTCGCCACACATCGAATAATTACTTGTATTTTCATATCGTTGCGCCGGTGCTGACTCCCGGCCAGTCCTGTACTAAGCTCGCGCCACGACATGGGAATCCGAAGCGCGTCGGTCGTCCTGGCCGCCCTCCTCGTCTCGTCCGGCGGCTCGACCTGCAGCAAGCAGGAGGGCGATCCAAAAGTGCAGAAGGATCCGGGCGACAAGGCTCCGGACGTCACGCTGGAGGGCGTCGACACGAGCGCGCTCACGCCCCGCGAGAAGCGCGAATGGAGCTCGTACGTGTCCGAGCTCCTCGCGCCATGCCAGAACGTGCCGGTGTCCGTGGCCCAGTGCGTGAAGGAGAAACGGGCGTGCGACAAGTGCCTGCCCGCGGCGAAGTACGTCCTCAAAGGCGTCCGCGACGGGCAGACCCGCGAGCAGATCGAGAAGAGCTTCAAGAACCGTTTCGACCCCGCCCGCATCCGCAACGTCGCCCTCGACGGCTCCCCGTCGAAGGGGCCCGACAACGCCGGCATCACGATCATCGAGTTCGCCGACTTCGAGTGCCCGTACTGCGGCGTGATGGCGCCGATCCTCGAGAAGGCGCGCGAGGCGAGGCCGGCCGACGTTCGCGTGGTCTACAAGTTCATGCCGCTCGCGGGGCACCCGCACGGTGAGATCTCCGCGCGCGCCGGCATCGCGGCGATACAGCAGGGGAAGTTCTGGGAGATGCACAAGAAGCTCTTCGAGAACCAGCAGCACCTCGAACAGTCGGACCTCGACATCTACGCGCGGGAGATCGGGCTCGACCTCGCGAAGTTCCACGCCGACATGCAGTCGAAGGACACGACCGAGCGCCTGCAGAAGGATCGCAAGCTCGCCGACTCGCTGGAGGTGAAGGGCACGCCCACGTTGTTCATCAACGGGCGCGAGTTCGACACGCACCAGGACCTCGGCGAGTGGCTGTCGCAAGAGCTCGGCGCCGCGGGGTCGCGCGCCGCTGCCCCCGCGGCGAGCGGGGCGCCCTCGGGCAGCGCGCCGGCGGCCAGCGGAGCCGCGTCGAGCCTGCCGGTGGCGTCCTCCGACGCCGGCGCGAGGAAGTGAAGGCGCTCGCGGGCGACGGCTGCGGGTGCTTCCCCACGGGGCGCCACTACGCGGGCATCGCGCACCTGCTCAGGGTGAACATCCGCGGCGTGGCCGAGGAAATCCCGCAGGACACGCCGTGGGGCGACGTCCCGATCGCGCTCCTCGACGTGGAGACCACGGGCCGCGACGCGTCGCGCGACCGCGTGGTGGAGATCGGGATCGTCGTCGGGCGGGCGGGCGACGTGATCGCGCGCTACAACTGGCTCGTCAACCCGGGCGTGCCCATCCCGGAGGAGGCGCGCGCGGTGCACGGCATCAGCGACGCCGACGTCGCGGACGCGCCGCGCTTCGAGGCGATCGCGCACGAGGTCGCGCGCGCCCTCGAGGCGTGTATCCCCGCGGCGTACAACGCGGCCTTCGACCGGGCGTTCCTGATCAGCGAGTTCGTGCGCGCGCGGGCGGATCGATCCATCCCCTCCGCCGCGCCCGCCCTGCGGCGCGAGGTCGACTGGCTCGACCCCCTCGTCTGGGCGCGCGACATCCAGAGCGACGAACGCTCCCGCGCCCTTGGCGACGTGGCCGCGAGGCTCGGCGTCCGCCTCGAGAAGGCCCACCGCGCCAGCGACGACGCCGAGGCCGCCCTCCGCGTGTTCTATGCCCTGGGCAAGGATCCCCGCGTTCCCCACACGTACGGCGCGCTCGTACAGGAGCAGCGCCGCCTCGCCAACCACCAGGCGGACGCCCGGCGGACGTGGCAGAAGTTCTAGCGTCCGAGCCTCGTCTCGCGCCCGGGCGCGATCGCACTGGGCAACGGCGAGCCCGAGCCCAAAAAGCCTGTGACGCGCCGCGCAAAGTTGGCCTAGTATCCGCGGCTCGACAGCCAGCGGAGGTTCGCCGTGAGCGAGAACGAGAAGGTCCAGATCACCCACAACAGCACGTCGTTCGAGGCCCCTGTCGTCACGGGTAGCGAGAACGAACGCGCGATCGACATCGCAAACCTGCGGGCGAAGACGGGCCTGGTCACGATCGATCCCGCCTTCATGAACACGGCGTCGACGCGGAGCGCCATCACGTTCCTCGACGGCGAGAAGGGGATCCTCCGCTATCGCGGCATCCCCATCGAGCAGCTGGCCGAGAAGTCGACGTTCGTCGAGACGGCCCACCTCCTCGTGTACGGCTCGCTCCCGACGCAGGCGGAGCTCGACCGCTTCTCGCGGCTGCTCACGCGACACTCGCTCATCCACGAGGACATGAAGCACTTCTTCGACGGCTTCCCCTCCACGGCGCACCCGATGGCGGTCCTCTCGGCGATGGTGTGCTCGCTCTCGACGTACTACCCCGAGGAGCACGACGTCACGGACAAGGAGCAGATGGAGGTCACCATCGCGCGCCTCATCTCGAAGGTCCGCACGATCGCCGCCTACGCGTACAAGAAGTCGATGGGCCAGCCCTTCGTCTACCCGCAGAACCACCTGCGCTACACGGCGAACTTCATCAACATGATGTTCAGCGTGCCCGCCGAGCCCTACGTGGTCGACCCGGACGTCGAGGCCGCGATGAACCTGCTCTTCATCCTGCACGCCGACCA